>QFCE01002373.1_pt1 | contig 295820 bp, 256 predicted proteins | sample 5346091 | NCBI WGS metagenome assembly QFCE01 (sample SAMN09062252, study PRJNA434731) | Human gut metagenome, whole genome shotgun sequencing project. | isolation source: stool timepoint A chromium assembly | host: Homo sapiens | collected 2015 | reverse complement strand
ACCGCTCGGAGAAGATGAGGTTGTTATGCGTGAACAGCACCGCTTTGGGCTTGCCCGTGGTGCCGGACGTGGACAGGATGCAGGCTACGTCGTCAGACGTGATGGGGGGGGGGTATTCAATTGGCTCATAGCGCGCGCATATCTCCGCGACCGTGGGCAGCTCGGAGTGCTTCGGCGCCGCCTTGTCCACGAGCGCCACAGGTCCCAGCGTCGGTATCTGGTCGACGATGCTCAAAATCTGGCTCTCGAAGTCGACCTTCGCCACTTTGGTGGGGCAGATGAACGCCCTCGAGCCCACGAGGTTCATGCCGTAGACGAGGTCGGCGTCGTTGAAGTTGCGCGGAAGAGGGTGCATGACCGCGCCGGCCTTGAGGGCTGCCACATAGACGATGCAGAACTCCGCCCACGTAGGCATTTGGAACGTGACCACGTCCCCGGGGGCCACCCCTTGCTCGACGAGCCATGCTGCCAGGCGCGCCGCCTTGTCGTCTATCTCGCCGTACGTGTAGGACGATCCCTGGTCGTCGCTGACGTACGTGCGCTCCGGATGGGAGGCGACGCGGTCGGCCCATACGTCGCCGAGGGTCTTCTCGGTCCAGTATCCTTTCTCGTAGTAGAATTGCTTTCTCTCCGCATTGATTTTGAGATCGGTAATCATCGCCCCTGAGTCCTCTCTTGATGACAGCTCGCTTCTCTCACCCGACGTCCCCCGCCGGATGTTCCGCATGAACTCGATCTGCTGCCCGCTTCGACGGGCCCCCTCGTGTCCGGCTCAGCGCGTTGACGCGATGCGCCGGGCGACATGCTCTATGCTCGCACGTCGTGGTTCGTGCCATTTATTGTAAACCCGAAGATGATGGTCGATGATCGGTATTTGTGGGTATACCGGTCGCCGAGGGTCTTCTCGGTCCAGTATCCTTTCTCGTAGTAGAATTGCTTTCTCTCCGCATTGATTTTGAGATCGGTAATCATCGCCCCTGAGTCCTCTCTTGATGACAGCTCGCTTCTCTCACCCGACGTCCCCCGCCGGATGTTCCGCATGAACTCGATCTGCTGCCCGCTTCGACGGGCCCCCTCGTGTCCGGCTCAGCGCGTTGACGCGATGCGCCGGGCGACATGCTCTATGCTCGCACGTCGTGGTTCGTGCCATTTATTGTAAACCCGAAGATGATGGTCGATGATCGGTATTTGTGGGTATACCGATAGGAACTTCCTATGCGTCGATAGCCAAAGTCTATCGATAGAAAAAAAGCCTGATCATAGAATATATTTCATTATGGACAGCGCAGGACTGGATGAGGTTATCTTTTTGATCGGAACATGAGTCTCAAAGGTTCTCGTTCCCGTTTTCTGCAATTAATAGGACAAAATTAAGGATATGTTGGCTGAGCATTTCATATCTTAGACAGTATCAGTCTATTGTCCGTAGATTAATCGCGTTGTTGGGGCGATCATAAAGAAGGGTCGTGAACACGGCCTCGCCGAGCGCTCGTCCCCGACGCGGCGCCTAAGAAGCGAATGATATGAAACCACAGGGAAAGGGGTAGTGCCAATGAGCGTGTATCAAGAGGATTACCATCTGCCGGAGTTCGAGTACGACTATGAGAAGCTCATCATCGACCGTCGCGGCCCGGTGTACGTGTGCAGCTTCAACGATGCCGCGAACCTCAACGCCATGTCGTACGCCCAGATGGCCGAGTTCAACGACTTCCTCATCAAGGTGCGCATGGACAAGGATTGCCGCGTCATCGTGCTGACGGGCGAGGGCAAGTCCTTCTGCGCCGGCTTCAACCTGAACGACCTGGCGCTCGATCCGCCCGAGGACATGGGCCGCATCCAGCGCGACTTCTACATCATGCAGCGCATGTGCTCCGACCAGATCATCAACATGCGCCGCTGCGAGCAGCCCATCATCGGCGCCCTGAAGGGCTTCGCCGTGGGCGGCGGCTTGTCCATCTCCTGCGCTTGCGACATGCGCGTGCTTGGCGAGTCCTACAAGATGAACGCCGGCTACCTGTCCATCGGCTACACCGGCACCGACATGGGCGGCGCGTTCTTCCTGCCGAAGATCGTCGGCTACGCCCGCGCCTGCGAGATCCTCATGAACCCCAACCGCTTCGGTGCCGAGAAGCTGCTGGAGTGGGGCTTCGCCAACAAGGTTGTCGCCGACGACGACGTGGTCGAAGAGGCCGTGGCATTCGCTCAGCAGATGTGCGACGCCACCGCCCCGTTCGGTCTGCGCCTCACGAAGGAGTGCCTGCAGGCCTCCCTCGACGGCACCAGCTTCGAGAACGTCGTCAAGATGGAGAACCGCAACCAGGTTCTGGCCTCCAACACGAACGACGGTCAGATGGGCGTCGGCAAGATGAACCCGAAGAACAAGCAGGACGTGAAGGACAACCCGGAGAAGTACCAGTTCCACAACCTGTAAGGCGCACGGCGCGCGCACGCGCCCGCGTTTTGGCGCCCCCGGACCGCTCTGCGGGTCGGGGGCGCTTCGCATTTAGAGAGAGGACGAGAACATGCGCATTCTGGCCATCAACGGAAGCCACCGGCCGGGCAAGGGGACGGCCGCCCTGCTGCAAGCGGCGCTCGACGCGGCGCAGGGAGCGGGGGCCGAGACCGAGTTCGTGGAGCTCGCCCGGCTGGACATCGGCTACTGCATCGGGTGCAACGCCTGCTTGGCGAAGCCGGCCTGCACGCTGTCGGACGACATGGACGGCCTCGTGGCGAAGATGAAGGCGGCCGACGGCATTATCGTGGGCTCGCCGGACTACTTTGCGAACGTGTCGGCACGCACCAAGACGTTCATCGACCGCACGCGCCCGCTGCATATGGTCGCCAACGCGCTCAAGGGCAAGGCGGGCGGGGCAGTGACCACGTCGGGGCTCGTCGACTGCGGTGCCGAGGAGACGCTCGGCGTGCTGGACCGCTTCTTCGCCACTCATGAGATGCTGGTCGTTCATCCGCGTCCGAAGGGGCCCGTGAAGGCAAACGGCACGGCTGCGTCCCAGTTCGCCGGTTTGGACGAGGAGGGCCGCATCCGCTGGCGCCGCGTCCAGGACGACGCGACGGCGTTCGCCTACGCCCGCCAGCTGGGCGAGGACATGGTCGAGCTGCTGAAGCGCCTGGGGTAGCCGCAGGCGCTTCAGCCAAAGCGGGCGACGGGGCCCGGCGCAAAAAAAGAACCGCAGCAATCCGCTGCGGTTCTTTTGGCGGTCGGAGGTCTACCAGTTGCAGGGAGCCTCGCCGGCGAGCTGGCGCTCGGACTTGAAGATGACGTCCGGCACTTCCTCGCCGTGATAGCACTTGACGGCACCGGCGGCTTCCATCTCGGCGATCTGCTCATCGGTGTAGCCGTACTTGTGCAGGTACTCGGCGGTGTGGTAGCCGATGGGCTTGGACAGCACCACCGGGGGATCGCCGAAGTTCGCGTAGCGGATCGGGGTGGTGGGCAGCGCGCGCTCGCCGAAGGCCTGGTAGTTCACCTTGCGGATAGCGTCGTTGACGTACGCCTCCTCGTCCTTGACGATGTCGGTGTAACGGAAGACCTTCTGGCTGGGCACCTGCCATTCGGCCAGGATGGGCAGCCACTCGTCGAGCGTTTTCTGGACGAATCCGCCTTCGAGGATCTCGATGAGCTCCGGCTGCAGGTGCTTTTCCTTGAGGTTCTCAACCGTGGCGTAGCGCGGATCGTCGACCAGGTCGTCGCGGCCGATGATCTTCATCATGTCGTTGTAATAGCGGTTATGCTGCGGCTGGCAGATGTAGATCCACTTGTCGTCCGCGGTTTTGTACGTGTTGTTGAACGGGTTCGGCACGTCCTTGCGCGTCTTCGGGTAGTCGGCGCCGAACTGCTGCGCGCACACGGCGATGCTGCCGCCCCAGATGGCGGAGTGGTACAGGTTGACGACGACTTTGTCGCCCCTGCCCGTGCGCAGCTTGTTCACCAGCGCCCCCAAGATGCCGGCGGCCATCATGGTCGCGGTGTTGTAATCGCCGAACGCTTGGGGAGGAATGGCCGGCGACGTGCCCTTCTCGCAGAAGGTACCCGCGACGCCGCCGCGGGCAGCCCAGCACACAGCGTCGTAGCCGGGGGAGTGTGCGAACTCGCCGAACTCGCCGTAGCCGCGCATCTGAGCCCAGATAAGACCGGGGAACTCGGCGGACAGCGTGGGGTAGTCGAGGCCCAGCTTCTCCAGGGCGGCCGTGCGCATGTTGTTCATGAAGATGTCTGCTTCGCCGATCATCTTCTTCGCGATGGCCAGACCTTCCTCGGATTTCAAGTTGAGGGAGATCCAGTTCTTGTTGGTGTTGTTGAGGTCGATGGTCGGATCCTCGGTGTCGGTCAGATCGCAGCCGAAGCCCGGACCTTGCGTGCGCTGGATATCGCCGTCGAACGATTCGATCTTCAGAACTTCGGCGCCCATTTCGGACAATACTCTGACGGTTGCGGGAGCTGCGACGTACGTGCACATCTCGACCACTTTGATGCCCGCAAGCGGGCCGTAGCCATTGAGTTTCTCAGTGACGGTCATACGACGGTTCTCCTTTCCTTTATGGTGGGTGGTTTTCTCCTGTCGTTATACTCACATACTCTAATATTTGTTACCATGGACAATTATTTATACTTGATGGTCGCTCACTATTTTTGTCATGCCCAGAGGGTTTCACTCACAGGTTCACCGATTTGTTGGCCATATGCCGGGCAGTGTGGGTGCAAATCGACGGTTCCGTCCATGCTTTTGGTTAATTCGGCCGATTTGGGGGTGATGCGGTAGGGCTGTCTCAGTATACTGGTAACAAGTAATCCCTGATTGCAGCGCTGCAGGGTCTGCGGGAACGCACGCGGGCGCTGGGGCGTTTCGGAGGAAAGAAGGCACCACGTGGATTTCGAATTGACTGACAAGCAGCGCAAGCTCGTGCAAGCGTTCCGCGCCTTCGGCGAGGAGACGTTCACCCCCGAGCACGTGCACCAATGGCGTCGCGACCAGGGTCTTCCCGACGAGGTGGCGAAGGGGTTCGTGGATCTGTACTTCGGGCTCGAAGAGCTGGAGGACGGTGACGGCACGTTCAGCCTGTGCTCGCAGGCGCTCATCATCGAGGAGCTGTCGAGGTGCGCCGGCGCCACGCTGCCGTTTCAGAACGACCTGTTCAACCTCTCCATCGTGCGGCAGTTCGCCGACGAAGGCGAGTTCGCCGACGTGCTGAAGGACTACCGCGAGACGGGCCGGCTGCTGTTCGCGCTGGCCATCTCGGAGCCGGAGGCGGGCTCGGACGCCATGAACATGCAGACGTACACGCGCACGGTGGACGAGCACCTCATCCTGAACGGGCGCAAGACCTACGTGAACAACGGCGAGTACGCCCCTTATATCATGGTGGCGGCCATCGACCGCGACTGCGAGGCGCCGGGGAAGTACCCGCCCATGACGTTCTGGCTGCTGCCGCGCGACCTCAAGGGTGTGAGCGCGTACCCCATCAACAAGATCGGCCAGTCGATGCTGCCGTTCGCCACGCTCGTGTTCGACAACGTGGAGCTGTCGCCGGCCTATCGCCTGAACGGACGTCAGGAAGGCTTCCGCCAGCTGTTCCGCCTGCTGGAATTCGGCCGCGTGTTCACCTGCGCGTCGTCGCTGGGCATGGCGCGCGCAGCCATGGAGGACGCCGTGGCGCACGCGCGCAGCCGCAAGGCGTTCGGCGTGCAGATCGGCCGCTTCCAGCAGATCGAGCAGATGCTCACCGACATGGAAGTGAGCATCTACAATATGAGCTCCATGCTGTACCGGGCTGCGTTGGCGGTGGACAACGGCGGCCCCGACGAGCGCCTGTCGGTGGCGCTCATGAAGCGCTACGTGCCCGACGCCGCCACCGAGGTGGCATCGAGCGCCATGCAGATACTCGGCGGCATGGGATACACGGAGGGCGCGCGGGTGAGCCAGCTGTGGCAGGATTGCCGCGGCAACCAGATCGCGGAGGGCACCGACCAGATCATGGTGTACATCGCCTCGCCGCTCATCATGGAGAAGTACTGACGCCGCCTCGCCGAACGCGCAAGCGAGGTTTGCAGGGATGCCTGCCGCATACGTCGGCAGGCATCCCTCTTTTTTCGTGGTTTGGGTGACAGGCCTGCCAGATAGTCCTGCGCATCTGCTCAAAACTATTACTCAATTGTCCGATATTATCCATTGCGTCACCTGTTTACGGGTCAGTTCCGGTTTTATGACCATTCTCGCATGCCAAGCAGCGCGGAATAATGACTGCTAGAGAGCCTGCTCTAAGCAGACCGTGTCAGGGGTGCCGTTCCCTTTCGTGCGCGCTCAATTCCACGAAGGGGGACGACGGAAAAATTAGGAGGACAAATTGAGTACCGTAGCTAAGAAAGAGAAGATGAGCGTGCGCCATATGCTCGTCGTTCTCACGGGCATCATGATCACCTTCGGGTGCTCGGCCCTGTGCTTTTCCACGTGGGGCCTGTTCCAGCCGGTCGTCGCCGAGGGCCTGGGCGTCGAGACCACGGCGTTCGCCATGTACGTCACGGTGATGTACCTGACGATGACCGTCGCCTCGCCGTTCATGGGCAAGCTGCTGCAGACCGTGGACATCCGCATCATCCTGTCCGTTTCGGCCTGCTTGGTGGGCGGCGCGTTCCTGCTCATGAGCGTTTCGAACGAGATCTGGATGTTCTACCTGGCCGCCGTGCTGCTGGGCCTGGGCGAGATCTCCATCCTGTGGCTGGCCATCCCCACGCTGATCAACCGCTGGTTCGCCGACAAGGCGGGCACGTTCATCGGTCTGTGCATGGCGTTCACCGGCATCGGCGGCGCCGTGTGGTCCGCCGTGTTCACGGGCCTGCGCGCCGGCGGCATGGATTTCCACACCATCTACCTGATCTGGGCCGTCATCGCCTTGGTCACCTCGCTGCCGTTCACGCTGTTCTGCGTGCGCAGCAAGCCCGAGGACTGTGGTCTGGCCCCGTACGGCGCCTCCGTGGTTGCCGGCCAGGCTCCGGCCAAGCCCACCGGCCTGTCCGCTGCGGCCGCCATGAAGACCCCGGCGTTCTACTCCGTGTGCGTGTTCGCGGGCCTCATCAACATCGCCGTCCTCATCGCCATGCAGTTCCCCACCTACACGAAGTCCCTCACCGACGTCGCGTTCGACGTGCTGGTGGTCGGCGGCGTCATGACCACGGTCATGATGGTGGGCCAGGCGCTGTTCAAGCTCATCCTGGGCGTGGTCGCCGACCGCAACGCCAAGGGCGCTTTGGTGTTCGCGTTCGTCTGCGGCGTCGCCGGCGTGCTGCTCTGCTGGTTCGGCATTGCTTCCGAGTACATCCTGTACAGCGGCGCATTCATCTTCGGCGCGTTCTACGCCACGGCCGTCGTGCTGGTGCCGGTCATCGTGCGCCAGTCGTTCGGTTCGCGCGACTACTCCGTGATCTACTCCCGCGTGAGCACCGTGTTCAACCTGATCGCCGCTTTCGCATCGATGATCTGGGCTTGGATCGGTTCCAGCTTCGGCTTCAACGCCGTGTTCATCGTCGGCTTGGTGCTGCTGGTCCTCATCCTTCTGCTCGGCTTCTACACGTTCGCGAACGCCAAGAAGTTCAAGAGCCAGTGGACCGAATAGGCTCTATACTCTGCTAGAACAGCTCTTCGGCTTGATCGGGGGCTCGCTGCGGCGAGCCCCCGACGAGCGTCTTCTTCAACCGGTCGGGATCGCGGGGGAGCATCGCTATGAACCTGTCCCAGCTCTACTACTTCAAGAAGCTCGCCGAGCTGCAGCACTACACGCGCGCGGCGAAAGAGCTCTACATCGCCCAGCCGACGCTCTCCGACGCGATCAGCTCGCTGGAGAAGGAGCTGGGCGTCGCGCTGTTCTGCCGCGATGGGCGCAGCGTCAAGCTGACGTCGAACGGCAGCGAGTTCTACCGCTACGTGAGCGACAGCCTGCGCTCCCTCGACGACGGCATCGACGCGATGAACCGCCGAAAAACGCAGCTGGGCGGCACCGTGAGCCTGGGCGCTACGTTCACCGTGCAGGACGACTACCTGCCCACGCTGCTCAAAGCCTATCGCGAGCACGTCGGCGACGAGGTTCGCATCGAGACGTACCAGGCGTTCACGAACTACCTCACGCAGAGCCTGCACAACGAGACGCTCGACGTCGCCTTCTGCGGACGGCGCGACCGCGAGCCCGACATCGAGTACTTCCCCGTGCTGAACCGCAGTTTGGAGCTGGGCGTGCGCGCGGACCATCCGCTGGCGGGCCGCTCTTCGATCGCGCTGGAAGAGCTGTGCGGCCAGCGCCTGATCACGTACCGGCGGGGCACTCCCATCGGGGAGGCGGTGCAGCGCATCTTGGAGCAGAGCCCGCTCGAGGGCGTCGAGGCGCTCTACGACGACGACATCACCATGGCGTCCGCCCTGTCGGTGGACGGCGGCTTGGCCGCGCTCATGCTGAACTCCATCGGCCTCAAGGTGTTCTCGAACATAACGACGGTGCCGCTCGAGGGCGTGCGCCCCGACTTCTACTGGGTGTACCTGGCCGTCAACGCGAAGCACGCCAAGACCGCGGCCGTGCAGTCGTTCATCGACTTCGTGAAGGGATTCGACGCCGAAGGCGCTGGGATCGACCTGGGTTTCCGGCCTGATCGGGCGGAGGGGGTGTCGCTTAGCGCGTGACGGCCTCGCGGTGCACGCTCTGCGCGACGAGCCCGATCTTTTCGACGTAGGCGTACAGCTCGAAGCCGCGCTTGCAGCGGAACGTGCAGCCGACGCAGGGATCCTCGTCGCAGTAGGCGTAAGCGTCCTCGTCGCCCAGCGCGAACACGATAGGCGCCCGCTTGCCTGGCAGCACGTACTTCAGCTGCATTCCCGTGAACGCCTTGAGCGCGAACCAGCGCGGTTCGCAGCCGGCTTCGCGCACCTTCCAGAACACCCTGAGCGCGTTCGCGTCGAAGCCTCCCACCACGTCGTAGGAAAGTTCGATCGAATCGGCGCAGTCCGCAGCGCTGGCCGCCGGGAGGCGCTCGAGGAAACCGCCGCAAGCGGCAGGATCGGGCGCCGGTGCGTAGGGCAGCTCGATGGTGGGCCGCCTCCCGCCGCCCGAGAGCCGCGGGCCCTCGCCGCCGTCGATGCCGATGAACGCCGCCGAGCATCCGTCGCAGCCGTAGAAGGGCAGCGGCTCGTCTGACACGCCGGGCTTCCAGGTGGCGCGCGTGCGCGTGGGGCTTAAGGCGGCGGGGTCTGCGGCTGCCATGGCAATCCTCCAAAGGGGTCGGGATCAGTCGATGTAGCAGGCGTTCGGATCGGGCTTGAGCGCCTTCGTCTCGATGACGTGCTGGATGAAGTGGTCGACGCGGTACGGGTGGTAGTTCTTCGTGCTGTAGGCCATGTACACGCGGTGGTGGCAGCTGCGCCGATCGAGGGCGCTCGGGTAGAAGGGCCTCACCACCACGTCGTCCACGCTGCGCAGCAGGAAGGTGTCCAGCATGACGGCCGCCTCCACGCCGTTGGCCGCGAATCCGGCCAGGATGGACTCGTCGAGGTAGCTGTACTCCACGTTCTTGATGCCGCACTCGTCGAGCATACGCCTGACGGCGCGTCCCAGCGGGATGGTGTCGACGTACGTGATGAGGTGCTGCTCCAGCAGGTCGGTCGGGGTGACGAACTCTTTCTCCACCAGCGGGCAATCGGAGCTCATGGCCACGACCACCTTCTGCGTGAGCACGGGCACGTAGGCGAGGTCGGGATCCTCGTTGCCCTTGGCGCAGAACACCACGTCGTAGCAGCCGCTCAGCAGATCCTTCACGAGGGGTATCGAGGTGTCCTCGCGCACGTTGAACGCGACGCCTCCGGCAGCGGCCTTGTAGCCGTTGAGCAGCTTGGGGATGAAGTCGGTCTGCACGGTGATGATGCAGCCGAGGTCGATCTTGCCGCCGTCGCCCGTGCCGGCGTAGTTCTTCATGATGGCGATGCCCTTGTCTATCTGCTCGAGGCCCTTGTTCACGTAGGCGAGGAACTCGGCGCCGTACTTCGTGAGATGGATGTTGCGTCCCGTCTTCTGGAACAGCGACACGCCCAGCTCCTGTTCGAGCGAGCTGATGGCGTTCGACAGGGAAGGCTGCGTGATGTAGAGCTCTTTCGCTGCCTTGGCGTAATGCTGCAGCTCTGCGAGCTTGCGGAAGTAGTACAGCTGCGAAAGGTTCATCGGTAGCCCCCTGGGATCGTGCGCCGCGTCGAACACCGCTTCTATTATACGGGGGAATGAAGCGCGCGCCGTTACACAAAAAGGAGGATGTGAGGGTATTGCCCCGCCATGCCGCCCCGCGTGCTGGCCGGCATGGCGACAGGGGGCGTCTTCACCCGTACCGATATTCCACGCCCATGGTGGGCTGGGGGTACTCCCATCGCTCGACGATGGTTCTGCTGCACAGGATGCGGCAGGTGCCGCACTCGAGGCAGCCGGCATAGTCGAACGACAGGCCGCCGTCCTCGTCGATCTTGTACAGCGCGGCGGGGCAGGCCAGCACGAGCTTGCGGAACTCCGCGCGGTCCGCATCGTCCGAAAGCGCGATGTGCGCGTGCCCCTCGTCCACGTTGTACTTGTTGAGCGCCAGCTTGGCGTCCACGTTCACGCTGATGACCGGATCGTTCATAAGGCCTTCATCCCCTTCCTGCCGTCCTGCGCCACCCGCCACAGCCCCACGCGCTTGAGCGGGCCCAGAAGTTTGTCTTTGATGCGCGCCTGAGGATGCCCGTCCACCTTGAACAGGTTGAGCATGATGTCGCGGGCCATGGCCGGGTACTCGTTGAAGATGCGCGTCGTCTCTTCCATATAGCGCGGGAAGCGGCGGAAGCGCTTGAGGTCCTGCAGGACGTAGCAGCCGTCGAGCAGCTGCTCGTAGGCGGCCAGCTGCGCGGCCGACACGTCGTCGGCCTCGAGCGCGCGCATGACGGCGTCGGCCGCGAGGTCGCCCGAGCTGACGGCGAAGTCCATGCCGCGCACCGAGTACCCCAGGTTCATGCACAGCATGGCCGCGTCGCCGCACACCAGCACGCCGTCGCCGTACAGGCGCGGAACCATGGCGAGGCCGCCTTCGGGCACGAGGTGCCCGGAGTACTCCACCAGCTCGCCGCCCTTGACCAGCGGGGCGATGTCGGCGCGCTGCTTGAAGTCCTCCAGCATCTGGTAGATGGGCACGTCGCCCGCGGCCAGATCCGACAGCGTTGCCACGAGGCCGAGCGAGATCGAGTCGTCGTTCGTGTACAGGAACCCGCCTCCCACGCGCCCTTTCGTGCAGTCGCCGGCGAACATCCATGCTGCGCCTTCGCCCGGCGCGCACAGGAACCGGTCTTCGATGACCGACGGCGGAAGCGCGATGGTCTCCTTCGCGCCCACGGCCATCTGGCAGGGAAGGGGGACGTCGTCGGCGAGTCCCGCCTTCTGGGCGAGCAGGGAGTTCGCTCCGTCTGCCAAGACGGTGATGCGCGCTTCCACCTCGTCGCCGCCTGCGACGACGCCGCATACCCGCCCGTCGCGCACGATGAGGTCCTCCACGGCGATGCCGTAGATGAAGTCGGCTCCCGCCTCCTCGGCCCGCTCGGCCAGCCACTGGTCGAAGGGTCCGCGCAGCACCGCGTAGGAGTCCTTGCCCGACTCGCGCAGCTCGTCGGCCGTGAAGTCCATGGTGAACAGGGCATCGGGGGCGGCCATCGATATCTTCTCGTGCGTGATGCGCCGTTGCAGGGGAGCGCTTCCCTCGAAGTCGGGGAACACGCGGGCGAGCGCATGCGTGTAGATGCGCCCGCCGGTCATGTTCTTGGCGCCGGCGTAGTTGCCGCGTTCCACTACGAGAACGGAACGGCCCGCGGAGGCCAGCCGGTAGGCTGCGACCGCGCCGGCGCACCCGGCGCCGACGACGATCGCGTCGAACTGATCATCGGACATGGAATCAGCCTTTCAGTCGGTCGGGTCGCTTAGGAGAGCTTCTCGACGAGGGCCGGCAGCGCTTCGTGCAGATCGGCCACGAGGCCGTAGTCTGCCTGGGCGAACACCGGCGCGTTTTGATCCTTGTTCACGGCTACGACGACATCGGCGTTGTGCACGCCTATCATATGCTGCATCTGGCCCGAGATGCCGACGGCGAAGTACACCTTCGGCGACACCATGCGGCCCGAAACGCCCAGGTAGGTGTTCTTGGGCAGCCACTTCTCGTTCTCCGCGAGCGGGCGCGAGCAGGCCAGCTCGCCGTGGACGGCCGAGGCCAGGCTGCGCGCCAGCTCCAAGTCCTCCTCGTGGGCGAAACCGCGGCCGGCCCCCACGATGACGGACGCGCGGCTCAGGTCGGTGCCCGCGTGCGAAACTTCATGCGTGCCGCGTAGCTTGAGGGGTTTTTGCGGGGCGACGAACGCGCGCGCTTCCACGACGTCGGTGCCCGAGGCCTCGATGCCGTCGAAGGCGGTGCCGCTGCAGGAGTAGAAGGCCACGGGCCCGACGGCGCGCTGCCTCTTCGTCGCGAGGCCGCCGAAGTAGAGGCTCTCGGCCTCGGCTCCGTCGAGCGCGGTGACGTCGCACATCACACTCGCGTCCGCATGCGCGGCCAGGCGGCCGCCCACGATCTTGAGGCGCGGGGTGGGCTCGAACAGCACCGTGTTCGGAGCGACCTCGTCGTACAGGGCGGCCACGGCGTCGTAGGCGTTCTCCACCAGCTCGCCTTGCGGCAGCTCCACGGCGTAGGCCTTGTCGGCCACGCCCGTGCGGGGCGCGCTGCCGATGGAGACGAGCAGGACCTCATCGGCGAGCGTGCGCGCCCCGGCGCACAGCTCCTTCTGGGCGTCGGCGGTTTCAGCTATGACGAATGCTTTCATGATGCATGCCTCTCTTTCGTACTGCGGCTACGCGCGGACGGCTGCGGCAACCGCCGACGCGAACGCGTCGAAGTCGCCGTCGTTTTTCATGTCGAACACCTGGCGCTTGCGCGCGGCCTGCTCGGGGGCCGTGACGCTGGCGATCTCCACCGCAGCGCTCACGTCCACGCCGGCGTCGGCGGCCGAGGTCACCGTCGCCGGCTTCTTGCCCGCCGTGAGGATCTCGCGCATGCCGGCGATGCGCGGGTAGGCGCATTCGGGCGTGACGGCCACCACGGCGGGCAGCGGCACCTCGATCTCCTCCACGACGTCGGGAAGCGTGCGCTCCACCACTGCGACGCCGTCTTCCAGCTTGATGGAGGTGACGGCGTTGACCACCGGCATGCCCAGCTCGGCGGCCAGCTGCACGTCCACCTGGCCGGCGTACATGTCGGCCGAGCCGTCGCCGCACACCACGAGATCGACCTCGCCGATGCCCCGGACGAGCGTCGCCAGGGCGCGCGCCGTCACGCGGGCGTCGGCGAAGGCGAACGCGTCGTCGGCGATCATGCACAGCTCGGCGGGGCCGCGCGACAGGATGCTCTTCTTCACCTTGAGGTCGTCGGCCTTCGCGTTGCTGGCGCTGACGGCGTACAGGGTGGCGCCGGCATCCTCGGCCAGCAGGGCGGCCGCCTCGATGGCGTTGAGGTCGTACTCGCTCACCACCTGGTGGGCCTTGGAGTAGTCGAGGGTGCGGTCGGCCGCGACGGCGATGTCCTGGTCGTCGGGCACCACTTTCACTGCTACGGCAATGTTCATGCGGATTCCTTTCGTTCGATGGGTGCTTGCTTCGTGTCTGCGCGGCGCGTCACTTCGCGTAGCGCTTGAGGATCTGTCGTCCGGCGATGTAGCTCATGATCTCCACGGTGCCGCCGGCCAGCTGGTTGCCGCGCAGGTCGGTCCAGATGCGGCCGACGCGGGAGGCCGTGGTGTAGCCCAGCGCCGCGAATATCTCCAGCGCCATGTCGGCCACTTTCGTGCAGCCCACCGTGGCGTAGCGCTTGAGCAGGGCCGCCTCGGTGCGCACCGATTCTCCCTGATCCAGCTGCCACAGCGTCTTGTACAGCATGTTGCGCGAGTTCTCCAGGATGGTTTCCATCTCGGCAAGCATGTCCTGGATCATGGGGTTCCACCCGATGGGCTTGCCGAAGGCGTAGCGCTCGTTGGCGTAGGCCGCCGCGTCGTCCATGCAGGCCTGCGCAAGGCCCAGGGACTGGGCCGCCACGAGGCAGCGCTCGATCTCGAAGTTCTTCATGAGCAGCAGAAAGCCCTCGCCCTCCTTGCCCAGGCGCATGTCCTCGGTGAGCCTGACCTCGTCGAAGAACACGTCGACGAACGGGATGATCTGCTGGCCGATCTTGTCGAGCGGGGCGGTGGACAGGCCGGGCGCGTCGGTGGGGATGAGCCACAGCGACATGCTCTCGTTGGCGTGCGCCGGGTGCTCGTCCTTGGACACCACCAGCATGTAGGGCGTGTTGCCGCCGTTCGTGACCCAGGTCTTCTGGCCGTTCATGATGTAGGTGCCGTCGTCTTGGCGCTTCGTGTAGGTGCTCATGGCCTTGTTGTCGGAGCCCGCGCCCGGCTCGGAAAGCGCGAGCGATGCGATGGGCTTGCCCGACTTGTTGTACTGGTCGACGACCAGCGACACCTGCTCGGGCGTGCCGAACTCGGCGACGTCGGCCGTGGCCAGCATGGCGGTCATGAACGGCGTCATGCAGCCGGTGCGGTGGTACAGCGTTTCGGTCATGAGGCCCAGCGTGAGCTTGTCGCACGGGATGCCGCCGCATTCCTCGGGCAGGCCCATGAAGGCGAACCCGGCGTCGCGGTACGCCTCGCCGATCTCGTCGGGGATGCCGTGGTTCTCGTACATGGCGTTCACGGTGTCCTCGTCGAAGTACCTCTCGGCGAATTCCTGGATGCTCTCGATCAGCAGTTCCTGATCGACGGTCAGGCTGAAATCCATAGTCAACGCTCCTTCTCTGTGCAGATCGTCCGCAGCGCTCGTCCTGCGCGCACGACCCCGTCCGTCCGTGTCCCCGCGAAACGGGAGAGGGGGTGCCGCGCCCGTTTCGTTCGAGCTGTCGCTTCGTACAGTTTGCACCCATATTCGCGTTGGTGTCCAATAGGTTCTTTTCAGTGAATCGACGGCCGATTCATAGGTTCCTCCTATCGATAGCGCCATGCAACCGGACAAAGCCGTTGGTATGCTGGTGGCATAGAGGGTGTATGAACTGGTAAAATATGCAATATTGCAGCAGGATGAAGAAACAGTTGATCCAGGGGGAATCGACGGCAGAAGGGGAACCATAGCCAAAACCTATCCTTTGGCAAATGAATCATCATCGATTACCTATTGGACAAAATATTCGTTTAGGGTGCAAACTGAGGCCAACGCGGTTGCCACTCGCCGACACGACGGGGAAGCAGCGCGAAACCGACAGTCTGGCAAGACGTTGAAGGAGGATGTATGAGCAAGCTTACCCCAGAGGAGTTCCGCGAGTACCTCAAGACGGTGCGTGCGCTCGCCGAGGGTCCGTTCGAGGAGATGCAGAAGGAGGTGGAGGTCACCAACAAGTTCCCGCAGGAATTCTACGACCTGGCCATCGAGAACAACCTGTACCGCTACGCGCTGCCCGAGGAGTACGGTGGATGGGGCCTGTCCGAGAAGGAGATCCTGCAGGTGCAGGAGGAGTTCTCCCGCGGACCGGGCGGCATGCGCATGCACCTGCACTACGCCGCCGACCTGAACTGGCGCATCCTCGACGACTACGGCAAGCCGGAGCTCAAGGCCGAGTTCATGGACAAGTTCCAGGACAAGACCATCTTCACGAACTTCGCGCTGACCGAGCAGACGGGCGGCACCGGCGCCGATCTGCATACCACCGCGCTCAAGGACGAGAACGGCAACTACGTGCTCAACGGCGAGAAGTGGCTCATCTCCCACACCGACTGCTCGCAGTACGCCTACGTCATCGCGGTGACCGACCCTGAGAAGCAGGGCGACGAGCGCCTGTCCGCCTTCTTCGTGCCCATGGACACGCCGGGATTCGAACTGGTTCCCATGCCGCACATGATGGGCTGCCGCGGCGCGGGCCACGCCGGCTTCAAGATGACCGACGTCGTGCTCGACCCGAAGTACCTGCTGGGCGAGGAGGGCCAGGGCATGGAAGTGGCCATGCACTCGCTCGCCATCTCCCGCGTGCACATCGCCGACTCGAACCTCGGCATGGCCCAGCGCATGCTGGAGATGTCCATCGCCCGCGCTCGCGACCGCGTCACCTTCGGCAAGCCGATCATCCAGCGCCAGGCCATCAAGATGAAGCTGGCGAACATGGCCACGAACATCCACGCACTGCGCTGCATGGTCATGGACTTCGCCGACGACTACGACAAGGATCCGCACAACGAGTTCGTCGACGAGAAGGCCGCCATGTGCAAGCTGTTCTCCATCGACACGGTGAAGATGGTGTCCGACGAGATGCTGGAGATCTTCGGCGGCGACGGCTACTTCGAGGATTCGCCGTACGGCCCGACCGAGCGCCTGTACCGCGACTGCCGCGCCATGTGGTTGGAAGAGGGCGCTCCCACCGTGCAGCGCATCACCATCGCGCGCGGCGTGGACAAGCACGACGGCCACGTGGAGTACGGCGATTGGATCGCCGGCACGGCCCTCTAGGGCGCTTCCGGATATCGCTTCCCGCTTTCCCCTTGACGAAGAACGGCCTCGGCATCGCGCCGAGGCCGTTCTCGTGCTCGGCCGTTCGCGACCGAAAAGAACCGTTCGCGAACGCCCGCCGTTCCCTAATTGTTACGTATCGTGCATCAATCGAGGAAATAGTACCGCTCGTGTTAACAGTTGGTAACGGAGGCCGCCGCATCGCATGCGAGGGTGTATCTTGGCCGCAACGGCCTTGAGGTCGCTCAGCGGGCATGCGGGCTGCCCGCCGGATCCGCGGATCGCGCGTTGAGAGACGGTGCGGACGCGGCGGCGGGGAAGCGGCATGCGACCTTATCTGAAAGGAGCACTCATGAACAACCCTGCTCAGAAATCATACCAGCTCTACATCGACGGCAAGTGGGTCGACGCGTCCGACGGCGGCACGCTCGACGTGTACTGCCCGGCCAACGGCGAGCAGCTTTCCACCATCGCCGACGCCACGAAGGAAGACGTCGACCGCGCGGTCGACGCCGCATGGAAGGCGTTCGAAACCTGGAGCAAGACGTCGAAGGCCGAGCGCGCCATCATCCTGAACAAGGTGGCCGACCTCATCGAGGAGAACGCCGAGAGGTTCGCGCTGCTCGAATCGCTGGACAACGGCAAGCCTATCCGCGAGACGCGCGCCATCGACGTGGCGTACTCGGTCGACCATTTCCACTACTTCGCCGGCGTGCTGCTGGCCGACACGGGAGAGGCCGACCTGCTTCCGGGCAACATGATGTCGCTCGTGCTGCACGAGCCTATCGGCGTCGTCGGCCAGATCGTGCCGTGGAACTTCCCGTTCCTCATGGCCGCTTGGAAGCTGGCTCCCGTGCTGGCCGCCGGCGACTGCACGGTGTTCAAGCCCTCGTCCACGACCTCGCTCACGGTGCTCGAGCTTGCCAAGCTCACCGAAGGCGTCATTCCGGCCGGCGTATTCAACGTGGTCACGGGCCGCGGCTCGAAGTCGGGTCAGTACATCCTCGACAATCCCAAGATCAGCAAGCTTGCCTTCACCGGGTCGACCGAAGTCGGTCGCGACGTGGCCCGCGCGGCGGCCGAGCGCCTCATCCCGGCCACGTTGGAGCTGGGCGGCAAGTCGGCGAACATCATCTTCCCCGATGCCAAGTGGGACATGATGCTCGACGGCATCCAGCTGGGCATCCTGTTCAACCAGGGTCAGGTGTGCTGCGCCGGCAGCCGCATCTTCGTGCACGAGGATATCTACGACAAGTTCGTCGAGGACGCATGCGAGGCGTTCAGCAAGGTGAAGGTGGGCATGCCTTGGGAGGACGACACCCAGATGGGCAGCCAGATCGACCAGAATCAGATGAACAAGATCCTCGAGTACGTGGAGATCGCCAAGCAGGAGGGCGGTCGCGTCCTCTGCGGCGGGGAGCGCGCGACCGAAGGCGAGCTTGCCAAGGGCGCCTTCTTGAAGCCGACGCTCATCGAGGTGCCGAACAACTCCTGCCGCGTGGCCCAGGAAGAGATTTTCGGGCCGGTGGCCGTGGTCATCAAGTTCAAAGACGAGCAAGAGGTCATCGACCTGGCCAACGATTCCGTGTACGGCCTGGGCGGCGCCGTCTGGACGCGCGACATCAACCGCGCCTTCCGCGTCGCGCAGGGCGTCAAGACCGGGCGCATGTGGGTGAACACCTACAACCAGATCCCGTCCGGAGCGCCGTTCGGAGGCTATAAGGAGTCCGGCATCGGCCGCGAGACGCACAAGATTATGCTCGAGCACTACACCCAGACGAAGAACATCATGATCAACCTGGGCGAAGAGCCGAGCGGCTTCTACCCGGCGAAGTAAAGATCCCCTGCACCTAGAAGCAGGCGGGAGAGCATGACGAACGCGAAGCGCCCCGATCGGGGCGCTTCTGCATGCAGAGCCTTCTAGAAATCGCTTCGCTGCATGTTGAGGTAGTTCAGCAGCTCGCTGCGCTTGTGGATCTGCATCTTCTCGTAGATGTGCCGCACGTGGGTGTTCACGGTGTACGGCGATATCACCAGCTTCTCGGCCATGTTGTTCGTGGTGTAGCCGCGCGCGATGAGCACGAGGATCTCGGCCTCGCGCCCCGACAGGCTGAACTCCTTGGCCACCTCGGAGCAGATCTCGTCGATCTCGGCCTTCGTGGGCGGCGCGGCCGTCAGCGCCACGATGTTGAACTCCTGGCGCACCAGCGGCACCAGCAGCACGGCCAGCACGCACATGAGCCCCAGGCACGTCTCGGGCGTGATGGCGAAGGCCAGCTCGGGGGCGTGCTCGTAGCCTACGGCCCACGTATTGCCTACGGCGATGCCCGCGCGCACGAACGCGCCGGAGAAGGCGAACGCTACGGCCGGCGTCACGTAACCTTTCGAGGTGAGGATGCCGAAGTACATGATGAGCAGGATTTCCAGCAGCGACGAGATGCCGGTCGCCATGATGAAGGCGGGGAAGAACGCCACCTCGTCGGCCAGGAACAGCGCGAACGCCGCGATCAGCAGCACCAGCAGCCAGGGGAACATCTTGAATATGCTGGCCTTGTCCTTCGACGCGATGCTGATGCCGGCGATGCCCAGCATGATGGCCGCCCCTCCGAGGATGCCCAGCGTGAAGCTGACGTCTCCGGTGGGCAGCACCTCCCAGGGGATGATGGCCACGAGGAAATAGCACGCGACGCTGGCCAGGAAGGTGATGATGCTCACCGCGACCATGTTCTTGAGACCGCCCTGGGCCGCGCTCTTCGGCAGCAGCACCGGAAACGCCCGCGAGCCGTCGCGGCGAGCGGCCACCAGCAGTATGCCGGAGGCGATGGGCAGCAGTGAGACGAACGCCGTCGTCACGTACGAGGGCAGCACCCACGCCAGGATGATGGTTCCGAGCAGCGTCAGGCCGAACGTCGTGCCGATGTGGCGGAGGGTGAAGTTCGCCTTCACGCAGGCGTAGCGCTCGCCCCAGAGGATCCACATGACCGATTCGGTGATGCCGAGAAAGAAGGACAGCGCGTAGGCGAGGCCGGGCACCGTGAACACTTGAGGAATCAGGCATATCGCCAACGTTGCAAGGCAGGTGAGCGCCGGCGCGGCCACGTAGAGCCAACGGTAGGCCGAGAGGTGCCGCTTGCGCCCCAGCGCGAACGCGATGAGCAGCAGCGAGACCACGGTGGCGCCCAAGTTCACCAGCCAGGAGATGGTGACGCGCTCGTCCAGCAGTTCGGTCTGCGTGAACATGTGCGGGACGAACCATAGAGCGTAGTGCCATGCTAAAAGCAACGCGAATCCCACGTATTTCAGCGCAGGACGAGTCGCAAGATCCGTCAAGTACCCCTCTTTTCCCGTTTTCCGGTCCGACGGTGCTGCCGATTGGAGCGTCATAAAGCCGACCACCCTTCCTATCTCCCGTTAGCGATGGATGATGATGCCGTTGAGCTGCCCTTTCGCAGGGTGGCTCCCAATGCCTCCGCCTTATTCATCACGGCGAGAATCTATCACTAATTCTTCGGTAACGCCTCGCAAGAAAGTAAGTATTAGGCCAATTAGTGGGGATTTTGCGATGGCAAAACCACAGTCTGCGAACAGAATGCACCCAACGGCTCGGTTCACCGCCGGTCGCCGCCATGAACGTGCCGGCGACCGACTGAGAGACCGGGCGCAGACAAGGAGAAAGGAAGTAAGGATGTCACTGCTTGCCAAGAGCAAGGGAGAGGTTACCTACAAGGAGCTCTCCACCCTGCACAAGTGGGCGCTCGTCGTGCTCATCTCCATGGGCTCGTCGATCATCTACGCGCCGATGTATCTGAAGAACGTCTTCTACGATCCGCTGATGCAGGCGCTCGGCGCCACCAACGCCGACCTCGGCCTCATGGTGTCGGCCTACGGCATCGCCGCCATGATCTGCTACCTGCCCTCTGGCATCGTGGCCGACAAGTTCCGCATGCGCACGCTGGCATGGGTCGGTTTCATCGCCACCGCCGTTCTCGTGTTCGTGTACGCCATGCTGCCTTCCGTGCAGATCTGCCTGATCCTGTTCGTGCTCATGGGCGTCACCTCCATCCTCGTGTGGTGGGGCACGCGCTTCAAGGTCATCCGCCTGTGCTGCGAGGAGAACGAGTACGCCTCCAAGATCGGCATCAGCTACTCCATCTACGGCGTCACCGGCCTCGTTATCGGCCTCATCAACGCCGGCATCATCGCGGCCATCTCCGGCTCCGCGGGCGTGCAGGCCATGCTCATCTTCCTGGGCGTCGTCATCGCCGTCCTGGGCGTCGTCTCCTTCTTCATCATCCCCGACTTCAAGGGCGAGATCAACAAGGACGCCAAGCTGTTCAGCGTCAAGGAGGCCATCCAGGCCATCAAGCACCCCGGCGTCATCTGGGCCTGCGTCGCATACTTCGCCTGCTACGCCGTGTACCAGGGCGCTACCTACACCACGCCGTACCTCACGCAGTGCTTCAACGCCGACGGCAACCTCGTGAACATCGTCGGCCTCATCCGCACCTACGGCATCGGCCTCATCGCCGGCCCCATCGTCGGCTTCATCGCCACGAAGATCAAGAGCCCCTCGAAGACCATCCTGGGCGGCTTCATCCTGTCCATCGCGGTGCTCGTCGGCTTCATTCTGTTCCCGCAGGATCCCTCCGGCGCCATGGTCGCCTCCATCCTCGTGGTCGTGTTCGGCTTCACCACCTACGGCGCCTTCTCCATCGGCTCCTCGCCGCTGTCCGAGGTCAAGATCCCCATGGCCATCTTCGGCACCGCCTCCGGCCTGCTGTCCGTCATCGGCTTCCTGCCTGACGTGTTCATCCACACCTGGTACGGCGGCATGATCGACGCCCAGGGCACGGCAGCGTTCTCCAGCATCTTCGGCTTCGAGATCATGTTCGGCGTCATCGGCTGCATCGCGCTGGTCATGCTGCTCCGCTCCATCAAGAAGCACTTCGGCGCCTCCGACGCGGTCGCGGCCGCAGAGGACGGCGAGTCCGCCAAGGCGTAACGCGCCGCCAGCGAGCGCGGGGGCGCGCCGCTGCAAGCAGCGTCCCCGCGTCTCGATCCCGTTGTTCCACCGGATCCACCATCCCGCATCGATCGGTTCGCGAAAGAAGGTTGCAATGAACAAGCTCGACGTGCTCTCGAAGATCAACCCGCAGATGAAGGCCGTGCTCGCCAAAGAGGATGAGCTGGCGGGCGACGCGAACGATACCAGCGTGGGCTTCGAGAAAATGCGCGAGAACTACGTGGCCGGCCGCGCGTTCTGGTGCGAGGGCGGACCGGTCATGGCCGAGAAGCTCGATGCCGAGGTGGACGGCCCCTACGGCGCCATTCCGGTGCGCTACTACTATCCCACGGCTGCAGCCGCTGCTGGCCGTGCGGCAGGGGAGCCCGCCATGCCGGCCATCGTGTACGTGCACGGCGGCGGGTTCGTGCTGGGCAACCTCGACACGCACGACCGCGTGTGCCGCGTCCTGGCAAGCCATGCCGGCGTGCCGGTGGTGGCCGTCGACTACCGTCTGTCGCCCGAGGCCAAGTTCCCCAGCGCGGTGGAGGAGGTGGCCGCCGTGGCCTCCTACCTGCACGAGCAGGGCGCCCGTCACGGCATCGACGGCGAGCGCCTGTCCTTCGCCGGAGACTCCGGCGGCGCGCATCTGGGCCTTGCGGCCACGATGTACCTGCGCGAGGAGAAGGGCGCAAGCGACTTCGTGAAGTGCTGCCTTCTGTACTACGGCTGGTTCGGCCTGACCGACTCGTCCTCGATGCGCCTTCTGGGCGGTCCGTGGGACGGGCTTACCGAGGCCGACTGGCAGTTCTACATGCAGATGTACGCGAACGACCCCGCCGAGCTGGCGGCCAGCCCCTACGCGAACCTGTTCCTGAACGACCTGGAGCGCGACATGCCGGCCTGCTACATCGCGGCGGCCGAGTACGACCCGCTGCGCGACGACAGCGCCACGCTGGCAGCCATCTGCGAGCAGTACGGCACGCCCGTCCGCTACGAGGTGTTCGAAGGCGTCATCCACGCGTTTCTGCACTACACCAAGATGCTCGATGCGGCAAACGACGCCCTCGAGCACGGCGCGACCTTCTACCGCGAGCAGCTGGGGCTGTAGGCGCCGCGGCCGGAAGACCAATCAAGGCTACAGCGGGGGATCAGCCCCGTTGCACAAACACTAAAAGGAGGATCGTCATGGATTTCAAGTTGACGGACGAGCAGGAGCTTATCGTCGATAGCTACCGCGAGTACATGGAGAGCGAGAACTGGGAGACTTACTTCCACGAGTGCGACGAGAAGCACGAGTACCCGCTGCGCTGGGTGAAGGGCCTCTGCGAGCTGGGCTTCGACCAGATCATGCTCCCCGAGAGCCACGGCGGCCTGGGCCTGGAGCAGCCCTGCGTGACGCTGATGGCCGTGTACGAGATCCTGGGCAAGTACGGCGCCCCCACCTACGTGCTGTACCAGCTGCCCGGCTTCGAGACCATCATCCGCGAGGGCACCGAAGAGCAGATCGAGGCCGTCATGAGCACGCTGGGCTCCGGCGAGCAGATCTGGAACTCGGCCTGCACCGAGCCGGGCGCCGGTTCCGACGTGGGCGCGCTGGCCACCACCTACAAGCGCGAGAACGGCAAGATCTACCTCAACGGCACCAAGACCTTCATCACCTCCTCGGCCGGTGTGAAGTACCTCGTCATCATGGCGAAGAACGCCGACGACCCGACCATGTTCACCGAGTTCTTCCTCGATATGTCCAAGCCGGGCGTGAAGCTGTCCCCGCTGACCAAGCTGGGCCTGCGCATGGACAGCTGCTGCGAGGTCTACATGGACAACGTGGAGCTCGAGGAGAAGGACATCTTCGGCAAAGAGGGCAACGGCTTCATGCGCGGCGTGTCCGACTTCAACTTCGAGCGCTGGCTCGTGGGCGCCTGCGACTACGGCACCGCCATCTGCGCCTTCGAGGACGCTATGGCGCACGCGAACAGCCGCATCGCCTTCGGGAAGCCCATCAGCCGCTTCCAGCTCAACCAGATCAAGATCACCGATATGTGCATCAAGCTGACGAACATGAAGAACATGCTGTACGAGGCCGCCTGGAACGCAGACAACAACGACGGCAACTTCGACCCGGCCGCTGCCGCCATGTGCAAGTACTACTGCGCCAACGCCTCCTTCGAAGTGACCGATGACGCCATGCAGATCATGGGCGGCATCGCCGTGGCTTCTGAGCATCGCATCAACCGCATCTGGCGCGACCTGCGCGTCGACCGCGTCTCCGGCGGCACCGACGAGATGATGATCCTCGCCACCTCCAAGGGCGCCTCCATCAAGTACAAGCAGAAGTAAGCAGGAGCTCCGTTTAGTCAGTATTGGACAGGGCTGTCGTGGCGAGTCGGATAGCGGTGAAGGTTCCGAGGTCAATGAGGTAAGCGGCCTATCGGCCGTGTCCGAATGACTTCGGGTTCTGAACCGCTAGCCGGCCGCCACGGCAAGCCGTCACCATTCAAGGAGGATTCAACTATGGCAATTCCTACCGAAAAGCCCTCGTACGGCCCGCTCGACGGCGTCAAGGTCGTGTACGCGGCAGTGGAGCTGGCCTGCCCGAAGGCCGCCGACCTCATGGCCGACTGGGGTGCCGACGTCGTCTGGCTCGAGAACACGGGCGCGGGCGACACCATCCGCGACACCGCGTACGTGAAGCAGGCCGAGCGCCGCAACCAGCGCTCGGTGGCCCTGAACTACTTCTCCGAAGAGGGCAAGAAGGTGTTCTTCGACCTCGTGAAGGACGCCGACATCTTCATGGAGGCCTCCAAGGGCGGCACGTGGGCTCGCAAGGGCATCACCGACGACGTGCTGTGGGAGCTCAACCCCAAGATGGTCATCGTACACGTCTCCGGCTTCGGCCAGGAGGGCGACCCCAAGATGGTGAAGCGCGCCGCCTATGACCTGACGGTGATGGCCTACTCCGGCATCATCATGCAGAACGGCACGGAGGAGCAGCCCATGCTCCCCGGACCCTACGCGGGCGACTACTTCAACACGCTGATGATCGCCTCCTCGGCGCTGGCGGCTCTGTACAAGGCCGAGAAGTCCGGCAAGGGCGAGAGCATCGACCTGGCCATGTACGAGACGCTTCTGGCCATCGGCCAGTACTACCTGGTCGACTACCTTAACGAGGGCATCAAGTGGCCTCGTCCGGGCGCCCGCAACCAAAACCTCTGCGGCATCGGCGAGTTCAAGTGCAAGGACGGCTTCCTGGGCGTGTGCCTGTACGGCGTCGACCAGAACAAGTACTTCCTCGAGACCATCGGCCTGGGGCATCTCTGGGGCACCGAGGACATCCCCGAGGACACGAGCGGCCTGTGGCTGTCCAACCCGCACGCCGACGAGATCCAGAAGGCGTTCGAAGAGTACTGCCTGGCCAACTCGAAGTACGACATCGAAGAGGACTTCGCCGCGCACCGCATTGCCGCGCAGGTGGTCAACGACATGGAAGACCTCGTGGAAGAAGAGCACCTGAAGCTGCGCAACACGTGGGTCGACTGGGAGACGGTCGACGGCGAGACCTTCCACGGCCTCGGCGTGTTCCCGAAGTTCAAGAACAACCCGGGTCAGATCTGGCGTCCGATGCCGCATCAGGGCGGCGACACCGTCGACGTCATGACGAAGCTGGGCTACACGCAGGAGCAGATCGACGAGCTGGCCGCGGCCGGCGTCGTGAAGATCGGCTAACGCGGTACCTCGCGCCCGGGAATCGCTTTCCGGGCGCCACGTCGGATGCGCGGCCGGCAGAACTCGCCGCGCATCCGCACGATGCCGCCCTTGCGGGCGAGGGCCCTCGACGACGGCATCGTGCGGATTACCAGGGGATCGACGGATGGAAAAGGTGAGACGATTGACCGACATCGTGGGAAACGAAACGGTGCGCAGCCTGTGGGACGGCCTCGTGGCCGCGTGCGGCGAGCGCGAGTTCCTCCTCTTCCGCGATCGCACGGGTTCGACCAGCTCGTACACGTACCGCGCGTTCAACGAGGAGATCGACCGCGCGGCCAACGTGTTCCTCTCGATGGGGGTCGCGGCCGGCGAGCGCGTGGCCGTGCAGCTGTGCACGTGCCCCGAGTTCATGATGTGCCTGTTCGGGTTGGCGAAGATCGGCGCCGTCATGGTGCCCATGAACGAGCAGTACCTGGTGGAGGAAGCCGCGTTCGTGCTCGAGCGTACCGAGGCCTCGTGCGCGGTGGTTGAGCCGAAGTTCCTCGGCCTGTACCGCGCCGTGCGCGACAGCGGCCCGTATTGCCCCAAGGGCGTGCTGGTGGCGCGCACGCACGACGACAAGGTCGAGGGCGTCGAAGAAGCGCGCGCCGCCCTCGAGCGCGACGGGTCCCTGCACGACTTCTCGCGGCTGCGCGCCGAGGCGGCGGCCGAGCTCGACGAGGTGCGCCCGCTGAGCGCCGACGACCCGGCCGAGATCATCTTCACGTCCGGCACCACCTCGCGCCCGAAGGGCGTGGTGCTCACGCATGCGAACATCCTGTTCAGCGGCTTGTATGGCGACTGGGAGGTCGCGCTGACGAAGAACGACCGCCTGCTCACCACCATGCCCGCCTGCCATTCCAACTTCCAGCTGGCCGCGCTCATGCCGGTGCTCACCGTGGGCGCCACGCTCATCGTGGTGGAGAAGTACAGCGCCAGCCGCTTCTGGTCGCAGATCCGCGAGTTCAAGGCAACCGTCACGCAGTGTGTGGCCATGATGCTGCGCACGCTCATGCTGCAGCCCGCCTCGCCCGACGACCGCAACCACGAGCTGCGCGAGATCCTCTACTTCCTGCCGGTGTCCGACGCCGAGAAGGAGGCGTTCGAGCAGCGCTTCGGCGTGTCGCTCATGAACACGTACGGCTCCACCGAGTCCATCGGCTGGGTGCTCACCGACCCGCCCACCGGCGCGCGCCGGTGGCCTTCCGTGGGACGCGCGGGACTTGGCTACGAGGTGCGCATCACGCGCGAGGACGGCACGCAGGCCGACCCGGGCGAGGTGGGCGAGATCCAGGTGAGGGGCGTGCGCGGCCGCACCATCATGAAGGAGTACTTCAACGACCCGGAGGCCACGGCGCGCACGTTCACCGAGGACGGCTGGCTGAAGACCGGCGACAAGGGGTACGTGGACGAGGACGGCTGGTTCTTCTTCGTCGACCGCAAGGTGAACATGATCAAGCGGGCGGGGGAGAACATCTCCACCACCGAGCTGGAGAACGTGCTGGCAGGCCACCCGCGCATCGCCGAGGCCGCGGTCATCGGCGTGCCTGATCCTATCCGCGACCAGGCCGTGAAGGCCTTCGTGCTGCCGGCCGCAGGCGCGCGGATCACCGAGGAGGAGGTGCTCGCGTACTGCGAGGAGCACATGGCGGGGTTCAAGGTCCCCTCGTACGTGGAGATCGTCGACAGCTTCCCCCGCACGTGCTCCATGAAGATAGAGAAGAAGCTGCTGCAGTAACAAGCGACCGAAGGAGAGGGATTATGGCTATCAGCACCGAGATCGTGGGCAAGGAGTTCGGGCCGTTCGTGCGGGAGTACACGTTCAAGGACCTGGAGATCTGCGCGCTGGGCTGCAACGCGGGCTACGACGGGAAGACGGACCTCGAGTACGTGAACGAGGGGGACGCCGCGAACCCCGATCTCAAGGTGCTGCCCATCTTCGGCGCGCCGCTGACCGTGCACGAGGAGATGACGCGCACGCTGGACTACGGCTACGACTACGACGGCTCGCTGCACTACGGCTTCGAGATCAAGCTGCACGCGCCCTTCAAGATGAACGACCGCATCGAGACGTTCGTCACCCAGGACGCGCTGTACGACCGCGGCGAGGGCCGCGGGTGCCTGTCGAAGCAGACTGGGCGCTCCTACTCCTCCGACGGCACGCTCTTGTGCGAGACCGAGACTTGGGACGTGTGCATCTACGACGGCGGCTGGGGAGGCCCCAAGCCCCCGAAGGACATCGTGGAGATGCCCGATCGTGCGCCTGATGCCGTGGTGGAGGAGACGATGCCGCTCAACATGCCGCTGATCTACCGCCTCATGGGCGACTGGCACCAGCAGCACATCGACTTCGCCTACACCGAGCAGACGGGCCTCGCGCGCCCCATCGCCCACGGCGTGAGCTTGGGCGGCTTCACGATGCGCCACATCATCAGCTCGTTCTTCCCGGGCGAGCCGGAGCGCATGAAGCGCTTCAAGACCCGCATCACCTCGCCGGTGCTGCCGGGCACCACGCTGCAGACCCGCATGTGGAAGGTGGGCGACAACGAGATTCGCTTCCAGCTGGTCGACGCCGACGCCGACGAGACCGGCGCCAAGCCGCACCTGAACTTCGGCATCTGCGAGTGGGAGTAAGCCGCAGGTTGCCATCCTGAGCGCCGGTCGCAGGCCGGAGTCGAAGGATCCCGTGCGGCGCAAGCGGGAAACGTCACGGCTGGTGCCGCCGGGACCTTCGACTCGCTTGCGCTCGCTCGGGGTGACGGCAAGGGGAGCTTTCGCTCCGCTCAGGATGTATCGCAAGAGGAACGCATAGCACAGGAGGAGACGAGAGCATGAGCAACGTAAAGCATATGACCCAGGTAACGAGCCCTCCCATGGGCGAGGTCGCCGACAGCGCCAAGCAGATCGGCGGGGACGTGGTCCACAAGGTGAAGAAGTCGGCCAAGAAGACCATGGACGACGTTGCCATGACGCCCTTCTTGCGCAAGATCACGTTCTTCTCGAGCGGCGGCTCGTTTTTGGACGGGTACGTGCTCTCGCTCATCGGCGTGGCGCTCACGCAGATCACACCGCTGTTCAACCTCGACGAGGCGTGGAGCGCGGCCATCGGGGCGTCGGTTTTGCTGGGCATCTTCGTGGGCACGATCGCGGGCGGCTACCTCACCGACCGCATCGGGCGCAAGAAGATGTTCATCGTCGACATCGTGGCCATCGGAACCTTCTCCATCCTGAGCGTGTTCTGCGCCGACCCGCTCCAGCTCGTGGCGGCGCGTTTCTTCATCGGCGTGTTCGTAGGCGCCGACTACCCGATAGCCACCTCGCTCATCGCCGAGTTCACGCCCAAGCAGCACCGCTCCATCTCCATGGGCATGGTGTCGGCCGCCTGGTACCTCGGCGCCACGGTGGCGGCGTTCGTGGGGTACTTCCTGTACAGCGTGCCCAACGGATGGCAGTGGATGCTCGGCTCGGCCGTCATCCCCTGCATCATCCTGCTGGTCGGGCGGCACGACATCCCCGAGTCGCCCATGTGGCTGGCTCAGAAAGGCCGCACCGAGGAGGCCGACGCCGTCATGCGGCGCGTGTTCGGCGAAGGCGTGGAGCTCGAGCTGGAGGATCCGGGCGAGAAGACCAGCCTGCGCAAGGTGTTCGCGGGCGGCTACGCCAAGCGCATCGTGTTCTTGGGCATCCTGACGCTGTGCCAGGTGGTGCCGATGTACGCCATCTACACGTTCGGCCCCGAGATCATGACGGCCTTCGGGCTGGGGGAGGGCCACGAGGCCATCCTGGGCGAGAGCGTGGTCAGCCTGTTCTTCCTGATCGGTTCCATCCCGGCCATGTTCTGGCTGAACTCGATGGGCCGCCGTCCGCTGCTCATCCGCTCGCTCGCCCTCATGGCGGTGGGCCTGGTCATCCTGGGCGTGTTCCCGGACGCCCCCATCTACGTGATCATCCTGGGGTTCGGCCTGTACGCGTTCTTCAGCGGCGGCCCGGGCATCCTGCAATGGCTGTACCCCAACGAGCTGTTTCCCACCGAGGTGCGCGCCTCGGCGGTGGGCATCGCCATCGCGTTCTCGCGCATCGGCACCATCATCGCCACGTACGGCACGCCGCTGTTCCTGGCCGCCTACGGCATCGGCCCCACCATGCTGATCGCGGCGAGCCTCGTGATCCTGGGCCTCGTGCTGTCGGCGTTCATGGCGCCCGAGACGAAGGGCAAGTCGCTTCTGGAGACGAGCTCGCTCGACGAGGGGGACGCGCACCCGCGCGGGGCGTAGGGGAGGCGCCGTGCCATAACCTCGCGCGCCCGGCAACCGCCCGGGCGCGCGACGGCATCTCGCACGCCCCGTGCGCCCGCGTCGCCCGCATCCTGCGACCTCCGTGCGCGTCCGCACCTCGCGGTCCCAGTGCCCGTTCGACTTCCTTCGTCACGCGATCATCGCGCCGCCCTCGCCTTGCGACCTTCGCGCCCGTCCGCGTCGCTTGCTCTTTGCGATCCCCACATGCGCCCGACCGCCAGCGCCGTCCTCGCCTCGCCACCCTCGTGCCGCCCTCGCTTCGCGCGCCGCTCCTCGCGGCCTCCGCGCACGTTCGATCTCATCGATGTGCAGCAAAAACGAGGTTTTGGCAGTCTTTCGACGTTTCGGAAGCGGTTGGACGCCGTCGGAGCGAACGCAACCAGGCGAAACCCCTGGTCGCGACTTCTCCGTTTCGCATTCCTTGTGGTCAGGACTGCCAAAACCTCGTTTTTGCTGCACATCGCGACGCGGAAACGTGCGCGAAGCCCTGCTGCGCATGTTGGGAAGCCGATTATACGAGCGGAAAGCTCATCGTTCATCGAAGAAAGACCCCGTCAGCATCCCGTGAAGCTCGTGCTGGGCTTTTCGCCAGCCGACTCCGTTCGTGGAAAGCCGCTTGCCCATGCGCCTTGCAAGAAGCCGTGCGATCTCGTCGAGTTCGATGAGGTTCCACACTGTTCTGCCCGTGATCGATACCACCGTGGTGCCTCGCGCCAGCAGGTCGTTCCTTCTTCTTGCGTCGTCGGCCATCTTCGCGCGGCTGCCGTGATGCAGGAAGCTGTCGTATTCTACGGCGATGTCGGCGGCCGGCCACAAGAGGTCGCAACGGTAGCGTCGGTCGGAGGGCTTGCGGCAGGCTTGCTTCTTGAGGCTCGCCCTCCCGTTCATCACGGGGCGCGGCAAGCCGTACCCGCCGAGCCGCGGGGGCAGGCAGAACAGCAGGACGATGGCCGTCTCCATCGGCGAAGCCGATCCGGGTGCGATGTGTCGCACTGCTTTCCGGGCTTTCACCAGGCCGGGCATGCACTCTGCTTTGAGCAGGAACCGCTCCAGCCGCTTGACGGTGGTGAAAGGGCTCGTTCGGTCGAAGTCGACGATGCCGACGGTTTCTATGCCGTAGATGCCGCACAGCTCGTCCCCCAGCTTGACAAGCCGGGGGCAGTCCAGGACTTCCGCCATCTGAATGAAGGCGAGCTCCGGGGAGGACGAGAACGTCCCTTCGTCGATCGGCAGGAACGAACGGGCGGGGAAGGGGCCTGATCGCACGTGGCAACGGGCGTCGGCGCATCGTATCCTGCACTCGCTGCTCGGCACGAGAAGGTGCACGGGCTTCGCGAGGTACCCGAGGCCGAAGCTGGCGAGCCCGTCGACGTCCGCGCGCGTCGTCTTACCGGCAGGCGGAAGCGGGGTTCCGTCGTGTCGAGGAAGCCGTTCCCGACGATCGGCTGCGGCCGGCGCGAGCGGATCGGCCTTCGCGTATGCGAGCCATTCCAATGCGGAAGTATGACTGAGATACCTGTTCATGACGTGAGGGTAGCATGGGGCTTCGATATGCTACGAGCGCGCAGACCGGCTGTTTACCAGGTGTTATGGCACGTGGAATTCGCGTTGGAACGACGTTGGATCCGTAGGTGATCCACGTGGAAACGGCGTTGGATCCGTGGGTGATCCGCGTTGGAGCCACGTGGAATTCCCGCTATATCGAACGGCTTCCTTGCTCCTCTCGCGCGGGGTTGCGCAGCCGTTGCTTGTCCGGCGGGCGGGGCGATCGTACACTGGATGCATGATGAGAAGCCTTCCCGACAGCAAGCAGGCCGTTCGTTCGGCTGCCCGGCGGTTGGGCGCCTGGACGCGCCGGCCTTTCGACACGGGGTACCGCTGGGGTCTGCCGCTCTCGCTTTACGCGGGGCTCTGCCTTGCGCTGCCGGCGGGCGCGGGGCTCGCGCTGTTCCTGCCGCCTGCGCTCGCGCTCGCCGTGAAGGCGGTGCGCGTATCGCAGCGCATCCACCGCCTGGACTTCGTGCGGCTCGTCGACGAGAACGGCACGGCGCGCCTCGACACCGAGACCGACCGGCTGCAGCGCGCCTGGGTGCTCGGCTGCATCGCGCTCGTGGGTCTGTCGGCGGCGTTGCTCGTCTCGCGCGCGGCGCTCGCGCTTCTGCCGGGTGCGGAGCTGTCGGGTTCCATCGCGCTGTACCTGGGATTCGCCGCCGTGCTGCTGGGAGGCTTTCTGCTGCTCTACTACGTGGCGCTGCGCTTCGACAACGGGCTCGCGCGCGGCCTGGCCAGCATCGCGGTCACCCTGCCGGCGTTCTTCGTCATCGTCGCGGTTCTCGGCATGGCGCTCTCATGGATCTCGACGCTCGCGAGCTCCATCGGCCGGCCTGCCGAGGCGGCCGTCGCTGACGGGTTCTCCTGGGTCTACGACGTCCAGCGCGTGCTCGGATCGGCGACGGACTACTTCGTGCGCCAGGACGCCGTGATCATCGGCGGTTCGGTGGTGTTCGCCGCCGTGCTCCTGCTGCTGTACGCCTATACGGTACCGTACTACTGGATGAGCAGCGTTGCGCGCTGGTTCAAAGGGCTCGGCCTTGCGGCGGTGGCGTTCTCCGGTGCAGCCATCGTGTTCGCGGGCGCGTTATCCACCGCCTGGACTTCGTGCGGCTCGTCGACGAGAACGGCACGGCGCGCCTCGACACCGAGACCGACCGGCTGCAGCGCGCCTGGGTGCTCGGCTGCATCGCGCTCGTGGGTCTGTCGGCGGCGTTGCTCGTCTCGCGCGCGGCGCTCGCGCTTCTGCCGGGTGCGGAGCTGTCGGGTTCCATCGCGCTGTACCTGGGATTCGCCGCCGTGCTGCTGGGAGGCTTTCTGCTGCTCTACTACGTGGCGCTGCGCTTCGACAACGGGCTCGCGCGCGGCCTGGCCAGCATCGCGGTCACCCTGCCGGCGTTCTTCGTCATCGTCGCGGTTCTCGGCATGGCGCTCTCATGGATCTCGACGCTCGCGAGCTCCATCGGCCGGCCTGCCGAGGCGGCCGTCGCTGACGGGTTCTCCTGGGTCTACGACGTCCAGCGCGTGCTCGGATCGGCGACGGACTACTTCGTGCGCCAGGACGCCGTGATCATCGGCGGTTCGGTGGTGTTCGCCGCCGTGCTCCTGCTGCTGTACGCCTATACGGTACCGTACTACTGGATGAGCAGCGTTGCGCGCTGGTTCAAAGGGCTCGGCCTTGCGGCGGTGGCGTTCTCCGGTGCAGCCATCGTGTTCGCGGGCGCGTGGCTGGTGGACGTGCAGCGCTGGGCGGCGCAGGGCGAAAGCGGGCAGCTCGCGCACGTCGTCGATCCCGACCTTGTGGGCGACAAGGCCCGGGCGCTGGCCGACTACCGCACCGACGACCTGGTGGCGCTCGTGAAGGCCTTCGTTCTGCCCTATACCGTGGGGGTGTTCGTGGCGAACGCCGTGGTGGCGTACCGTCGGGCGAAGGCGAAGCACGAGAGCGACGCGATCCTCGACGGCTTCGCCCAAAGCGGCGCGGCGGACGAGGAGACCCTTCCCGAGCTCGAGAAGCGCTACCTGTTCTTCGGCGGGCGCCGCACGCTGTGGGACATCGCCTTGCGCTCCATCGGCCACGACGTGCCCCTGCCGAGCCCCTTCGCGCCACGCAAGCTCACCTGGAAGGAACGTCTGACGGGGGAGTTGGAGGAATGAGACGTTGGCCCCGTCCCATCGCCTCGCTTTTTTGACGCGGGGAGTGATGCGCATCTCGCGCGACCCGTCCGCGCCGATCGCACGCCTCTGCCGCGCTGGAAAAAGCGAAAACCCCCGGACGCGAGTCCGGGGGTTTCAAGGACGAAAGCCAAGAAGGAGCTACTTGCCCTGCCAGTTCGGCGTGCGCTTCTCGACGAAGGCGGCCGGGCCCTCGATGCCGTCGGCGGTCTTCTCCAGGAAGCGGTAGGCGGCGTCGCTGTAGCGCATGGCGTCCTCTTCGGACATCTGGTCGGCGGCGTGTACGATGTACTTCGTCCACTTCAGGGCCAGAGGCGCGTTCTTCAGGCACTCTTCGGCCAGCTCGATGGCCTTGTCCATGACTTCCTCGGCCGGCACGACGTAGTTGATGAGACCCAGCGCCTTGGCCTCATCGGCCTTGATCTTCTTGCCGGTGAGCAGAAGCTCCATGCAGTCCTTGCGGTTGATGTCGCGGGCGAGGCGCACGAGGCCGCCGGTGGAGGCGATGATGCCCAGACCCACCTCGGTGCAGCCGAACTTGGCGCGCTCGGAGGCCACCACCATGTCGCAGGACAGGGCGATCTCCATGCCGCCGCCGGCCGCGGAGCCGTTGCAGGCCGCGATCACGGGCTTGGAGCACAGGCGCGCGGTCAGGCCGCCGAAGCCGTGCTCGGTCACGGTCTGGCACTCGCCGCCTTCGCTGAGCTCGGAGAGATCCTCGCCCGCGCAGAACACCTTGCCGGTGCCGGTGACGATGATCGCGCGCACCGCGGGATCGGTCTCGGCGTTGTTCATGATGTTCTCCATGGCCTTGGAGGTGACGCCGTTGAGGGCGTTCGCCACGTCGGGACGGTTGATGCGGATGATCAGCAGGCCGTCCTCGCGAAGTTCGGATACGACGGTGTCGGTGCCATAGTAATCTGCCATTGCTCCTCCTTGGATTGTTGCGATCTCACGCCTGTTTCCCAAGCGGTCTCGCCTCCCGCTGCGGCATGTGCAGCACGGCGCAGCGGGAGGTTCGACGCGCCTGAAATCTGGTTCCATCATAGGGATCGTCAGGTATCGGCCGCATCGCAAGCAGCGCAGTAATTCGACGATACTGCGCAAGCAGGGCATCGCAAAAAAAGCAGTAGCCCCGAGTAAACCGGGGTAGTGACCATGCGGAAGGGGCCTTCCGAGCCGCCTGGCCCGCGCCGCCGCCGGACGGCTCCGGCGCCCCCGTCCGCAGGGCCCGCGCAAGCATAGTCAAAAGTTGAGTAATGAGGGTTTCACAGCGATTTTGCGATGACGGGGCGATGACGGGGCGGCAAACTGTCATCAACGCGCCGGGGAAGGGCCCGGGCCTTCCGAAACATCGGAGGAAGGCGCCGAGGCGCGCCCGGCCAACGACCTGCATACAAAGGTAAGGCAAACGAGAAGGGAAAGGTACAGGATGAACATCGTTGCTGCTTTCAAGGTGGTTCCCGACGATCAGGATATCCAGGTGTCGGCCGACGGAACGCTCGATTACTCCAAAGCGAAGAACACCGTGTCCGCCTACGACCTGAACGCCATCGAGGCCGCCGCTCAGCTGGCCGCCGCCAACGAGGGCTCGAACGTGGTCGCCGTTACCGTGGGAGGCGCCGACATCGACGACTCCAAGTTGAAGAAGAACGTGCTCGCCCGCGGCGTGGACGAGCTGTACATGACCGCCGACGACGCATGCAAGGGACTTGACGCCCGCGCCACCGCCGTCGCGCTCGCCGAACTCGTTTCCAAGGTGGGCGACTTCGACGTCGTCCTCTGCGGCGACGGCTCCGCCGACAACTACGCGCAGCAGGTGGACGTGCAGCTGGCCGATGCGCTGGGCCTGCCCGTGGTTACCGCCGTGTCCGCCGTGTCGGTGGAGGGCGCCGTCGCCACGTGCGACCGCATGCTGGAGACTCAGCTGCAGACCGTGCAGGTGGACTTGCCCGCCGTGATCAGCGTGGTCCCCGACATCGCGCTGCCCCGCATCCCCGGCATGAAGGACATCCTCGCCGCCGGCAAGAAGCCGATGAACGTGGCGGGCGCCGAGGGCGCGTACGAGAGCTCCATCGAGGTCGTCTCCTGCCTCGCCCCCAAGCAGGCCGATCGCAAGCACGAGATCCTCGAGGCCTCGGCTGACGGCGCCATCCAGCAGTTCGCCGCCGCCCTCAAGGCCGCGCTGTAAGTTCCTCCGACCATCCCCTTATGCAATAGAAAGGCAGAGTTGATATTCATGAAAGCACTCGTTATCGCTGAACGCGCGGATGCCGCTCGGGAACTCGCCGCTGGCGCTCGCACCATGGCCGACGAAGTCGTGCTCGTCTCCTTCGGCGAGGCCCCCGAGGCCGTCGCCGACAAGATCGCCCGCATCTGCGTGCCGGAAGGAACCGTCCTCGACGACGCCGCCGACACCGTGATCTCGGTGTTCGACGCCGAGGCCCCGGCCGTGGTGCTCGTGGAGCCCACGCGCCACATGAAGACGATCGCCGGCAAGCTGGCCGCCCATGCGAACGCCTCCGTCATCACCGACGTCATGTCCTTCGAGAACGGCGCCGTCAGCCTGTACTTCGGCGGCGTGGCCGAGCGCGTGCAGAAGGCCGCAGGCGACGTGGCCATCTACACGGTGGGCGCGGGCGCGTTCGAGGGTGCCGAGGCCTCCGGCGCGAACGCCGTCGAGGACGTCGCCTGGGTCGCCCCGGCGACGCCCGTGAAGCTGGTCTCCTCCAAGCCCATCGAGAAGAGCGGCGTGGACCTGAACAAGGCCGACGTCGTCGTGGCCGCCGGCCGCGGCTTCGCCGAGGAGTCCGAGCTCGACCTGGCGCGCGAGCTGTGCGACAAGCTGGGCGCAGGCCTTGCCTGCTCGCGTCCCCTCACCGAGGGCGTGAACTGGCTTCCCACCGAGCTGTACGTGGGCGTGTCCGGCCTCATGCTGTCCCCGAAGGCGTACGTCGCCTGCGGCATCTCCGGCCAGATGCAGCACATGGTGGGCTGCAACCGCGCTGGCACGATGTTTGCTATCAACAAGGACAAGAACGCTCCGGTGTTCAAGCAGTGCGACTACGGCCTGGTGGGCGACATCAAGGACGTCCTGCCGGCGCTCGCGGCGGCACTGTAAGCCGAAGGCGGCAAGCTGCCCGGATCCGCGTTTTTCGCGGATCCGGGCAGCCGGTCAGGCCGCCGTCCCGAGCGCCGCAGGTGGAAGCGGGGCGGATGCATCCTCCCTTCGCCTCCCGACGAGACCTTCGCCAGCTCGTCGCGGCCTCGACGCTCCGCGCCCACCTCGCGCGCTCGGGACGGCGGCCTCAACGGTTCGCGACAATCGTCGCGTTCGGCAGGGCTGAGGAAACGCAACCGCGGGATGCTCCGAACCGGGATCGTGTTCGTTCGGGGCGCGACGGTTTGCGGGACGGCAAGAAAACGGAAACGCAACGATAGGAAAGGACAGGACATGGCTGATTTCGACGCGATCGTCGTGGGCTCCGGGTGCGCGGGCGCCGTGGCGGCCTACGAGCTCGCGAAGGCCGGCAAGTCGACCCTCGTGGTCGAGCGCGGCAACTTCGCCGGCGCGAAGAACATGACCGGCGGGCGCATCTACTCGCACAGCCTGAAGGAGGTGTTCCCGGACTTCGAGTCCGAGGCGCCGCTCGAGCGCAAGATCACCCACGAGCGCATCGCGCTCATGGACCCGGCCTCGCAGATGGCCGTCGACTTCACGAGCCCGGAGCTCGCAGAGGAGGGCAAGGACTCCTACAGCGTCCTGCGCGCGCCCTTCGACCAGTGGCTGGCCTCCAAGGCCGAGGACGCCGGCGCCGAGTACATCTGCGGCATCGCCGTCGAGGAGCTCCTGAAGGACGGGTCCGGCAGGGTCGTCGGCGTGCGCGCCGGCGAGGACGAGATCACCGCCGAGGCGACGATCGTCGCCGAGGGCGTGAACAGCCTGCTCTGCGAGCGCAGCCTGGGCAACCCCCGCCCGAAGCCCTCCCAGATGGCGGTCGGCGTCAAGCAGGTGTTCGAGCTGCCCTCGAACGTCATCGAGGACCGCTTCCTGGTCCCGGAGGGCGAGGGCGCGGCGATGCTCTTCGTCGGCGACTGCACGCACGGCAACGTCGGCGGCGGCTTCCTCTACACGAACAGGGACTCCATCTCGCTCGGCCTCGTGGCAACCGTCTCCACGGCCATGGACGCCTCGAACCCCTACCCGGTGTACCAGATGCTCGAGGATTTCAAGAACCACCCGGCCGTGGCGCCCGTCATCCGCGGCGCGAAGCTCGTCGAGCACTCCGGCCACATGGTGCCCGAGGGCGGCTACGGCATGGTCCCGAAGTACGTGTTCGACGGCTGCCTGGTGGCCGGCGAGTCGGCCGGCCTTTGCATGAACATGGGCTACCAGGTGCGAGGCATGGACTTCGCCGTGGCCTCCGGCCAGATGGCGGGCCAGGCGGCCGTGCGCGCGCTCGACGCGGGCGACACGAGCGAGGCGGGGCTCGCCTCCTACAAGGAGGCGATGGAGGGCTCCTTCGTCATCCAGGACCTGCGCACCTTCTCCAAGTGGCCGCACGTCATGGAGGGCTGGGACCGCATGTTCACCGAGTACCCGGCCATGGCGCGCGACGTCTTCAACGCCATGTTCAGCGTGGACGGAAAACCCCAGAAGCCGCTGATGAAGCGCATGATGCCCATAGTCAAGCAGCGCGGCCTGTTCAAGCTGGCCGGCGAGGTTCGGAAGGCGGTGAAGTCGCTGTGAGCGAGGTCAAGGAGATCACGGTCAACGTCGACGAGTACCTGGCGCTCGACAAGTACGAGGTGGACGAGGAGAGCGCGCACATCGAGCTCGTGGACGACCCCGACATCGAGGAGTTCCTGAAGCTCGTGCGCGTGTGCCCGGCGGCGCTCTACAAGATCGACGAGGACGGCAAGAAGTCCTTCGACTACGCGGGCTGCCTGGAGTGCGGCACCTGCCGCATCGCCTGCGAGGGCACCATCGTCAAGAAGTGGGAGAACCCCCGGCCCACGATGGGCGTGGAGTACCGGTTCGGGTAGGAACCGCACGTCCTGACGGAATCGTTTGCAAGATGTTCGCGACCCCGATGATCGAAAGATCGTCGGGGCCGTTTTCATGCCGCCGTGCAAGCGCGTCTCGGCCTCATGCCTTCCCGTGCGGCTAGCGGCCGGCTTACGCGACGGTATCGAACCGATGGCGAACGGCAACACTTCTCGCCGTAGGGGCTTGCGGAGGCTTAGAGTGGAGCCGTATTCGAACGCATCGAAAGGAGCTCCATCATATGAGTACGCTCATCGTGCTCGGTTACCCGAGCGAAGCGGAAGCGAAGTCCGCCTACCAGAAGATCCTCGATCTCGACAAGAACCTCATCGTCAGCCTGCAGTCCGTCGCAGTCGTGGCGCGGCGCGCCGACGGCAAGTACGACGTGGTGACGCCCGGCTCCAAGGTGGGAACCTCCGCGGTGTGGGGTCTGTTCTGGGGCGTGCTGTTCGGTCTGTTGTTCTTCGTGCCCATCGTCGGCGCGGCGCTGGGCGCGGGCATCGGCGCGTTGACGGGCGCCATCGTCAAGCACGGCGTGGACAAGGACTTCCAGGATCGCGTGCGCAACCTGCTGAGCACCGACGACAGCGCCGCCGTGTTCATGGTGGTCGACGAGATGACCACCGACAAGTTCATCGATGCCATCCGCCCGTTCGGCGGCGACGTGCTGCAGACCTCGCTGTCCATCAAGGACGAGGAAGAGCTCAAGCACGAGCTTTTCAAGAACTAGCTTCCGTCCGCCCGAAGGCATCGCCCCGGGTCGGTCCAGAGGCCCTTCCATCCTGTGGGAGCGAGGATGGAAGGGCCTTCGGTCGCATGCGGGACGCTTCGCGAGTTTTCCGGGCGTTTCCAAGCCTTCTCGCAAGCGTTTGACCAAGCGAAAGATGGCCGTTCGGCGCTTTTTCGTTGCGACGGCACGCGAACGGGGGATAATTACCCGGATGCATTGTTGCGACGAGAGAAAAGGGGAGCGCACTATGGCGGATGACAACAGGCTCGGAGAGAAGATCGTCACCCTGCGGACCGCCCACCATCTGTCGAGCCGGGATCTGGCGGATCGTTGCGGATGCGACGTCTCGGTCATCGAGGGCTTGGAGCGCGGCGAGCTGCCGGCATCTCTCGCGCCGCTCATCAAGATCACCCGAGCGTTGGGCGTGCGTCTTGGCACGCTCATGGACGACGACGAGAATCTGGGCCCCGCGTACATCGACCGCGATCAGATGGAGGAGGTCGAGCGCACGAAGAGCCTCGAAACGACCTCGGGCGGCGACTTGAGCTACTTCAGCCTTGCAGCCGGGCGCCCTTCGCGTCACATGGATCCGTTCGTCATCACGGTGGATCCCTCCGGCGAAGCCGATCACGAGCTGGTGGGGCACGAAGGAGAGGAGTGGCTCTACGGCATGGAGGGCTGCATCGAGATCGAGTACGGCAAGGAGCTGTACGTGCTGCATCCCGGCGAGAGCATCTACTACGACTCCATCGTGCCTCATCAGGTGCGTGCCCATGACGGCCAGAAGGCGAAGTTCCTGGCCGTCGTGTACACGCCGATCTAGGGGAGGGAACATGACGACCGAAGCCATCACCGCCCCCGTCCCGGGCGATCCAGACTACCCGCTGCACTCCGAGAAGACCATCGGCCGCTACTTCCGCGATCAGGTGGCTGTAGATCCCGATCACGAGTTCGTCGTGTATCCCGACCGCGCGTTGCGTTGGACGTACAAGGAGTTCGACGAGCGCACCGACAACCTGGCGCGCGGCTTGCTCGCCATCGGCATGCGCCCAGGCGATCACCTCGGCGTGTGGGCGCGCAACATCCCCGACTGGCTGACGTTCATGTACGCCACGGCCAAGATCGGCGTGGTCATGGTCACGGTGAACCCCGTGTACAAGAGCCACGAGCTTGACTACGTGCTGAAGCAGTCGGACATGAAGGCGCTGTGCGTCATCGACGCCTATCGCGACGTGGACTATCTGAAGATCATCCGAGATCTCGTGCCCGAGACGCTCACGCAGCAGCGCGGCTACCTGGAGTCCGAGAACTACCCCTTCCTCAAGAACATCATCTACATGGGTCCCGAAAAGCATCGCGGCTGCTATAGCGTGCCGGAGCTCGTGCTGCTGGGAAGCCATGTGCCCGAAGAGGCGTTGGCAGAGGCGGAAACCCATTTCGACAACAACGACGTGGTGATGATGCAGTACACGTCCGGCACCACGGGCTTTCCGAAGGGCGTCATGCTCACGCACCGCAACATCCTGAACAACGGCTTCTATATCGGCGAAGGCCAGAAGCTCGGACCCGACGACCGCGTGACGCTGCCCGTTCCGTTCTTCCACTGCTTCGGTTGCGTGCTGGGCGTCATGGCGAACCTTACGCACCGCTCCACCATGATCATCGTGGAGGAGTTCGACGCGGGGCTCGTGCTGCAGGCCGTACATAAGGAGCGCGCCACCAGCGTCTACGGCGTGCCCACCATGTTCATCGCCGAACTCAACCACCCCGACTTCGATACGTTCGATCTGTCCAGCCTGCGCACAGGCATCATGGCCGGCAGCCCCTGCCCGCCCGAGACCATGCGCGAGGTCATGGACCGCATGTACATGAAGGAGATCACCATCTGCTACGGCCTCACCGAGACGAGCCCCGTGTTCACGCAGACCAGCGCCGACGACGACATCGAGCACAAGTGCGAGACGGTGGGGCGCAAGCATCCTCCGGTGGACGTGCGCGTGATCGACCCCGCCGACGGCCGCATCTGCGGACCTGGTGAGCCTGGCGAGCTGTGCTGCAAGGGCTACAACGTGATGAAGGGCTACTACAAGATGCCCGAGGAGACGGCGCGTGCCATCGACGCGGACGGCTACCTGCATTCGGGCGACCTCGGCACGGTGGACGAGGACGGCTACTACCGCGTTACCGGGCGCATCAAGGACATGATCATCCGCGGAGGCGAGAACGTGTACCCCTTGGAGGTGGAGAACTTCCTCTTGACCATGCCCGGCGTGCTGGACGCCCAGGTGGTGGGCATTCCTGATCCGAAGCTGGGCGAGCTCGTGGGCGCGTTCGTCCGCGTGCGCCCCGGTTACGAGGATATGACCGAGGACGATGTGCGCGCCTTCGCCATTCCGCGCATCGCTCGCTACAAGGTGCCCAAGCGCGTGTTCTTCGTGGACGATTTCCCTATGACCCCGTCCATGAAGGTGCAGAAGTTCAAGCTGCGCGAAATGGCCGAAGAGCTGGTGCGAGCAGGCAAGTAGCAAGCCGTTCTTTTTAGGGGAGGGCGCGTATTCCGGTGCGGCCCTCCCGAATGAGGCAGGGGGACGGGGCTGAAGACTCGCTTTGCGGCCAAACGAGTCGTCAGCTCCATCTCTCAGTCCCACTTTCGCCTCGTTCTCGATATTCTCCCCGCTTTCGCCGGCAATTCGGCCACCGTCTCCGTCACCGTATGTTATTATTCTCGTCGCATATTTGCGGGCGTGTTCCCGCAACCTACGTAATGGCTGGCGAGAAACGGAAACGAACATGAAACGCACCCACCGTGCCTTGTCGGCGGCGCTTGCCGTCGTCTTGGCGTCTTCGTTGTGCACCATCCCGGCATACGCCGTCGAAAGCGATGCGGAACCCGCCCCTCCCGGACGGGTCCAGGCGGACGAGACGGCGCCGAATCAGAGCCCCGAAGCCGATCACGGGCCTGGAAACGAGGTTCCGGACGCATCCGGCACCGCCGAGGCTTCCGGATCCAAATCTCAAACCCGAACCGAAAACGCAACGGAGCCTACGGCTTCGCCCCTGCAAGCTGAAAACGCTTCGCGCAGCGCCGTTGCCCCGCCGGCAGGCGAGCTGCGCGTGACGCTGACCGAGGGCCGTCCGGCGGCGACGGCCGGCACCGCCTACGAGGTGGCCCTCGCCGACTCCGACGGCGTGCAGGTCGGCGCGCAGCAGCTGAACCTTTCCCTTGAAGGCGACTCCTGGTCGGTCGCGCGATTCGACGGTCTGGCCGACGGTTCCTACACGCTGAGCGTGCGCGCGCCCGGCATCGCGCCGTACTCCCAGAAGATCGACGTCAAGGGCGATTCCTCCGCCGTTGAGCTGTACGTGGGCGACCTGGCCGCCGACCCGCAGGCTCCGGCGCGCATCGGCGTGCTCGTGCCCGGCGATGTCAACGGCGACGGCACGGTCGACGATGCGGACGCCTCCGCCATCATCGACGACATAGAGGCGGGCGCGGCAAGCCCCGCCTGCGACGCGAACGGCGACGGCACGGTGTCGCTCGCGGATCTCGAGACGGCCGTGTCCAGCTTCGATCGCGTCGCGGTGGAGGCCACCGTGGCGCGCTCGCTGCCCCCCGCGGCGGTCGAGGCGGCGCCGGGCGAGGGCACCGAGGTGGCGTCCGGCAGCCTCGACGAGGTGGTAGGCGCCGACGCGAAGCCCGTCTCGCTCAGGGCCTCGGAGGCCATTTCCGACGAGCATCCGGTGGAAGTGTCCTTCGACCTGGCGAAAGATTCCGAACAGGCCCCGAAGCTGGGCGGCATGGTGATCAACGTGCCCGCCAGCGGCGACCATGCCTCCGAGGCGGGCCGCCTCTTGGTCGAGCTGACGGACGGCACCGTCCGCGAGATCGGCATCTCCCGAGCCGAGGCTCGCGCGGCCTTCTTCCGCTCCAGCGCGCCCACGGCCGTGATCGACGAGAACGGCACGGTGGTGGTGGACTTCGGCGGCCAGATCGCTGTCAAGAAGGTCACGCTCGTCATCACCAAAACGCAGGGCGGCACGAACCTCGCCGAGGTGTCCAAGGTGGAGTTCCTCAACAACATGGAGGAGCGCATCCCCGAACCCGAGCTGAACATTCCCGGCGAGCTTTCCGCCGTCGCGGGCAGCAAGCAGTTCTCCGTTTCATGGAAGGCGGAGACCAACGTGACGGGCTACGAGCTCTCCATCAGCGCGAACGGCAGGGAAGAGGTCAAGCGCGCCACGGGCACCTCGCTTTCCGTCACGCAGTTCGACGAGCAGAAGATCAAGAACGGCACCGTGTTCACCCTCAAGGTTCGCTCCACGAACGGCGCCTGGCGCAGCGACTGGTCCGGCAGCGTCCAGGTCACGCCGAAGGCCGAGAAGGTTCCCGACGCGCCCGAGGGCATCTCGCTGTCCGGCGCCTATCGAGGGTTCAAGGCCAGCTGGAAGAACATGGAGGACACCGATTCGTACAACCTGTTCTATCGTGAGAAGGCCGACGAGGGCGGCGATTTCACGAAGGTGCCCGACCTGACGAAGACGTCCTGCTCCGTTGACGGTTTGAAGGACGATACCGAGTACCAGGTGTATCTGACCGGTGCGAAAGAGATCGGCGAGAGCGCGCCTTCGGTCATGGCCGTCGTGCGCACGGCGAACGTCAAGCCGGCGCAGCTGCCGGCTTACCGCCTGGTTAACACCGAGAACGCGGATGGCGACTACCTGAACCGCATCGTCTCGGCAACCTACGGGCGCGGCTCCATGATCGACAGCCCGCTGGACGAAACGTCGGGCGAGGCAAAAAGCGCCTACGGCTTGTTCGACGACGACTACGCGTCGTATCTCAAAGTGGCCGACTGGGACGAGGGCGGCTTTTACCCCGCGCTCGGCAAGGGCGTCACGGTGACGTTCGACCAGCCCCAGACGCTCGGCATGGTTTCGTTCGCCGACGTTCAGGACGGCGTTCCTTACGGCAGGGTCAGCGTCTCTTACGTCGACGACGCTGGCGCTTGGCAGACCGTCCAGGCGAACGTGCAGATGCGCACGGGCGAGAACGGGCGCAAGTACGTGCTGGCGAAGCTGCCTCAGCCCGTGACCTCGTCCAAGGTGAGGATCGGCATGGGCCATTCCTGGTCCTCGGGCAACGTCGTGGTCGCCGAGATGCGCTTCCATGCCTACGACAGCCTGGAGAGCGACATCATGGCGCTGTACGCCGACGACCTGCACCTCGAGCTGAAAGACGACGTGACCTCCGCGGCGGTGGACGAGCTGCAGCAGCGCCTGGACACGCCCGACCCGGCAAGCGGCGAGTTCAACCCGTACCGCGTGGAGCTGCAGGTGGAGCTTGACAACGCCCGCAAGCTGCTGGCAACCCAGGGCCTCGAGGGAACGGTGCGCGTGCACAACGGCATCTCCTCGGCGCGCGACAACCGCAGCCTGGGTATCAGCGGCCTGAACGCCTGGCAGCCCTTGGGCGCCGTGGTGGCCGAGGGCGACCAGATCGTGGTGTACACGGGCGCGAAGGGAGCGGTCACCGGCAAGGAGGCGCCGCTGCGCCTCGTGGTGTCGCAGCAGCATCCGGAGTCCAGCAACGTGTCCAAGACCATCGCCACGCTCAAGGTGGGCCGCAACGAGATAACGATCCCCAGCCTGTCGTCGCTCGACGTCGAACACGGCGGCCAGCTGTACGTGGAGTACACGGGCGATAACGATGCCGCCGATTGGGGCGTGCGCGTCAGCGGGGCCCAGGCGGTGCCCGTGCTGGATCTGTACCAGGTGGACGACTCGGCCGAGCGCCTCGCGCGCACCACGGCCTACGTCCAGGCGCTGGAGGCCTACGTGCCGGCCTTGGAGGAGAGCCACGGCAAGCTGCACGGAGCCGGCGGAAACGCGGCGGTGCGCTACGGCTACGATCCCAAGAACTGCGTCCTGAACGCCACCGACGTCATGCTCGACCAGATGATGTACTCGGTACCGGCCCAGCAGATGCTGGCCGGGGCGGGTTCGGGCACCGCCGACGAGCGCGCGGCTCGGCTGCTCGCCTCGTTCGACGCCATGGACCAGATGATGGAGCTGTTCTACCAGCACAAGGGCCTGGCCGATTCCTTCGACGCGGGAACCGACGCGGCCGTGATCAAGAGCAACCTGCTGCCCTCGCAGCATCTCAACATCCGCTACACGCGCATGTTCGCGGGCGCGTTCATGTACGCGGCGGGCAACCACATCGGCATCGAGTGGGATTCGGTCCCGGGGCTCGGCAAGGGTTCTCCGGTCGCGGTGGACGGCGACGGCGAGAAGGCTTCCGGGTCGTACTTCGGATGGGGCATCGCGCACGAGATCGGGCACAACATCAACCAGGCCCAGTACGCCTACTCCGAGGTGACGAACAACTACTTCGCGCAGCTGTCGCAGACCGACGGCACGAGCGCTTCGGCCCGGTTCAGCTACGACGAGGTGTATGATCGCGTGACCTCGGGCGACGAGGGCCGCACCGGCAGCGTGTTCACGCAGCTGGCCATGTACTGGCAGCTGCGTCTGGCCTACGACGCCGGAGGCGCGTACCAGCTGTACGACACGTACCAGCAGGCCTTCGACAACCGCTTCTTCGCGCGCGTGGACAGCTACGCCCGCGCTCCGAAGACGGCGCCCGCGCCTGAGGGGACCGAGCTTGTCCTGGGCGGCGGCGAGAAGCAGAACATCATCCGCCTGGCCAGCGCCGCGGCCGAGCGCGACCTGACCGACTTCTTCCAGCGTTGGGGCTTCACGGCCGACGAGGCCACGAAGGCCTACGTCAGCCAGTTCCCGGCCGAGGACCGCGCGCTGTGCTACGCCAACGATGATGCCCGGGCCTACGCCCGCTCCCACGAGGAAGCGGGCGCGGTCCTGGACAAGGACGTCGCACAGGCGGCGGCGGAGGCGAACGGCAGCGAGGTGGCGCTCTCCCTCGGCGCCGACGCGTCGGCGGGCGATTCCGTGCTGGGCTACGAGATCGCGCGCCTCACCACGGTCGACGGCGCGCAGCAGCGCCAGGTCGTGGGCTTCGCGCAGGCTGCGGCGGACGGTACGGCCTCGTACGTCGACAACGCCTCCTCGCTGGGCAACCGCGTGGTGTCCTACGAGGTGACGGTCGTCGACAAGTTCTTGAATCGCTCGAAGGCGCTCGTGCTCGATCCGATCAAGCTCACGGGCAACGGCCTGCAGGACAAGAGCGGCTGGACCGTGTCCACGAACATGTCCTCCGCGCAGGACTCGGTTCCGCCTGCCGACGACGGCGATCCCGACGCCCCCGCGCCGAAGCCCGCGTCCGAGCTGATGGTCGACGGCAAGGCCGACACGGTGTACACGGGCGCGTCGGACGGCGAAGACCCCGTCATCACGCTCGACATGGGCAAGCCCACCGAGGTCACCTCGCTGCGCTATACGCTGGGCGCCGGCGCCGAGGGCTCGGCCATCGGGGACTACCGCATCGAGACCAGCCTCGACGGCGAGAACTACACCCTCATCAAGGAGGGCGCGCTGTCGCTTGACAAGGACGGCAGGGCATCGCTGTACTTCGACAACGGCAAAGATCCCTGGATCTGCACCTACGACGCGCGCTACCTGCGCATCACGGCCGTCGGCCAGGCGGGCAGGCAGCTGTCGGTGGCCGAGCTCGACGTGTTCGGGCCCTCGGGCGACGACGTGTTCTTCCTCGACGCGAACGGCGGCGCGGCAGGCATCCTGAAGAGCGACTTCGTGTACCAGAAGGCCGACGAGAACCTGGACAAGCAGTTCATTCCGAAGGGCTCGCTCGTGTTCACCGGCTCGTACAAGGGCAACCCGGCGTACAACGTGGTGGTGCTCTACGACGAGAACGGCAACGTGGTGGGCGGCGTGAACGCCGACGGCAGCACGGTTGCCAGCCAGATCATCATGGCGCCTGAGCCCGGCGACGCCATGCTGGGCGACGTGTCCGAAGGAAGCTGGGTCTACTGGATCGAGCCCGGCGACCTTGCGAGCATGAAGCTGCCCAAGCAGGTGCGCGCCGAGCTGTACCGCGTGGACAACGCGTTGACGAACGAGGGACAGCGCCTGGTGAGCGACTCGCTTCCGGGCGATGTTCCCGACAATCTGCCCGACGTCGAGCTCGGCGGCAACGCGACCGTCGCAGCCGATTAGCCTGAAGCCGAGAGGAACGGTTGAAGATATGTTTGCGAAGATGAAGAAGATGACGGCATGCGCGTTGGCGGCATGCGCGCTCTGCCTGGCCCTTGCCCCGGGAATCGCCTGGGCGGGGGAGGCGCCTGGCGTGGTCCTGGACGAGGGTGCCTCGAACGGTTCGGTCGACGTGAGCCTGGTCGTCCCCAAGGGAGGCGACGAGGTTCGGGCGCTCAAGCTGTCGTTGACGGTGAAGGGCGAGGGCGGCGAGGCGCTGGAGGCCGGGTTCGGCTTCTCGAAGGCGGTCGAGGGCGCCGCGGTGGCGCAGGTGCGCTTCAAGCCGGTGGACGGTGGCCAGCGCGTGAACCTCTACGTGGCCGTCAAGGACGGGAACCTGTTCTCGGGCGACCGTCTCGATCTGGGAACCCTCGCGTTGTCGTCTTCGAGCGATTCCGTTGCGGAAGTGTCCGTGAGCAGCCTCGAGGTCGTAAGCTCCTCGCATGTGGAGATGGACGAGAAGCAGCTGGGCATGGAGCTGCCGGCTCCGTTGTCCGTCAAGGTCGCTTCCGGCTCTTCGGTCGGGCCCGATGAGCCGGGCGACCCCGGCGGCACGCCGGGCGGGAGCCCTGACGACGGTTCGGGCGACGGGTCTGGCGGCAACCCCGGGGACGGCTCGGAAGGCTCCGGGCAGAATCCGGGAGAAAACTCCGGTGAAGGGACCGGCGGATCGAACGCCAAGCCGAGCCCCGAGAAGCTTCCGAGCGGCACGAACGTAAGCCCCGGGGCTCCCTCCGGCTCGGATAAAGCGCTGGTGACAACCGGCGACGGCTTGTTCCCCCTCGTGGCGGGTTGCGTAGCTGTCGCCCTCGTCGCCGGAGCCGTTGTGTTGGTCGTAGCGCTGCGCTCCCGCCGTCGCTAGCGCTTTCTACGTGCTCTTGCGAAGGCAGCGATGCCGCTGATCAAAGCCATGGCGCCGATCGTGCCTCCGATGGCCAGGGCGAAGCCGGGCATACGGTGCGCGGTTCCCGACGAGGTCGAGCCCGCGGAGGTCGCCGCCGAATCGCGGCTTGTCGAAGAATCGGCGAAGGCCTTTCCCGGCATCGATTCCTTGCTTGCAGCATCGCTTTCCCCTGCGCGCCCGGCTTGCTCGTCGGGCGCGTTTTCTTGCGTCCCGTCGCCGTCCTGCGTTCCGGCGGCCGGCTCCTCGTTGCGCGGCAGCGGCAGGATCGAGGCCGTTGAGACAGGGTTGCCGCCGGCGGGGAAGCCGTCTTTCTTCGGCCGTTCTTCGCTCGCCTCGTTCCGCTCGCTTTCCCCCTGGCCCACGCCTCCGCGGTTCCCTCCGCTGTCGCCGCCGTTCACGTCGGGCGGGTTCACGACGGTCGGCGGCTCCTTCTGCGGTTCTTGGGGTTTCTCGGGCTCTGCAGGGTTTTCGGGCTCGACCGGGTCGACCGGCTCGACGGGTTCGGGAAGCCACTCCTCGGCGTATTCGAACAGCGCCGGCTCGAACTCGATAGTGGTTTGCACGCCATCCTCGAGGACCACCGCGGTCGCGCGGAGGTAGAAGTCGCGATAGTCGACGGTCTCGGACGAGTAGCTGACCGTGCAGTACAGGATGCTGGGATCGGCGTAGTTGTCGTCGTACGCGGGTTGGACGCTGTCGAGGCCCCAGGCGTACTCCTGCCAATCCGCGTCCCATTCGAAGGTGCCCCAGGCTTCCCAGGAGTCCGGGTCGTCCGCATAGGCGCGGTCGACCCGAATCGTCTGCAATGCGGGATGTCCGGTTTCCTCGTCGCTGTGGTACGGATCCACCGGCAGGGCTGGCAGGTACAGCAAAGCCGACATGCCGTGATCGGGGATGATGCGGATGATCTGGCCGAACGGCTTGTCGACGTGGTCGATGGCGCCCGGGCCCCCGCCTACGGAGCCGCCGCCCGCCATCATGCGCGCGTCGCCTTCGCGGACGTCGGCGTGAGCCGCGACGCCCGGCAGACCCGGCGACAGCGCCAGCGCGATCATGGTCGTGCACGCCAATGCTCGCACGAGGCGTTTTCTGCTACCATGCTCCATGCAAGCTCCTCGTCGTCCTGAAAGGCGGTTCATGCCGCATCGCCCTGTGCATCGCTTCGCGGTTCACGCCGCGGTCGCATTCCTGTTGGCGGGATGCGTGTTCGCGATCGCGTACCACTATGATAACAAATACCTGTTCGGGCCGCCCTACGGCTCCGACGGCGTTATCGAGGTGTCCGATGACGATCTCGACCGTCTCGTCCCGCTCGTGGACGGTTGGATGCTCTCCGTGGACGGGGCGCCGCGGACCGAAACCTTCATCGGCCAGTACTCCAACTTCTCCTATGCTCCCGGCGGCACGTCGGCTTTCGGCTCCGCCGTGTACGAGCTGACGCTTAGCTATGTCGGCGCGCAACGAGAACGCGCCCTCGTGCTGCTGGTTCCCGAGGTGTACGGTGATTTCACGTTGTACGTAAACGGGGTCGTTGCTGCGGCCGGCGGAGACGGGGCGCAGGTCGGCATCGTGGCGGACCGCGACACGCGTCTGCGCCTTGAGGTGCGCAACGACGAGCACTACTACAGCGGGCTGGTCTACCCGCCCGTGCTGGGCACCGCGCAGCAGATGGCGAACGTCTCGTTCGCGAACGCGCTGTCCGCCTGCGTGCTGGTGCTGGGGCCGCTGGCCGCGGCGCTGTTCGCGTTCGCGGTGCGCCGCAAGCGCGACGGCGATGCGCTTGCGCGCGACTTCGGCGTGCTGTGCGCCGCCTTCGCCGTGGCGGGCGCGCATGGCCTGATCTGGCATCTGGGCGCAGCAGGAGCCTGGTGGTATGCCGTAGAGGACGCGGCCTGGACGTGCGTGCTCGTCTCAGCCGTGTCGGTAGCCGCCCGAGCCGCGGGTTTGGCGTGGACGCGCGATGCCCGCCCCCTCGTTCGCCGGACGGCCCGCGCGCTGTGGGCGCTGCCGGTCGTCACGCTGGCCTGGGCGCTGTCCATCCCGGCGCTGCCGGGCGGCATCGAGGCGTACGGCCTGTACCAGACCGCCGTGCGCGTCGGTTGCTGGGCGCTGTTCGCCGTATGCGCCGCCGTCGGGCTGCGCGATCGCACCGACGAGGCGCGCTTCGTGCTGTGCGGCTGCGCGGTGCTGGGCGCCGCGCTCGTGGCGAACCTTCTCGACAACAACGCGTACGAGCCTATGTACGGCCTGTGGCAGAGCGAGTACGCGGGGCTGCTGCTCGTGGGCGTGTTCGCCTGGATGCTGGTGGAGCGGGTGCGCCGCCTGCGCCTCGCCGCCGAGCAGGTGCGCGATCTGGAGGTGCAGGTGCGTGCGGCCGAGGCGGGGCTGCGCCATCTGCGGTCGGGCGAAGAGGCTACGAGGGCGGCGCGCCACGACCTGCGTCATCATGCGGCCGCGCTGAGCCGCCTGATCGACGCGGGGGAGCAGGAGCGCTGTAGAGCGTATCTGGTCGAGCTGTCCGGCCAGCAGGAGGCCGAAGCCCCTCTGCGCTACGCCGACAACTTGGTGGCGAACGCGGTCATGGCAGCGTATTTGGCTCCGGCCCAGGCGGCGGGGATCGAGGTGCGCTGCGAGGCGCGCGTGCCCGCGGAGCTTCCCCTGCGCGACACCGAGCTGTCCGTGCTGCTGTCGAACCTGTTGTCGAACGCCGTCGAGGCGTGCGAGCGCGTGCGAGCCGAGGGCGCCGGCCGGCCTTTCGTCTCGCTTTCCATGCGCGCGCAGGACGGACGGTTGGCCGTGCGATGCGAGAACGCGGCCGTCCCCGGCGCGTCGTTCTCGCGCACGTCCAAGGCCGACGCGTCCCGCCACGGTCTGGGCCTGCCCGCCATGCGCCAGATCGTCGAACGCCACGGCGGCGCGCTCTACGCCGACGTCGAGGGCGGAGTCGCCGTCGTGCGCATCGTCATTCGCTTGGACGGCTGAGCGACGCATCATCGGCCGAAAAACACGTTTTCCAGCCGATTTCCGTGTCTTTCGGCCGATGATGCGCATGTGCTCGCAAGGTTTCGGCTCCCGTCGCGCAAGGGGCGCCCGCCGAGGCGCGGAAAATGTGGTGAACTTGCGCGCTGCCTGGTGAGCGGCCTAGGCAAAGCGTTGCCGATATGGTATAAATACACGGCACGACAAAGAAGCAAGCGCGTTTTCGCGCACCATACTTTCGACACACGAGAAAGTGGGCTTGTTCCCGCTTTCTTTGTTTGTAAGGGCTCGCCGCTCCGCGGCGTGAGAGCATGGGGCGGCGAAGCGAAACCAAACGGGAAGGAGGAGGCGCGTGCTCAGCAAGAAGGAACAGCAGCTGCTCGACGCGTTAGCTCCCCGGGCGGAGCAGGAGGGCGTCGAGATCGTCACGGTGGAGGTCGCGGGCGCGAAGAAGGCCCCGACGATTCGCGTGTACATAGACACGCCCGACGGCGTGAGCTTCGACGAGCTGTCCTCCGCGCAGGCGTGGATCAACGACCTCATGGACGAGCTCGACCCGTTCCCCGGGGCGTACACGCTGGAAGTGTCGTCGCCCGGCATCGACCGGCCGCTGCGCACCGCGGAGCACTTCGCGCGGTTCGTCGGCGATACGGCGGTGCTCAAGACGCAGCCCGTGGACGGTCGCGGCAGCTGGACCGGCGCCATCGCATCGGTGGAGGGCGACGTGGTCGTGCTCGACGTGGACGGCGCCGAGGCGCGCATCCCTATGGACACCATCAAACGCGCCCATCTGAAGGGCACGATCGATTTCGGCTCGCAGACGAGCATCTGAGGAAAGGAAGCGAAGACGTGGCAAGTTCAGAACTGATTGAGGCGTTGCAGGCGCTGGCGCATGAGCGCAAGATCGACGAGTTCTACCTCATCGAACGCCTCGAGGCATCGCTCGCCAAGAGCTACCAGCACATCCTCGATCTCGAGTGGGACGCCCGCGTGACCATCGACCGCCAGACGGGCCACATCTACGTGTACGAGCTGGTGCCGGTGGGCGAGCCCGACGAGGAGACCGGCGAGTACAGCGAGTTCGAGGAGCGCGACGTCACCCCCGACGATGTCAGCCGCATCGCCGCGCAGAACGCCAAGGGCGTCATCGCGTCCATCGTGCGCGAAGCCGGCCGTCAGTCCATCTACGAAGAGTTCTCGGACCGCGTGGGCGACCTCGTGACGGGCACGGTGCTGCAGGGCACGCCGGACTTCACCATCATCAAGATTCGCGACGGCGTGGAGGCCGAGCTGCCCCATTACGACGTGAAGCGCAACCCCAACGAGCGCAACGAGCGTCCGAGCAACGAGCACTACCGCCACAACCAGCGCCTCAAGGTGCTCATCATCGAAGTGCGCGACCCGAACTCCGACGCGCCGAAGATGCGCGGCGAGCAGGCGCGCCCGGCCATCGTGGTGTCGCGCACGCATCCGGACCTCATCCGCCGCCTGTTCGAGATCGAGGTGCCGGAGATCTACGACGGCATGGTGGAGATCAAGTCCATCGCCCGCGAGCCCGGCGCCCGCTCCAAGATCGCCGTGGCGTCGCGCGAGGCGAACCTCGATCCCGTGGGCGCCTGCGTCGGCCCGAAGGGCAGCCGCGTTCGCATGGTGGTGGAAGAGCTGCGCAACGAGCGCGTCGACGTGATCCAGTGGGCGGAGGATCCGGCGGTGTACGTGGCCAACGCGCTGTCGCCTGCGAAGGTGACCCGCGTCGTCATCGACGAGGACAACCACTACGCCACCGTCGTGGTGCCCGACGACCAGCTGTCGCTGGCCATCGGCAAGGAGGGCCAGAACGCCCGTCTGGCTGCGCGCCTGACCGGCTGGCATATCGATATCAAGAGCGCCAGCTTCACGGGCGAGTCGCTGGCTCCGATGGACAACATGCTGATCGACGAGGACGAGGCCGCGGACGACGAAGCCGGTCTGTGCGCCTACGTGGGCGAGGACGGGGTGCGCTGCCGCAACCATGCCCGTCCGGGCAGCCGCTATTGCGGCGTGCACGCCGACCTCGACGAAGCATAAGGCAAGGGTAGCGAGAGAGGGCGGCCAGGAATGACGACGACGAGGACGGTGCGCCAGCGCAGCTGCATCGCATGCGGGAAGCTGGCCGGCAAGGCCGAGCTCATGCGCATCGTGCGCGACCCGTCCGGCGCCGTGTCGTTCGACAAGACCGGCCGTGCGCCGGGCAGGGGGGCGTACGTCTGCTCCGAGGAGTGCTTCGCCGCCGCATGCAAGAAGAAAAAGCTCGACCGGGCGCTCAAGGCGACGCTCGGCAGCGATGAGTACGACAGGATCGCCGCCGACGTCGCTTCGGCTGCGCGCGAAGCGAGACAGAAGTAGAGGAGTGGTATATGGCCAGCATGCGAGTACATGAGTTGGCGAAGGAATTCGATATGTCGAGCAAAGAGCTGCTCGACAAGCTGCAGCAGATGAAGATCCCCGCGAAGAGCCATGCGAGCATGCTCGCGGACGCCTACGTCGACAAGATCCGCAAGAACCTGGAGCCCGAGATCAAGCAGCGCGCCGGGCAGTTGGAGGACGAGGAGGCCAGGAAGCTGGCCGAAGAGCGCGCCGAGGCCGAGCGCAAAAAGGCCGAGGAGGAGCGCGCCCGTCGCGAAGCGGTGGAGCAGGAGCGCGCCGCCCGCGAGGCCGAGCGCGCCCAGCGAGCCGAAGGCTCGTCCGACGACGGGCGCGCGCAGGGCGCCGACGGAGAAGGCGGCCCGAAGAAGGCGCCCGTTTCCTCGCCGTTCGAGAGCCTGGCGAGCCAGATCGAGAGCGAGAAGGAACGCGTGGCCCGCGAGGCCGCCGAGGCCCGCGCCCGCGCCCGCCAGGCCAAGATGGCTGCAGAGGTGGCCAAGAAGCAGGCGGTGGAAGAGGCGCTGCGCAACCGCAACGCGAAGGGCTCCAAGAGCGCTTCGAGCGCGTCGACGCCGAAGAGGCCCGCGCCGGTGCTGGGCGCCAAGAAGCCTGCGTTCGACTCGCTGCTGTCGCAGATCGAGGCCGAGAAGCAGCGCATCGAGGCGCAGAAGCAGGCTGCTCCCGCCGCCCGCGACGCCGCGCGCAAGGGCTCCAAGCCCGAGCGTCCGGCCAAGAAGGGCAAGCGGGGCGGGCACGTCGAGCAGATCGTGCCCGAGCTCGAGCAGCAGGCAGCCCAGCCCGAGGACCGCTACGCGCAGATGGCCGTGCAGGCCGAGAAGCTGCAGCGCGACAAGGTGCTGGCAGAGGCTCGTGCCGCCGTCGCCGCCGCGTCCACGCATGAGGGCGAAGGCCGCCGTAAGAAGCGCAAGGAGAAGCGCGAGGCCGAGAACCGCGAGCGCATGGAGCTGGAGGCCATCGAGAAGGGCCTCGATCCCACGCTGGTGCTCGACGATTCCGTCGTGGAGATCCCCCAGGGAGCCACGGTGGCGAAATTCGCCGAGATCCTGGGCGTGCAGCCCAACGACATCATCAAGCGCCTGTTCATGCTGGGCCAGGTGCTCACCCTGACGCAGTCCATGAGCGACGAGCTGGTCGAGCTCATCGCCGACGACATGGGCCGCAAGGTGCGCGTCGTGTCTCCGGAGGAGGAGTACGCGGTGGTGTACCACGACAAGGACGAGGACCTCAAGCCCCGCCCGCCCGTGGTCACCGTCATGGGCCATGTCGACCACGGCAAGACGTCGCTTCTGGACGCCATCCGCGACACGGGCGTCGTGGCCAGCGAGGCCGGCGGCATCACCCAGCACATCGGCGCGTCGGTGGTGGAGATCGACGGCAAGCAGATCACGTTCATCGACACGCCGGGCCACGAGGCGTTCACGGCCATGCGCGCCCGCGGCGCCCAGGTCACCGACGTCATCGTGCTGGTGGTGGCCGCCGACGACGGCGTCATGCCGCAGACCATCGAGGCCATCAACCACGCGAAGGCGGCCGAGGTGCCCATCGTGGTGGCCGTCAACAAGATCGACAAGCCGGGCGCGAACCCCGACCGCGTGCGCCAGGAGCTGGTGGAATACGGCGTCATTCCCGAGGAGTGGGGCGGCACCAACATGTTCGTGGAGGTGTCGGCCAAGCAGCGCCTGCACATCGACGACGTGCTGGAGACGATCATCCTCCAGGCCGACGTGCTGGAGCTCAAGGCCAACCCCGACGCCGAGGCCTCCGGCTTCGTCATCGAGGCGAACCTCGACAAGGGTCGCGGTCCCGTGGCCACCGTGCTCGTGCAGCGCGGCACGCTGCACCCGGGCGACGTCGTGGTGGCCGGCACCTCGTACGGCCGTGTCCGCGCGCTGGTGGATCCGCATGGCAAGCACGTCGATTCGGCCGGTCCCGCCGATCCGGTGGAGATCTTGGGCCTGAACAGCGTGCCCACCGCGGGCGACGAGTTCCGCGTGTTCGAGGACGAGCGCGACGCCCGCAAGCTGGCCGAGGAACGCGCGTTGCGCGCCCGCCTGGCCGAGCAGGAATCCAAGAGCCACATGAGCCTGGACGACCTGTTCAACCGCATCGAGGAGGGCAAGCAGACCGACCTGAACCTCATCGTGAAGGCCGACGTGCAGGGCTCCATCGAAGCGCTGCGCGACGCGTTCGAGAAGATGGACCAGTCCGAGGTGCGCATCAACATCGTGCACTCGGCCGTGGGCGGCATCACCGAGACCGACGTCACGCTGGCATCGGCCTCCGACGCCATCATCATCGGCTTCAACGTGCGCCCCACGGGCAAGTCGAAGCAGCAGGCCGAGAAGGAGAAGGTGGACATCCGTCTGTACAGGATCATCTACCAGGCCATCGAGGAGATCAACGCGGCTCGCGTGGGTCTGCTGTCCCCCGACATCGTGGAGGAGGACACCGGCATCGCCGAGGTGCGCGAGACGTTCAAGGTGCCGAAGGTGGGTACGATCGCCGGCTGCTACATCGTGGAAGGCGAGATCCATCGCGACGACAAGGTGCGCATTGTCCGCGACGGCACCATCATCTTCGAGGGCGTCATGGAATCGCTGCGCCGCTTCAAGGACGATGTGAAGTCCGTGAAGCAGGGCTACGAGTGCGGCATCGGCATCGAGAAGTTCCAGGACCTCAAGATCGGCGACCACATCGAAGGTTACACCGTGAAGGAAGTCGAGCGCACCGAGTAAGAAGATGAACCTGCGCCGCGGCGTCGCGGGGTAATGCCCAGTCGCTCAGACAGTCCTGCTCGCTCGGACAGCCCGCAGGGCTGTCCGGCTCGTGCGGAACTCGCTTAGTGGGCACCACCCCGCAACGCCGCTATGGCAACCTTGTGGTTACCGTGGCGGCGTTGCGCTTTTCGGGGAAATCGCCTCGCGATATGCTGAACTTCGGGGCTGATCGGCGGCTGCCGAGGTCACTCGGTTAGCTAGAAGCCCTTTGTTCCACCTGCAAGGTTCGCCTTTATCGGTAAGGAGACGCATCATGAAACAGAGTTCATCGAACCGCAAGGTCAACGAGCAGGCGCGCGAGGTTATCGCGGGAATCCTGCTGTTCGAGATATCCGATCCCCGTCTGGAGTTGGTCACCATCACCGGATGCGAGGTCAGCTACGACCGCAGCGTGTGCAACGTGTTCTACACCACTGAGCCCGATCGCTACGAGGACGTGGCGGCGGCGTTCCAGAAGGCGTCCGGCCGTATCCGCTCGCTCATGGCGCGGAAGCTGTCGTGGCGCATCGCGCCCGAGCTGCGCTTCTTGCTGGACAAGAGCGTGGACGAGGCCGAGCGCATCGCGTCGGCTCTGGAGCGCGACGCGGCGCGCAACAAGGTGGCGGCTCCCACCGACAGCGACGTGCCGGCCGACGCCGATATCATGGCCGACCGCGAGGCGCAGGCTCAGCAGGCATCCGAAGGCGAATAGGGAGGCTCCATGGCGGTCACGCCCCAGACGAACACCGACCTCGGCGCGATAGCCGAAGCGCTGAGGTCGCGCGACGATTTCATCATCTGCGGGCATGTGAGCCCTGACGGCGACTGCCTGGGCTCCCAGCTCGGTTTGGCGGCGGCGCTCAAGGGTCTCGGCAAGCGTGTGACCTGCTTGCTCGCGAAAGACGAGCCCATCGACGAGCGTCTTGGCTTCCTGCCGGGCGCGGCCGAGCTGGTTCCGGCGGCTTCGTTCGACGGCATCGCCCGCACGTTCGTCGCGGTGGACGTCCCCACTCGCGAACGCATCGGAGAGGCGGCCGCCGCGCTGCTCGAGGGCTGCGATCTGACGGTTACGGTCGACCACCATGCGGTGGACTCCACTATGACCGACCTCGTATACGTCGATCCCGACGCCGCCTCCACCACGATGCTCGCGTGGGAGCTCGCGGGCCTGTTGGGCGCGGAACGCGCCGGCGACGTGGCGCAGTGCTGCTACACGGGCCTCGTCACCGACACGGGGCGCTTCCAGTACCAGAACACCGATGCGGCTGCCATGCGCGCCGCATCCGAGATGGTGGAGGCGGGCGCCGACCCGGCATCGGTGTCGCGCGCCATCTTCCAGAACCGGACGCTGCCGTCCGTGCGGCTCGAGGGCATAGCTGTCGAGCGCATGACGTTCGGCGCGGGCGGAGCCTATGCGTTGAGCTGGCTTTCCTGTGACGACTTCGAGGCAACGGGCGCAGTCAAGGCGGACGCCGAGCCCATCATCGACGCGCTGCGCTCGGTTGCGGGCGTGCGCGTGGCCTGCATGCTGCGCGAGCAGGGCGACGTGGTGCGCGGCAGCCTGCGCGCCAAGGACGACACCGACGTGGCGGCCGTCGCGCGCTCGTTCGGCGGGGGAGGGCATGTGGCGGCGGCTGGGTTCACGCTTTCCTGCACCCTCGACGAGGCTCGTCGCTTGGTCGACGAGGCGCTTGCCGCGACGTTCGCCTTGGATGAAGAGGGGGCGTGCCGCGCGTGAAACGGGGGCTATCGGGGCTGTCGCTGGTCGTCGGGGTGAACAAGCCTGCCGGCGTGAGCTCCCATGACGTGGTGAACCGCTGTCGCTCCATCTTCGGAGAACGTCGCGTCGGGCACACGGGCACGCTCGATCCGATGGCTACCGGCGTGCTTCCCATCTGCGTGGGTCCGGCGACGCGTCTGGGCGCGTACCTGACCGGGCACGACAAGCGCTATCGCGTGTCCATCGCGTTCGGTACGGGCACCGACACCGACGATGCCGCCGGAACGGTGGTGCGCACGGGCGAGGTGCCCGACCGCGTGCTGGATCCGGAGTTCGCTGCCGCATTCGTGGCGAGCCTCGTGGGCAGACGCAAGCAGATGCCGCCGGCGTACTCGGCCATCAAGGTGAACGGGAAGAAGTCCTACGAGGCCGCGCGCGCCGGCAACATCATCGACCTTGCGCCGCGCGACATCGAGGTGTACGATGCGCGGTTGCTGGGCGTGCACGAAGGGGACGGGGAAGAGCTTCCCTCGTGGGACGTGTCGTTCGAGGTGTCGAAGGGAACCTACATCCGCTCGCTCGCACGCGACGCGGGCGTGGCGCTGGGATGCCCGGCGCACGTGGCCGCGCTCGAGCGCACGGAGCTGGGGCTGCTCACGCTTGAAGAGTGCGTGAGCCTGGAGACCTTGGCCGACCTCAAGGACCGCGCCGCGCTCGATCCGGTGCGCCTGCTGGGCGTGCGGTTCTCCTATGCGCAGGGCGATCTGGCGAAGAAGGTGGCGAACGGGGCGCAGCTTCCGGCTGCGGAGCTTCCGCTGTTCGAGCGCAGGAGGACGACGTCCGCCATCGAGATGTGCGCCTGCACCGCGGGCGTGCGCGAAAGCTGCGAGCCGCCGCGCGACGGCGAGCTCGTGGCCGTGCTGACCGACAACAAGCTCGTCGCGCTGTACGCGTACGACGAGGGGCGCGCTCGGTTCGAGACGCGCTGCGTGTTTCAAACGGGGGTGTCTCGTGGCAGAGATATATAAGGTCGACGCATCGTTCGACCATGGGTTCTTCAAGGGCACGTCGTGCGCGTTCGGCGTGTTCGACGGCGTGCACCGGGGGCATCGCTACCTGCTGGACTGCGCCCGCTCCACCGCGGCCGAAACCGGCGGCGCCAGCGTGGCGCTGACGTTCGACATCGATCCGGACGAGGTGTTCCATCCAACGCGGCTCAAGAAGCTCATGACGAACGAGGAGCGCGTGCGCATGCTCGCGGACAGCGGCATCGACGTCGTCGCGGTGCTGCCGTTCACCCGCGATTTCGCCGCCTCGTCTCCCGAGGAGTTCCTCGTGCAGACCTTTGACGGCACCGTTCCGTCTTTCCTGCACGTGGGCTACGACTTCAAGTTCGGCGCGCGGGCGGCGGGTACGGTGCGCGACCTCGACTCGTGGGCGGCCGTGGGCGGCACCAGCGTGCAGGCGCACGACCTGAAGAGCGACGACGGCGCGCCCATCACGGCCACGCGCATCCGCCTGCTGTTGGCCGGCGGGGACGTTGAAGAGGCGAACCGTCTGCTGGGACGCCCGTACTTCATGACCGGCGTCGTGGAGCCGGGTCGCGGGGAAGGAGCCGATATGGGCTTCCGTACCGCGAACCTCGTCGTGCCCGATCAGATGCGGCCGCTGGGCGACGGCGTGTACGCCGCCTATGCGCACGTCGACGGCGTGCGCTACAAAGCCGCCGTGAACGTGGGCGTGGCCGCCACGTTCGCCGACCGCGCCACCGCCACCTGCGAGGTGCATCTGCTGGACTTCTCGGGCGATCTCTACGGCAAGCCCGTCAAGGTGGAATTTCTCCATTGGCTGCGCCCTATGAGAAAGTTCGACGATCTGGACGAGTTGATAGCCACCGTGAAGGGCAACATAGCCTGGGTGCGCGAGAACCTGTAGCCCTTTACTTGACCGCCCAGGCCGAATCCTTGTTGAAGAGGTTGTCGTACTGGACGGTTGCGTACGCTTGCAGCGCGTCGAGCACGCCTGCCGCCTCCTCGTTGCCGAATCCGTGCCAAATGCCGTCGGCCGTGAGGAATCCGTTCAGATTGATGGCGGGGACGGCTTCGCGCATGGCCAGCAGGAAGCGCTGATAGCTCGTCGTGGGCAAGCCTGCGGCCTCGACGAGCCTCGACCCCAGGTAGTTAAGGCTCGTGCGCTCGTGCGCGACGCCCTGAGGCTCGTGTGCGCCTTGCGCGCGGGCTGCGTCGTTCGCCCAGATGAGGTACGGCACCGTGTAGCGCTCCTGCACGGCCTCGAGCCCCAGGTCGTCTGCTGCAGCTCCGTCGTGGGTCGCCTCGAACAGCCAATCGCTGAAGCCCGGCTGGTGGTCGCCGAAAAAGCATAGCACCACGGGGCGATCGAGAGCGTTCAGCCGATCCACGAGGTAGGCGAGGTCGCGATCCGCCTGGCGTATGACGCTGGCGTACTCGTCCAGCTCCGACGACCTGCTGCCGTCGCCTAAGGGCACGCTCACCGCAAGCTCGTCGGACAGGCCTCCTACGTCGTAGCCGCCGTGGTTCTGCAGCGTCACGTCGAACACGAACTGCGGGCCTTCGTCGGCTTCCAGCAGGTCGAGCACGTAGTCGTAGGTGGCGCGGTCGGTGGTGAGCCCGCGCAGCGTGTCGGCGTCCGCGAACGCCCGCTGGTCGGCGAACTCGTCGAAGCCCAGCTGCTCGTACACGCGGTCGCGACGCCAGTTCGTGCTCTCGGCGGGGTGCACGGCATGGGTGGCGTATCCGAGCGACGAGAAGTACGACACGAGGCTCTCCGTTCCGTCAAGGTCGTACAGCACGTAGGGGTACACGCCGCCGCCGAGGTGCCCCATGCTCGATCCCGTGAGGAACTCGAACTCGCTGTTGCACGTGCCCCCGCCGAGCGCCGACGCGTATGCGTCGCCCGCTTCGAGCGCCTCGGCCGCGATATCGTAGTAGTGGGCGGGACGCGCGTCGGTGCCGGCCAAGCCCGGGTAGCGCGAGAGGTCGGAGAACGTCTCGTTCATGATCGCGATGACGGTAGGGGCTTCGGCGCCGTCCGGCATGCTCGCGCTATCGTCTGAGAGCGAGCGCAGCAGATCCGAAACGGCATCGGCATCGTATCCTTCGGGGCGTGCAGGGCTCAGATCCTGCACGCGTTTGAGGAAGCACAACGTCGATCCCTGCTCGGCGTACGACTCCTTCACGCCCCATACATCCACCGTGCAGGCATAGGCTTCCTCGATGTCGTACGTTCCTATCCACCAGCCGAAACAGCTTGCCAGCGCTAAAGCGCACGCGCCGTTCGCCACCGCGCGACGCGGAGTGGCCGCCACCTTCGGCAGGAAGGCGATGGCCGTCGAGGCGATCGCGAACACGGAGACGGCCTCCAGCAAGCGCGCGTCGAGCGCGAACGTGTAGCCCGCGCCCACCGAGGCCGCCGTCGACAGGGCGAACACGTCGGCGGGCACGATGGGCTGGCCCTTGAACAGGATGACGAAGTGGTTCGCCGTACCGGCGAGGAGGCAGGCGGCCAAGAATGCGACGACGGCGCCGCGGGTGCGCTGCCCGGCCGCGTACACGATGGCGAACAGCGCGCCCAGAACGCACAGGTTCACCGCGGCGTAGAACGGATCCATGGCGAGCAGCTGATCGTTCCAGGGACGTTCCAGAAGGTAGAATCCTATGGGAACCGCTAGCAGCAGCACGATGGGGCGGGCAAGGCGCCAGCGCTCCAAGGCCCGCTGGGAGCGCCGGCCGCGCAGCAGCAGCGCGCAGCCGCAGCCCAGCAGCACGGCCGCAGCGCCCGCCACGGCGAACCAGGGCGCGTCGGAGAAGCCGCTGGCAGCGTACAGAATCAGGAACAGCGCCGCTAAGGCGCACAGAACCGCACCGACGAGGTCGCAGGGCGCGGGGGACAGGCGAGCGCGCAGGTTGGAAAGAAGCGCAGCGGCCGATGCGAGCGCCGTTTCGAGGCGCCGACGTACGGTCATAGATACTCCTATATATGCAATCGTAACGTGTTCGTAAACAAGGGTAAGAAGTGCATGATAGCGGTTTGGGCTCGATCGCGCAGTCCGATCCGCCGACGGTTGTAAAAGTTCTAGGCGCTGACCGGGCGATTCGACCCAACTGACAAAAAACCGTGATTTCGACTTCACATTATCTGCAAATATCATACAATAGTGCAGTTGCGTGCGACTTTCCCGCTTAGAATGCCCGGCGAAAAGGTCGCACTATTGTATTGGAACGGAAAAAGGAGGAGACACGTGACTACTGCAGTCGCATGGATGGCTCCCGTGTGTGCCCTGATCGGCATTTGCATGGCGGCCTACCTCGGTTCCTGGGTTCTGAAGCAGGATCCGGGTCCGGACAAGATGAACAGCATCTCCATCAAGATCCAGCAGGGCGCCAAGGCGTTCCTCATGAGCGAGTACAAGCTGCTCGTCATCTTCATGGTGGTCGTCGGCATCATCATGGCGGTCGCCCTGTCGCCCATCACGGCGCTCGCGTTCGCCACGGGCGGCGTGATGTCGGCTGCCGCGGGCTACGCCGGTATGCACGTCGCCACGCGCGCCAACACGCGCACGGCGCATGCCGCCGAGCAGTCGGTTGCCAAGGCTCTGAACGTCAGCTTCAAGTCCGGTCTGACCATGGGCCTGTGCGTTGCTTCGTTCGCGCTGCTGGGCCTGTCGCTGTGGCTGCTCTTGCTGGTGTTCGGCATCGACATCGTCGAAGTCGCGCAGATGCATGAGAACATCGGCATGGTGGAGGGCTTCGCCACCGGTGCTTCGGCTGTGGCTCTGTTCGCCCGTGTGGGCGGCGGCATCTACACGAAGGCGGCCGACGTGGGAGCCGACCTCGTGGGCAAGGTCGAAGCGGGCATTCCGGAGGACGACCCGCGTAACCCGGCCACCATCGCCGACAACGTGGGCGACAACGTGGGCGACGTCGCGGGCATGGGCGCCGACCTGTTCGAGTCCTACACCGGCTCCATCCTGGCTCCCACCATCCTGGCGGCCACGTTCGGCGCGCTGGGCGGTTATTTCGCCACGGGCGACTTGGTTTGGGCTCTCGTGACTCCGCTCCTTATCGCGGGCTGCGGCATCATCACGTCCATCATCGGCCTGTTCGCCGTGCGCGCCAAGGAAGGCGCCGCGTTGCACAAGGCGCTCAACCGCGGCACCTACGTGGCGGCCGGCATCGAGATCGTCGTGATCTTCTGCCTGTTCGCCGTCTGGAATTCCCAGTCGGTCGAGGCTCAGCCGCTGTGGCTGTTCGGCTCGGTGCTGTGCGGCTTGATCGCCGGCCTTGCCATCGGCAAGATCACCGAGTACTTCTGCTCCGACAAGTACAAGCCGGTCCACAAGATCGCCGAAGCCGCCGACACCGGCGCCGCCACGGTCATCATCGAGGGCATCGGCACGGGCATGCTGTCCACCATCGCTCCCATCGTGCTGGTGGCGCTCGCCATCATCGGCGCGTACACCTTCGGCAACATGGCGTTCCCGAACGCCGCTGCCGACGGCGGCATCGCCGTGGGCCTGTTCGGCGTCGGCCTGGCCGCCACCGGCATGCTCTCCAACACCGCCATCACCATCGGCGTGGACGCGTACGGCCCCGTTGCCGACAACGCGGGCGGCATCGCCGAGATGGCGGGCCTGCCCGAAGAGGTGCGCGACCGCACCGACGCCCTCGACGCCGTGGGCAACACGACGGCCGCCATCGCGAAGGGCTTCGCCATCGCGTCCGCGGGCCTGTCGGCCATCTCGCTGTTCGTGTCCTACCAGGCCACGATGCACCATTCCATCCCCGACTTCGCGCTGACGCTCACCGACCCGCTGATCGTGGCCGGTATCTTCATCGGCGCCATGATGCCGTTCATGTTCGCGGCACTCACCATGGGCGCCGTGTCCCGTGCGGCCCATGCCATGGTCGAGGAAGTGCGCCGCCAGTTCCGCGAGATCAAGGGCATCATGGAGTACAAGGCCGAGCCCGAGTACGACAAGTGCGTGGCCATCTCCACCTCTTCCGCCCTGCGCGAGATGATGCTTCCGGGCTGCCTCGCCATCGTGGTGCCGGTCGCCATCGGCTGCTTCAATCCTGCCATGCTGGGCGGCTTCCTTGCGGGCGCCGTCGCCACCGGCATGCTCATGGCCATCTTCATGTCCAACGCCGGCGGCGCGTGGGACAACGCGAAGAAGTACATCGAGCAGGGTCATCATGGCGGCAAGGGCTCCGAGGCCCACAAGGCGGCTGTCGTGGGCGATACCGTGGGCGATCCGTTCAAGGATACCTCCGGCCCGTCCATGAACATCCTCATCAACCTCATGACCATCGTCTCTCTGACGTTCGCCCCGTTGTTCATCATGCTCCAGGGGATGTTCTAAGAGCTTCGCTTCCACGATGCGCATGATTCGGAGGCCCCGGCGATCGCCGGGGCCTCCGTGCGTTGTGTGTCGATTTGGGATGCAGCCAGATGGGCTTCCTCGGCGCGAACCGGCCGAGATTTCCGAATGCAGACGGTCTCGCTTGGACGATGCGCTTTCGAATAATCCCGGCGGAGCGGGCATTCCAGTCTTCGCCCATGCTTCGAAGAAGAGGGCGTATGTTATGATGCCACCATCGGCGCGCATGAGAAAGACGACGTAATGGCGAAAACAACAGGCAAAAACCTGAGAACAACGCGGTTCTCGTTCCGGCGCATGGCCTTGTACGGAGTCGCGCTCGCGTTGGCGCTGCTTATCGCATCCGCTGTGATGGGCGCGGTTCTGGCCGTGCGGGATATGCGCGATCGGGCCGACGTATCGCTGACGAACGCCAAGGCGCGCATCGAGTCGAGCGTCGCGGAGTCTTTCAAGCTGCTGGAATCGTTGGCCGAGCAGCCGACGCTGTACGAACGCTCCGTCTGGGTCATGGACAAAGTGACGATGCTCGACCAGGTGAACGAGCATTTCGGCTACTTCCTGCTATGCTACGTCGATGACGAGATGAACGTGTGGGACGTGACAGGTTCGGCGAGCCTCGCCAGCCGCGATTTCATGCAGAAATGCTATTCCACGGGTCAGGGCTTGGTCACCGACAGCTTCGCGGCCGGCGCCGACGGCGTGACGCTCAACTACGTCGTGCTCGTGCCCCTCTTCGACGGCGGCGAGATGACGGGATCGCTGTTCGTCTCGCTGTACTTCGACGATATGGTGCGCATCCTCGCCGAGAGCGCCGTCGGCCCCGATGTGGGATCGGTGCTCATCGGAAGCCGGGGCCAGACGATGTCGGCCACGTCGGGTTTCGTGTACGACGACATGTTCCTCGACCCGCTTCGCAGCAGCATCGCGTTCGGTATGACCGCCGATGTCGTGGAGCGGGAGCTGATGGCGCTCAACCCGGTGTCCTTCTGGACCGTAGACGGATTGGATGTACGATACTACACGGCCGTTCCTATCGCCGATACCGCATGGGACGCCGTATGCGTGACGAGCTTCTGGGACGCGTACACCAAGGTCATGGCCGCGCTCGCTCCGCTGATCGCCGCCGGTTTGGCGATCGTCGCGGGCGTGTTCCTGTTGCTTCGCCGCGATTTCATGTGTCAAATGGAAAACGCCCGCATGCTTGAGAAGTCCGTCGAGGAGCTGCAGAGGAAAGTGTACGACGATGGGCGATCGGCTGAAGCCGACATCGCCGACATCCTCGAGCTCACCTCGTCGGGCCTGTCCGACGGGCTGACCGGCACCGTCACGCGCTCGGTGTTCTCCAGCAAGCTGGCGAGTGCGCTCGAGAACGCGCGGGACGGCGGATCCCTGTACGCCCTCTGCTTCATCGACCTCGACGACTTCAAGACGATCAACGACACGTATGGCCATGCGACCGGCGACGCGGCTTTGAAATCCATCGGCTACGCCCTGCGCGGCTACGAGCGGCGCTACGACGGCATGGTGGGACGTTACGGCGGCGACGAGTTCGTGATGCTCATGACCGACATCGACGACGAAGGCGAGCTGCGCGCCGTGCTCGACGAGATGGTGGGCGACCTTCATGTGGACATCCAGGTGGGCGACGCGGTGGTCTCGGTGCATTGCAGCATCGGCGCGGCCGTGTGGGACCGGGTTTCCGACGCCGATGCGCTTTTGGGGCAGGCCGACAACGCTCTGTATCGCGTCAAGCAGCATGGCAAGGAAGGGTATTTCGTGTTCGGCGAAGAGGATGCGCAGTGAGACGCCGCAATGTGGCGACCGTGATCGGCTTCGCCGGGTTCGCGTTGATCGTCGTTGCGCTGGTAGGCTCCTTGGGCGCCTTCGTCTATAGAGAGATGGGCGCTATGCGCCAGCGCGACGCCCTGAATCTGCTGAACTATTTCCAGCAGGCCATGGTTACGAAACTCTACGACGAAGTGAGCCCGGTCGACGACCTCGCGGCCGCCTTCGAGGTCGATCCGGACGACGAGGCCTGGTTCCCTCGCGTGGCGGGCGAGCTGCTCGAGCGCGAGGAAGTGTCCTACGTCGCCTACGTGCGCGGCGACACGATGGCCTACGCCTATCCCGAGGAGGAGTTCGGGGATACCGTCGGCGACGATCTCACCTCGTTCTCGTACGTGTACACGCTGGCCAAGTGGACCGACGGCTTCGTGGTGGAGAGTTCGGTCGAGCTGTCGAGCGGCGAGAACGTCTTCCTGTTCGTCAGACCGGTGAACGTGGGTGGTTCGTACTACGGCGAGGCGGTGGTGGGCGTCAAGGAGTCTTACGTGCTTGAACAGCTCGACTTCGCCTCCCTTGAGGAAGCGGGGTATCTGTACGAGCTATGGTCGGTCAGCCCTCAGGATGGCAGCAAGGACGTGATCGCCGCTTCGGGTGGCTCGCACGATTTCTCCCATGCGGCGAAGTCGACGTTCAACATGCCCACGCAATGGACGCTGTCCATTATGCCCGAGCAGGGTTGGATTCCCCGGGAATGGTCCATCTTCCTGGCCGTGGGCGTGATCGTGGTCGAGGCGCTGATCTTCGGACTGGCCTTCGCCTTGCTCGCCCTTCGACGTGCGCGTCGGTTTCATGCCGAAGCCGTGCGTCGCGACGACGAGACGGGGTTGCTCGCCTATCGCGCGTTCGTCGACGAGCTCGAACGCTCCGCCTGCCGTGATGAGGCCGTTCCGTTGACGATCGTCTGTCTTATGGTGGACGGTTTCGAGCATGCGGCGCTGTCGTTGGGACCGGAGGCTCGCCGTTCGTATCTGGAAAGCGTGAAAGGCGAGATCGACGAGGTGATCCAGGTTCAACACGTGGCTGCGCGCGTGAGCGCGGGCTGCTTCGCGATCGTCATCCGCGATTACGTCGATCGTGGTTCGCTCGTCGATCTCATGCGCGCTCTCGAGCTGGCGTTGCTGTGGAAGGTGCGCATCGACGGCAGGAAGACGTTCTGCGCGGTTCGCTCGGCCGCCGTGCGCTTCCCGGAGGACGGCGACGATCCCGTCGCGCTCGTCGAACGTACGGTGTCGCTGCTGGAGCGTGATCGGCCCGGTCGGTAAGCGGGCGACGGCCGAGTTCGTCCTGCGCATTGCATGGCAAAAAGAACGGGCCCCGTCCTGAGGACGAGACCCGTTTCCGCGCGCGATGCTTTCCGGGCTGCCGCGACTACACGATGCCCTGGGCCATCATGGCGTCGGCGAGCTTCTTGAAGCCCGCGATGTTGGCGCCCATGACGTAGTTGCCCTCGTGGCCGTACTCCTTGGCAGCGTCGTCGGCTGCATGGTAGATGTTCTTCATGATGCCCTGCAGCTTGCTGTCCACTTCCTCGAACGTCCAGGACAGGCGCTCGGAGTTCTGGGACATCTCCAGGCCGGAGGTGGCCACGCCGCCTGCGTTCGCCGCCTTGCCGGGGCAGAACACCACGCCGTTTTCCATGAGGTAGTCGGTGGCGTCCATCGTCGTGGGCATGTTCGCGCCCTCGGCCACGATCTTGCAGCCGTTGGCCACGAGCTGCTTCGCGTCCTCCAGCAAAAGCTCGTTCTGCGTGGCGCAGGGCAGGGCGATGTCCACGGGCACGCTCCACACGCCGCGGCCCTCGTGGTACTCGACGCCCTCCTTGCGCGCGGCGTACTCGGAGATGCGGCCGCGCTCCACTTCCTTGATCTGCTTCACGAGGTCGAGGTCGATGCCCGCCGGGTCGTGGATCCAGCCGGTGGAGTCCGACATGGTGACCACCTTCGCGCCCAGCTGCTGGGCCTTCTGCGTGGCGTAGATGGCCACGTTGCCCGAGCCGGAAACGGCGACGGTCTTGCCTTCGAAGCTGTCGTCGTGGCAGTTGAGGTACTCCTGCACGAAGTAGATCAGGCCGTAGCCGGTGGCCTCGGTGCGGGCCAGCGAGCCGCCGTAGGACAGGCCCTTGCCCGTGAGCACGCCTTCCCACACGTTCTTGATGCGCTTGTACTGGCCGAACATGAAGCCCACCTCGCGCGCGCCCGTGCCGATGTCGCCGGCCGGCACGTCGGTGTCGGCGCCGATGTGGCGGAACAGCTCGGTCATGAAGCTCTGGCAGAAGCGCATGATCTCCATGTCGGACTTGCCCTTGGGGTCGAAGTCGCAGCCGCCCTTGCCGCCGCCCATGGGCAGCGTGGTCAGGCTGTTCTTGAAGATCTGCTCGAAGCCCAGGAACTTGATGATGCCGAGGTTCACCGACGGATGCAGGCGCAGGCCGCCCTTGTAGGGCCCGAGGCAGCTGTTGAACTGCACGCGGTAGCCGCGGTTGACGTGCACGTTGCCCGCGTCGTCCACCCAGGGCACGCGGAACATGACCACGCGCTCCGGCTCGACGATGCGCTCGAGCAGTCCGGCCTTCTCGTAGGCGGGGTTGGACTCGATGACCGGCTTCAGGGATGTGAGCACCTCGGTGACGGCCTGGATGAACTCCGGCTCGTTCGGGTTCTTTTCCTTGACCTGCTCGATGACGTTATCGACGTAACTCATCTTGGCGGACCTCCATTCACGTGTATTCATACTAGGCTCATTATAAAGACCGAATTGCGATGGTTGCGCTTATTTAAACGATTCGAAACAAAACAGCATGTCGAAGGGAAAGGGGTGCGGGAAAGAACGGGGGCAGGGCGGGGGCGACGAAGCGGCCTCGCTGTTGAGCCGACATCGGAATGAGCCCGTTCGGCGCGCGGGGCCGCCTGCGCGCCGTGCTTCCTCGTGCTCGCGTTTCGCGGTGGGGCGCTACGGTGCCAGGTGCGAGAATCGGCGCGACGAAGCCGCCGCGATCCGACGGCACCTGTCGGCGTGCGCGGCAAACAGGCTCGCACGGATCGATGAGGCGAAAACCCGGTCGCAGCGGTAAAATCGGAACGGTTTGGAATTCAAGAAGCCTGAATCGAGCGCTTTCGAGGCCCTTCTCTTATCGTGACGACGAGATTTTCCGCGAAACCCCTGTTCAGCGTATCGTCCTACCTAATGACCGTATTGAGCGCCATTACCAAACCGTCTCGTTTTTACCGCAGCGCCCGGTTTTTCGGCTCATCTAGCCTGCCCTTCGTGTTGGTATCGAGGAGCCGGCCGTGGAAATAACCGGGTATCGCTTCGGCTGTCCCGAAAGGAGGGCTGGCGGTGCGCGGCGATGGGGTAGAATCGGGGGATACGGGAGAAGGAGCGAGCATGAACGAGATCAAGTGCCCCCATTGCGGCGAGATGTTCACCATCGACGAGGCCGGTTTCGCGGCCATTCTGAAGCAGGTGCGCGACGCCGAGTTCGACAAGGAGGTGCGTCGCCACGAGCAGCTGATGGCCTCCGAGAAGCAGCAAGCCGTGCAGTTGGCCGTGGCCGAGGCTCTTGCGAAAGCGCAGGGCGACGCGGCTCAGAAGGAGGCGCGCATCGCCGAGCTGGAGGCGCGGCTGCAGGCGGAGCAGCGTGAGCGCGAGAGCCAGCAGCGCCTGGCCCACGCCGAGCGCGAGCGGGCGCTGGCCGACGCGGCGGCTGCGAAGGACGCCCGCATCGTCGAGTTGGAGCAACGTGTGGAGGCGCAGGGTCGCGCCTTCGAGGCGGAGAAGAAGCTGGCGGTGGAGCAGGCGCGTTCGGCGCTGGAGCGCGAGCGCGACGCGCTGGCCGCGCAGGTGGCGCTCAAGGACGCCGAGAAGAGCCGATGCGAGAGCGCCCTCAAAGAGCAGCTGGCCATCGAGCTCAAAGCCAAGGACGACATCATCGCCTACAAGGACGGCGAGATCGAGCGCTACAAGGACATGAAGGCGCGCCTGTCCACCAAGATGGTGGGCGAGTCGTTGGAGCAGCACTGCGAGACCGAGTTCAACAAGATCCGCGCCGCCGCGTTCCCGCGCGCGTACTTCGAGAAGGACAACGACGCGTCCGAGGGCTCGAAGGGCGACTTCATCTTCCGCGAATGCGACGAGGAGGGCAACGAGATCGTGTCCATCATGTTCGAGATGAAGAACGAGTCCGACGATTCGTCGCATCGTCACAAGAACGAGGACTTTTTCAAGAAGCTGGACGCCGACCGCAGGAAGAAGGGGTGCGAGTACGCGGTGCTGGTCACGTTGCTGGAGCCGGAAAGCGAGCTGTACAACCAGGGCATCGTGGATGTGTCGTACCGCTTCGAGAAGATGTACGCCATTCGCCCGCAGTTCTTCCTGCCGATGATCTCCATCCTGCGCAACGCGGCGTTGAACTCGATGGCGTACAAGGCGGAGCTGGCGGTGGTGCGCAACCAGAACATAGACATCACGAAATTCGAAGAGCAGATGGAAACGTTCAAAAGCGGTTTCGCGCGCAATTACGATCTGGCCAGCCGCAAGTTCCAGACGGCCATCGACGAGATCGACAAGACCATCCTGCACTTGCAGAAGACCAAGGACGCCCTCGTGTCGTCCGAGAACAACCTGCGCCTGGCGAACAACAAGGCCCAAGACCTCACCATCAAGCGCCTGACCAGGAACAACCCCACCATGAAAGCGGCCTTCGAGGCGCTGGCCGAGGAGAAGGATGACACGCAGCCGTGATTCGTCTATATCGTGAAAATATGCTAGTATATTTTCACGATATAAGGAGGTTTTCATGGCGACACCCGCTGAGCTGCTAGACAACATGGTGCCTGTTTCGGCGTTCAGCCGGGGCAAGGCCGCGCAGGCTTTCTCGTCGGCGTCTAATTCCACGCCCGTCATCGTGTTGAAGAACAATGCACCGTATCGCGTTATCACGACGCCGGACGAGTACGCCTATCTCTCGGAGGTCGAGGCCGACATGGTGCTTATGGCCGAAGCGATGGCGCGGTTGACGGCGAATCAGGATGCAGGATCCGTCCCTGCGGAAGAGGTGTACGCCGAGCTGGGCATCGCGCTTGAGGATGTTGACGCCATCGAAGACGTGGAGCTGGCGTGATGTGGGAGCTGTCGTTCCTTCCCGAAGCTCGGGAGGATCTTCGCGCATTGGACGGATCCCAGCGTATACGCGTGGTGAAGGCGATCGCCAAAGTGCAGTCGAATCCTCTTCCCTCATCCGAAGGGGGATACGGAAAACCTCTTGGGAACAAGCGCTTGTCCCAGTTGAGCGGCCTGATGAAAGTGAAATTGAAGTCGGATGGCATCCGGATCGTGTACAAGCTTGAGCGCATCGAGCATGCCATGCGCATCGTCGTGATTGGGGTTCGCTCCGATGATGCGGTATACCGCGAAGCCCAGAAACGGCGGGAGTCGCACGGATTGTAGACGGGGTGGGCGCTATGCGGGACGATTTCACGACGAAGGAGCGCACGGGCGCGGGGACGGGGGAGGTGCTCGCGCGGCTCGGGTACGCGCTGGTGGGCGCGCTCGTCGCCGTGCTGGTTTCGGCGATGATGTCGCTGGTGCCGTGGCCCGCGGACGACACGCTGTTTCCCGTGTACGTCAACGCATCGGTCATGGGGGCGACGCTCATGCTATGGGCGTCGTTCAAGCCTTCGCACGGTTCGGCCGGCGCGGTAGCTGCCGAGGCGCTCACGGTGTTCGTCACCGTGCTTGTTGTGCAGATGGTCGGCAGCTGCCTGCAGTCGCCGAGCTTGTTCGGCCTCTATCCCAATCCTCTTTCATGGGTATGGGATCATGCGATCTTCATGCTGTACAGCGGGCTTGCCCTCGTTTTGCCGATATCCTGGGCGCTCGGCAGCAACGAGCGGTGGGCGCGGCGCTCGTTCAAACGGGTCCTCGGCGAGCTTGCGTTCGTCCTGGCGGCATGGGCGCTCGCTGCAAGCGGCGTCCTTGATTCGGCTCATTCGCTGATCGGCTTCATGGTGCAAGGCCTCGTCTTCGTCGCGTCCGCGCTTGCCACGGCGGCGGTGTTCCAGCGGCTGGCGTGCGCACTGGTCGGGCGCTACCGTGCGGTAGAGGAGCAGTCTGCGCCCCGGCCGAGACATGCGCCGCCCGTTTCCGAGCCCCGGCGTCCCGCGCCGCGCGCGAACCTGCGTGCGGCGTGCATCGCGTTGCTCGTCGGATCGGTGGGCGTCAGCGTGTGCGCGCTCGCATTCTTCTTCGTTTGCCAGAAGCAGGCGGCGGCTCAGGGTTTGGAGCTGCGCAACATCGTTTACGACATCCCGACCGCTTGCGTGCTGGTCACGTGTTTCGTCGCGATCCCGTTCGTCTTGGTGGGAACGCTGAGAGGATCCGGCAAGGATTATCGCTTGGCGGGGTATGCCGCGCTTTGCGCGATCGTGCTGCTGCCGGTCATGCTGTTATCCACGTTTCGGCTGGAATCTCCCGAAGAAACCGACCTCGGCGGCGGCGCCATCGAAGTGGTCACGCCTGAATGGTTCGATACGCCGCGCGTGGAATACGCGACGTCCGAAGGCCCCTTGTTCATGAGGATGCTGTCGAACGCACGCCTCTCGTCGACATCGGACGAGGGGCAGCCTCTTCCTCCCGTACGATCGGGCTACTCGTACCACAATACGGGCAACATCGTCTCCATCGACCACGAGGCGCTCGTGCTCGTGCTGGCGATAACGCAATCCACCGAGGATATCGCGACGGGAACGCAGGTGTCGGTCGATTGCGCGTCTACCGAGCACTTCGACGTACCGTTCGACGAGCTGGCGGTGGGCGATAGCGTGCAGATCCGCTCCACTGAGGCTCATACCGACGGCGCCATCGTTGCGCAGAAGGTGTTCGGTCCGGCGCGCGATCTGGTGCCCGAGCAGCAGGGGCGCGTCGAGGAAGAAACGCTCGACGACATCCTCGCGTCGTACGACTGCGGCTATACGGTGTCGGGCACGGTGACGTCGGCCGTCGAGGAGAACGGGTTCTCGTTTCGCGTGGACGACGGGGGCGGCTTCATCGAGAACGGCACGGAGCTGCGCGTGTCCACCGCATTCGTCGAGCGCCGCCTGTACGGCATGAAGGGCCTGCAGTGGTGGATGGACGGCGTGATCGTCGGCTTCTCGGACCTGCCGGCCGAGGGCGTGCTGCGCGCGAAGGTGATCGTGGGCAACGATGACACGTCATCCGACTACTGGGAGAACATGCCCGCCTCGTAATGCGCTACAATGGCGAACGTGATCCAGTTCCGAACAGTTGCGAAGGAGGCTTCGTTGACCGCCGATTGTCCAGAAGACTTTCCGTACGAGGCGAAGCCCGAGCTTCGCGACCCCGCTGTGCGCGAGGGCTATTGGCGCGTTGCGATGGGCTTGCAGGAGGTCGACGGGCTGAAGCCTTCTCCGTATCTGCGCGATCTCGCTCGAGAGCACGTGAGCGGCGTGCGCGGGCTGGACGAGACGGGCAGCATGATTCGCGCCTACCACGCGCGACAGAAGGCGGATGGGCGCGACGAGGCTGCGGGGGAGCGCGAAGCCGACCTCGTGAGCCAGCGCATCGTCGAGCTGCTGGCTTCGGGCGCGTTCGCGCTGGTACCCGATATGCTCGCCGTGATCCATGGCGCGTTGTTCCAGGATCTCGATGCGGCGACGTATCGACCCGGCGAGTATAAGACTGAAGCGCTGCAAAAGCGCGAGTTCGTGCTGAACGGCGACAGCGTGGTGTACGCCGATCCCTCGTTGATCGAGCGCTCGCTGGCATTTCTATTCGACGAGGAGCGGTCGCACGTCTACGGCATCGAGTTCGACGAAGCTCAGCTCGAACATCTCGGCCGCTTTATCGCAAGGTTGTGGCAGGTTCATCCTTTCGTCGAGGGCAATACGCGGACGACGGCGGTGTTCGCGGTGCTCTACCTGCACGATCTGGGCTTCGATATGGACAACGAGCCGTTCGAGCGGCATGCTCGGTACTTTCGCGATGCGCTCGTGCGCGCGGACTACCGCAACGCGAAAGCGGGCGTCCTGCCCGACCTTCGCTTCGTCGTGCGGTTCCTCGACAACCTGCTGAACGAAGCCGAACACGAGTTGCGCTCGCGCGATCTTGCATGCAAGGCGTTGTTCGACGACCCCTCGTTTTTGCGCAACGTCGATCCGTCGCAAGCGATCAGCTTGTAGGGAAGCCCTCCCGTTTCCCGTCGCGCAGCGTCTCCTCTACGAGGCGCTGGAGGTTCGCGGCGAAGCGCTCGCGATCATCGTCTTCGAAGGCGGCGGGACCCTTCGTCCGCCCGCCCTGGCGGCGCACTTTCTTCTCCTCGTGGCGGATGTGCATGTCGAGGTCGATGGTGGCCAGCGTGTACACGCGCCCGCGCACGCCGATGGCCCGGGCGTGCCGTCCCAGCGCCATGGCGGCCAGCCCGATGTCCTGCGTCACCACGATGTCTCCGGGTTCCAGCTCCTGCACGATGGCGAAGTCGGCCGCGTCGGCGCCGATGCCCACGGGCAGCGTGTCCACCCAGAACCCGTCGCGGGGCTCGCGCGGATCTCCGCGCCTGATGTGCCGCGCAAGGTTCTGCGTCGCGTTGCCCGCAACGACCGCGGGCAACGCGTTCTTGCGCGCGACGGCCAGGGTTTCGGACGTGACCGGGCAGGCGTCGGCGTCGATGTAGATCGTCGGTCTCATGGGCTCGCTTTCTTTCGGAAGATTCCAGTATACGGTACGGCAGCCTGAACGAGGCGCGATCGTGCGCTTCAATGCGTCGGAACGGTGTCCGAAATGTGCGCAGACGGTGATCGGCGGGCCCCGTAGACATTTTATTGAGAAATGCGTCCTAGATTCTTTCCGTTTGATAGTGGAAGCTGCGGGAGGATCAGCATGAGGAGCGAGAACGAGTTTTTACGCGCAGTCGAGCAGCAGGTGCGCGAACATCCGCAAGCGCCTGCCCACAAGGCGCCGAACGGCCTGACGACCACGTACGCCGAGCTATGGGAGGCCTCCGATCGCATTGCCGCCGCCTTGGCGGCCCGCACGGAGAAGCGGCAGCCGGCGGTGGTGCTCGGCCACAAATCCGCATGTATGGTCGCAGGGTTTCTCGGCTGCCTTAAAAGCGGGCATGCGTTCGTCCCTGTAGACACGGAGATGCCCCTTACGCGTCTCGCGGACATCCTGTCCCAGCTCGGGGAGGCGCTCGTGGTGGTTGCCGAGGACATGCCCGATGCCCTGGCGTGCGCGCTGCCCGAGTCCGACGTGCTCGATGCGCGCACGGCCGTCGCGGCGGCGGGCAGCCCCTTCGTCGTCCCTGATCGCGCGAGCTGGGTGACGGGCGATGAGGCGCAGTACCTCATCTTCACGTCCGGTTCCACGGGTCGCCCGAAGGGCATCGAGGTCGGTGCGGACAACGTTGCGCGCTTCATGGACTGGGTCCGCACGTTTCCCGTGATCCGCGAGGGCGGGCGCGTATTCCTGGACCAACCGCCGTACTCGTTCGACCTGTCCGAGTACGAGGTGGTGGGCGCGCTCGCCACCGGCGGCTGCCTGCACGCCGTCGAACGCGAGGAGGCCGAAGATCTGCGCGCGCTGTTCGCCGACCTGCGCGATTCGGGCGTGGAAGTGTGGACGTCCACGCCGTCGTTCGCCGACCTGTGCCTGGCCGACCGCAGCTTCGACGAAGCCCTGCTGCCCGACGTGCGCCTGTTCCTGTTCTGCGGCGAGGCTCTGCGCCGCTCCACGGCTGCGGCTCTGCGCGAGCGGTTCCCTCGTGCCCGCATCGCGAACACGTACGGTCCCACCGAGTCGACCGTGGCGGTCACCTACGTCGAGATCGGCGATTCGGAGCTGGTTGACGAGCGCCCGCTCCCCGTCGGCCGTCCGCGCCCCGGCACCGAGCTGCGCATCGTCGACCCCGAGACGGGCGCCCCGTGCGAGGCCGGGCGGATCGGCGAGATCGTCATCGTGGGCGACACGGTGGCCAAAGGCTACTTCCGCAACCCCGAGAAGACGGCGGCGGCCTTCTTCGACGCGACGCTTGTCGACGGCACGCCCGTGCGTGCCTACCGCACGGGCGACGCGGGCCACCTCGACGAAAGCGGCATGCTGTACTGCGACGGTCGTTTCGACTCGCTCGTGAAGGTGAACGGCTTCCGTATCGAGCTTGCGGACGTGGAGGAGAACCTTGGCGCGCTGCCGCTCGTGAAGCAGGCGGCGGTCGTGCCCGTGCGTCGCCGCGAGCGCGTGGCGTACCTGAAGGCGTGCGTGGTGCTGCGCGAGCGTCCTGCAGGCAGCGACTTCGAGATAGCTCGTCTCATCAAGGCTCGGCTGGCCGAGCGCGTGCCCGGCTACATGGTGCCGCGATCGGTGGCGCTCGTGGGCGAGCTGCCGCTGACCTGCAACGGCAAGGTGGACCGCAAGGCGCTGGCCGAGGCATGAGGCATGGCGATCATCGATGACGTTCTACGCCGACCCCAGCTTCTTCATGCTCTTGGCGCTGGCCGTGGCGGGCGCCGCCTTCCTCGGATTGCGCGAGAAGCCGATCGCGCGCTACGGTATGGTCGCATCGGCCGCGTTCTTGGCGTGTTTGTTCTGCAAGGATCTGCCGGGTCTCGCCGTGGCGGCGTTGTTCGTGGCGACGGCGACGCTTTCGACGCGTTGGGTGTTGGCCAGCCCTCGCTCGAACGGGCGCTTCGCCGTCGCGTTCGCGCTCATCCTGTTGCCGCTCCTCTCGGCGAAGGCGGGCGCGGTGTTCGACCAGAACCTGCTGGGCTTCATGGGCGTGTCCTACATCACGTTCAAGGCGCTGCAGGTGCTGTTCGAGGTGCGCGACGGCGTCATCGAGGAGCTGGGCCTGTTCGACTACCTGTACTTCCTGCTGTTCTTTCCGGTGTTCACCTCGGGCCCCATCGACCGTTCGCGCCGATTCGCCGAGGATGCGCGCAAGGTGCGCTCGTGCGACGAGTACGCGGGCCTCTTGGCGCGGGGCATCCTGCTGCTTCTGGTCGGGCTCGTGTACACCTTCGTCATAGCCGTCTGGCTGCACCGCTTCTATGCGCCGACAGCTTGGGGAACGGGGCCTTTCCTCGCCGAGCTGGGCGTGCAGGTGCGAACGGCGTACGTGTACGGGCTGTACCTGTTCTTCGACTTCGCGGGCTACAGCCTCATGGCCATGGGCGCCAGCTACTGTTTCGGAATCCGGACGCCGCGCAACTTCCGCGCGCCGTTCGCGGCCGTGGATATCAAGGACTTCTGGAACCGGTGGAACATCACGCTGTCGTTCTGGCTGCGCGACTTCGTGTTCATGCGGTTCTCGCGCTTGGCGCTGAGGCGCCGTTGGTTCGACAGCCGGCTGGCCGTCGCATGCTGGGGCTTCGTGTTCGACATGGCCCTTATGGGCGCTTGGCATGGCCTCACGGTCAACTACTTGCTGTACGGCCTGTTTCACGGCCTGCTGCTAGCCGGCAACGAAGCGTTTCAGAAGAAGTCGAAGTTCTACAAGTCCCATAGGAAGGCCCCCGCGTTCAAGGCGCTGTCCTGGTTCGTCACGCTGCAGTTGGTGATGTTCGGGTTCGCGCTGTTCTCGGGGCAGATCGCGATGCTCGTGAAAGGAGCGTTCAATGGCTGATATGACGTACGAGGAGCTTGAGGAGAAGATGCTGGACATCCTCGAAGAGGTGTGCGGCGACGACGAGGTGCGCACGAACCGCGACGAGGACCTGTTCGCGCTGGGGCTGCTGGACTCCATGGGAGCCATCGAGCTTTTGGTGGATATCGAGGACGTCTTCGGAGTGTACATTGCCCCCACGGAGGTGGAGCGCGACGAGATGAACACGGTGAACCTCATCATCCACCAGGTGGAGATCAGACTGTAGCGATATGGCGAAGCGCTCGAACATACCGGGGGCAGCGCCCGCGTCCAAACGGGCGCGAACCGGCGTGCGTCTGCTGCGCGGCGTGCTCGCGGGGCTGTTGGCCGCCGCGCTCGGGTTGGCGGGCGTCTGCGCGATGCTGCCTGCACAGACCGCCTACGATCCGGCACGCCTCTACGATTACGTGTACTCGGGCACGAAGTCGCAGAGCGTGCCCTTCACCACGGCGTCGATGAGCGACGACGGCCATCTTGCGTTCGGCTCGTCGGAGTTCTTCATCTCGAAGGACAAGGTGGCGCAATGCCCGCAGGCGGTGTTCGGCGAGAACGTGACGGGCGTCGATCTGACCTACGTGGGCGAGGCGTACGACCAGAGCCTGTGGCAGGCAATCGCCGCAGGCGCGTACGCCGGCGAAGCGAAGAACAAGAAGGTGATGATCGTCGTGTCGCCCCAGTGGTTCTTCAAAGGGAACGGCGACCAGGGCAAGTTCGCTTCGAAGTTCTCCTACGAGCTGTACCGCCGGTTCGCGAACAACCCGAGCATCTCCGGTGAGACGAAGGCCTACGTGCGCTCGCGCGTGGAGGCGCTGGGCGTGGACGCGAAGACCACGGCGGCCGCCAACCGCGACACCGTGCTGGACGCAGCGAACGACGCGGCCACGGCGTTCGCCGACGACCTGCGCACGCGCAGCCGGCTTCCGGGCATCATCGCGGGCGCGCCGCTCAAAAGCACCGTCCGCGCCGCGGGCACGTCCACCGGCGAGCCGGATTGGAACGCGCTGCTGAAGCAGGCGGATGCATCGGGCGACGCCGCCTGCACCACGAACGACTTCGGCATATACGACGCGTACTGGCAGAAGAACTCGGGCTATCACGTGGAGCGCGGGCAGAACTTCTCGCAGGCTGACGAAGAGTACGCCGATCTCGCCTGCTTCCTGCGCGTGTGCCGCGAGGCAGGGCTCGAGCCGCTCGTGACCATCCTTCCGGTGCATGGTGCCTGGTACGACCGCGAGGGCGTTGCACACGCCGAGCGCCAGGCGTACTACGAGCGCATCCGCGGGCTGTGCGACGACGCCGGGGCCGCCTACGCCGACTTCTCTAGCTGCGAATACGAGAAGTACTTCCTGTGCGACACGGTGCATCCCGGCTGGCGCGGTTGGGTGCGCATAGAGCAGGCGTTCTACGACTTCGTCCACGATCGCGACGACGCGTTTCTCGGCGGCGGCCGGTTCGGTGCGGCCGAGGGACTGGACGCGGCGGGAAACGCGGGCGCTTCGCTGGCCGGCGTGGGCGGAAACGCCGGGGACGGCGGCTCGGGCGGGAGCGCATCGTGATGGCGCGCGCGAGAAGGCTGGCTGCCGCGGCGCGCGCTGCGGCGGAGGCGCGCCCGGCGCTGCTCGGCGCGGCGGCCGCGCTGGCGGTGGTTGCGCTGGCGCTGGCGCTGGGGTGGTTCGTGGTCTTCTCGGGGCTGAGCGAGCCGGTGCAGTTCGTGTACAGCAGCTTCTAGCATGGGACGCCGGAGCGAAAGACCGACGTGCGGTATCGTCGCGGCCGCGGTGGCGGCGGCTTTGGCCGCATGCGCGCTTCTGCTGCCGTCCTGCGCGTCGGGGGAGGCGACCGTCCTGCCGCTTGCAGGCGGCGAGGCGGCCGTGTCGGAGGACGGCGCGGCGAGCGAGGCCGAGTCCGGAGGTGCGACCGAGGCGAAGGCTTCGGACGACCCGGAGGATCCCGGCGACGCGGAGGCGTCCGCCGCCGATCTCGACGAGGCCGACGAAGGGGCGTCTCCCGAAGGGCTCGAGCCTACGGGCGATGAGCTGGCCGCGCGCATGGACGCCTACTTGGCCGCGAACTTCCCGCGAGCGGGTGCGCCCGGGCTGGCGGTAGCGGTGGTGGATGCCGGCGGCGTGCGCTACCTGCGCACGTTCGGCGACTGCCCCGACGCGGACGCGCCTTTCGTCGTGGGCTCTCTCAGCAAATCGTTCACGGCGGTGGCCGTCATGCAGCTGGTTGAGCAGGGCGCGGTGGATCTGGACGCGCCCGCGTCGCGCTACGCCCCGGGCTACGACGTGCCCGACGAGGTGACCGTGCGCAGCCTGCTCAACCAAACGAGCGGGTTCGGCGCCTACGATTCGCTCGCGGAAGCCGCCGACGGCGAGCTGGGAGAGACGTTCGGGGCGTTCTCGTACGCGAACGCGAACTACGACCTGCTGGGGCGCGTGGTGGAAGGAGCCTCGGGCGAGGACTACGCTCGTTACCTGGATGAGCACGTGCTGGAGCCGCTCGGCATGGCTTCGACGACGGCCGATCCGGCGCGAGCGGAGGCGCTCGGCATGGTGCCGGGCCATCGCGACTGGTTCGGGCTGCCTGTGGCCGATGGGTTCCGGCATGCCCAAGGCGACGGCGCATGGGGCGGTCCCGCGTCGGGCTACGTGGCTTCCAGCGTGCGGGATATGGCCTCCTACCTGCGGATGTATCTAAACGGCGGCATGGGCGGCGACGGCGCGCGCGTGCTGTCCGCCGACAGCGTGCGGCGCATGTTCCTCGACCGCGTTCCCGACCCCGAGGGCGATACGTATTACGGCATGGGCTGGACGTCGTTCTCGTGGGACGACGGCGAGCTTGTGCTGTCCCACGACGGGCAGGTGGAGAACTACACTGCCAGCATGTGCCTGCTGCCCGAGCGCGGCATCGGCATCGTGGCGCTGAGCGACGCCAACGACAACGCGGGCGGCAACATCCGGTTCTTCGACCTGGTCGGCGGGGTGGTGTCGGTCGCCATCGGCGGGACGGGGCAGCCGATGGACGATGCGTGGACATGGGCGTGGCGCCAACGCGTCGACGTGCTGTACGCGAGCGCCCTGCTTCTCGCCGTCTCGCCGTTGCTGCTGACGGGTCGGTGGCGGCGCCGGCTTTCCGCAGCGTGCAGGGGAGGCGTCGCGCCGATCGTACGCGCCCGGTCGCTGCGCATGCTGCTCGTGCGAGGCGTCTTGCTGCACGTCGCGCTCCCCGCTTGCATCCTGGCGCTTCCTTTCGTCTGGGGCGTTCCGTGGCGCGACCTGCTGACGTTCTCCCCCGACGTGTCGACGGTGCTTCTGGCGAGCGCGGGGCTGCTCGTCGTCGCAGGCGCGGTGAGGCTGGCGGCGGCCGTAACGCTTCGAAACGACGAGCCGCCGCCTTCGATCATGCGGTAAGATAGCTCCCCTACGACGTGCGGGCGCGCGACGCGCCCGCACGCTGATCGATGGAAAGGGGAGTCGTGGAGATACTGGCGGTCATGGCGGCGGGCGTGCTCGTAGGGGCGACGGTGTTTCCTGCACGGCTCAAAGGGCTGAACGAGAAGCTGACGCTCGCGGCCACTGGACTGCTCATTTTCTCGATGGGGGTGCTGCTCGCCGGACGCGATTCGTTTCTGGAGGAGCTGGGCCAGGTGGGATGGGCCAGCATCCTGTTCTGCCTCGTGCCGGTGGCGTTCTCGACGATCGCCGTGTACGCGCTGACGAACCTGTTCATGTCCGACATCGCCCGGCGTCCGGCGGGCCGGCATGTGTCTGCGGCGCAGGACGATGCCGAGGGCGGCGCGGATGCGCGCGGCGAGGCCGTCATGATCGGCGTGGCGGTGGGAGCTCTCTCGCTGGGAGCGGCGTACGGCCTCTCGGGCGTCTCGCTCGCGCCGGTCGACCTTGTGGCCGATCATTCGGAAGCCGTCCTCTACGCGCTCATGTTCTTCGTGGGCATCAGCGTGGGCGGCAGCCGCGGCCTCTTGGGCAAGCTGCGCCAGTACCATGTGCGCGTGCTCATCATCCCGGCCGGCATAGTGGCCGGATCCGTGCTCGGCGGGCTCGTCTGCGCGCCGCTCGCGGGCATGTCGCTGCCCACGGGCGCCGCCGTGGCGTCGGGCCTGGGATGGTACAGCCTGGCGGGCGTCATGATGACCGACATCGCCGGAGCGCAGGTAGGCAGCATCACGTTCCTGGCGAACCTGCTGCGCGAGCTCGTGTCGTTCTTCAGCATCCCCTGGATCGCCAAGCATCTCAACTATCCCACGTGCATCGCGCCGGCCGGCGCCACAAGCGAGGACACCACGCTGCCCATGCTCATCCGCTGCACGAACGGCGAGACCGTCGTGCTCTCGGTGCTGAACGGCGTCATCTGCTCCGCGCTGGTCCCCGTGCTGATCGAGGCGTTCCATCAATTCATGTAGGGAGCGGCGGTTTTTTCGTGCGCCGAATGCTTCGCGCGAAACATTTGTTCGGGAACATCTGTGCGTTTTCTGGTATACTGAACCCTATGGAACAAATGATCGACATGCAAGCGGAAAACCGACACGGCCTTCTCGGGGACGATGCGCCGCGCTTGAACGCGGCGCAGCGCGAGGCCGTCACGGCTACCGAGGGGTACGTGCGCGTGATCGCCGGGGCCGGCACGGGCAAGACGCTGGCGCTCGCGCACCGCTTCGCCTACCTGGTGAACGAGCTGGGCATCATGCCCGGCAACGTCCTGTGCGCCACGTTCACGAACAAGGCGGCAGGCGAGATGCGCCGCCGCATCCGGCGTCTTACGGGCGACAACGACACCGGCTACATCAACACGTTCCACGGCTTCTGCGTGTCGGTGCTGCAGGAGGACGGCCATGCGCTGCAGTACCCGAAGAGCTTTCTCGTGCTGGACAACGCCGACATCGATGCCATGCTGCAGGTTATCTACGAGGAGCGCGGGCTCACCCTGCGGGACATGACGTTCTCGAAGGCGCGCGACATGATCGAGATCATGAAACTGAAAGAGCGCCCGGGATACTACCGCGACATGCTGGCCATGCCGCTCGAAGGCCTGAGGCAGAAGTACCTCGACGCGACGGACGCGCGCGACATCATCTTCTACGGCTACCTCTACCAGGAGAAGAAGTGCTTCGGGCTGGACTACAACGATCTCATCGTGTTCGTGCTGTACCTGTTCGAGCAGAACCCCGACATCCGGCTCAAATGGCAGAAGCGGCTCGAGTACATCATGGTGGACGAGTTCCAGGACATCGACGGCCTGCAGCACGAGCTCATGGAGGTGCTGGCCGGCTACCACAAGAACCTGTTCGTGGTGGGCGACCCCGACCAGACCATCTACACCTGGCGCGGGGCTGACGTGCGCTACCTGCTGGACTTCGACAAGCGGTTCCCCGGCACGCGCACCGTCATGATGTTGGAAAACTACCGGTCGGCGCCGCGCGTGGTGGCCGTCGCGAACTCGCTGATCGAGAAGAACCGCGAGCGCGTGCCGAAGCGGCTGGCGGCCATGCGCTCGGTTCACGGCCCCACGGTGTGGCGCCATGCCAAGAGCCCGGACGGCGAGGCCGCGTGGATCGCCCAGGGCGCCCTTGCGCTGCACGGCGAGGGCGTGGCGTACCGCGACATGGCGGTGCTCTACCGCGCCCATTACGCGTCGCGGCCCGTGGAAGAGGCGCTTTTGCGCGCGGAGGTACCGCATGCGGTGTACAGCGGCGTGCCGTTCTTCGGCCGCCGCGAGATCAAGGACGCGCTGTCGTACCTGCGCCTCGTCGCCTACCAGGACGACCTCGACTTCGCGCGCGTGGCGAATGCGCCCAAGCGCAACCTGGGTGCCCGGCGCATGGCGTTTCTGCGCGAGAAGGCCGACGAGCTGGGATGCAGCCTGTTCGAGGCGCTCGAGCGCTTCGTGGACGACGATCTGTTCAAGCGCACGAAGGCGCGCCAGCTGCTGCAGCTGGTCGACCGCTTCCGCTCGTCGTACGAGGGCCGGCCGGTGTCCGAGGTTCTGGCGGCCGTGCTGTCGGAAAGCGGCTACGAGCGCGCGCTGCGCACCGAGGGCAGCCAGGAGCGGCTCGACAACCTGGCCGAGCTAAAACAATCCGTATACGAGTTCGAGACGACGTGCGGGGAGGAAGTGACGCTTGAGCACTACCTGGCGCACACGGCCCTGCTCACGAACGCCGACGCGATGGACGACGCGCAGGACAAGGTGCGGCTCATGACCGTCCATGCGGCCAAGGGCCTCGAGTTCGCGCACGTGTTCCTCTGCTCGATGACCGAGGGCGTGCTCCCGTCGCGCAAGACCGACACGCCGCAAGGCATGGAGGAGGAGCGGCGGCTGGCGTTCGTGGCCATGACGCGTGCGCGCGACGGGCTGTACCTCACCGAGGCGGAAGGGCGCGGCCACGAGGGCGCGCCGCGCTATCCCTCGCGCTTCCTGCTGGACATCGACCCGGCGGCGCTCGAGTTCTCGAACAAGCCCGCCGAGCGCGAGCTCGACGACGCGCGCGCAGCCTACGCGCTCGCCGACCGGTGGATCGCCGACCTCGTCCGCGACGCGCGCTTCGCGGTGGGCGACCGCGTGACGCATGCGGCGTTCGGCTCCGGGCGCGTGCTGGCGGTCGATTCCCAGAAGCGCGCCTACGAGGTGGCGTTCGACGATCTGGACACGCCGCGCACCATCTCGTTCAAAGCCAAGCTCGAGCAAGCCTGACGAACCTCTTCCGCTCCGAGCTCCTTCGCGCTCGGCGCCCAAGCGCTCGCGACATACGCGGTTCGCGTCCTGCGCTGCCTCGTCGAGGGCCTGCTTCTGCACCCGAGCCCCGAATCCTGCTCGGCGGTCCGCATCGTACGCCTGGTGCCATCATCCGTTTCGCTGCAGCCATTCGCTCTTCTGCAAGATGTTTCACGTGAAACATTCGTTCGCTCATAGCCCAGGCGGGGGCGCGGACGAGGTACTGCGGGGCAGGGTGGCGCCTGCCGCGGGCTGTCCGCGCCCCGCGCGGCTGCGAGCGCTCCGCCAGCGCTGGTTTTCGGGCCGGTTCTGCAAGTTTTTCGACTTCGTGGCAAGCAGCTTCCGAGGACCGGCTTATTCACCGGGCGTTTTGCGTCTACATCGGGAAGGAGCGACCGGGCATCGAGAGGCGCCGAGGCTAAACCCCTGGTCGCGAATGACGTCCTTTGCCACGAAGTCGAAAAACTTGCACGGGCGGCCCTGTTTCCCGCTTCCGCAGCCTTCGCTCCCGTGCGATCCGGTCAAAACTACCTCGGACGCCGCCGCAGCCCGTCGCCTCCGGCCGGAGGGAGGGGGCGCGGCATGATCGGGGATTATACGTTAAATGGGGAGTCGGAGCATTCGTTCGCATGCTATACTGTCAGCATCGAAAGGGGGAGGCATGCGGCGGATCGCCATGATCGGGTTTGCTCTGGCGACGGTCTCGGTGCTGCTCGCCGGGTGTGCGGCGGGGTCGTCCCAGGAGCCTCTGTACACCACGGTCGACACGCCGTACTACGACGTCATGCTGCCGACGTCGCTCTTTTCGTCGTTTGCGGTCGATTATGACGACTCGTACCGTTTGGATGGGGACACGGGGGAGGGCATCGGGTTCTGCGTTTCCGTGTGCGACGAGGGCTCAGGAGAGCCGCTCTGGTACGTCCTGTGCGCCACGTCTTCGTACGGTCCCGACCCTGGCTTTCCGCGCACGGTGGACAAAGGCGCTCCTTCTGCATGGCCCGCAGCGCACGTGTACGTGTCGCAGCCGATCTTCCCGATTGACGCTCCCGACCGCGTAGCCGTCTACGCCCGCTACGTCGCCGTGAAGTAGTAGCACTGCCGAGGGCGTTTCACGTGAAGCACCCGTTCGTATGTATCACAAGTTGCCGCATCCGGATTGCCGATAGGGGAACGCCCTGCCGTTTTCCGACCGGATTCTTCGGCGGCGCGCTCGGCGAAAAAAGCCTTCCGCATCCGTCTCTTTTGCAAACCGCGTGGAGCGAATCTGCGCTCAGGGGAACGCTTGTGCGGTTTGCTATACTGGCCGCATGGACGATCTCAACGAAACCACTCAAAGCAAGCGCCCGCTCGACGAAGGGCTTCTCGCATTCGACGGGGCTCCTGCGCCCGCTGACGCTTCCGCATCCGACGACGCTCCCGCGCCTGGCGACGGGTCGGCTGCGTCGGACGCCGCGCTCGGCATGCCCGATGCGGGCGGCGTCGAGCGCCTGACGGGCGACGCCTCGCTCGATGCGGGGGAGCTTCGCGACGACGAGCGCCTCGAACGGGAAGGTCGCCGCCGGCCATCGCTCGAACGTGCCGCGCGCGAGCACGACGCCCACGCCGCGCGCGCCGAAACCAGCCAGCGCGCCAAGCTCGAGCGCATCAAGGAAGAGCTGAACAGCGTGCCCACGCTGCCGGGAGTGTACCTTTGGAAGGACAAATCCGGCCAGGTCATCTACGTGGGCAAGGCCAAGCAGCTGCGCGCCCGCATGCGCCAGTACGTGAACTTCCAGGACGAGCGCGCGAAGATCCCTTTGCTGGTCGACCAGATCGACAGCTTCGACTACATCGTGGTGGAGAACGAGCACGAGTCGCTCGTGCTGGAGAAGAACCTCATCAACCAGCACGCGCCGTTCTTCAACGCCGACTTCAAGGACGACAAGTCCTACCCGTTCATCGCGCTCACGAAGGGCGATGTGTTCCCCGCCATCAAGTACACGCGCGAGAAGCACCGCGCGGACACCAAGTACTTCGGCCCCTACACCGACAGCCGCGCCGCCCGCGACATGGTGGACATCGCCCGGCGCGTCGTGCCCCTGTGCGCCACGTCGTGCGCCGACTGGCGCCAGCTCAAGCGCCGTTTGGAGAAGGATCCGCTCGCGCTCATGTCGCACGACGCCCGCCCGTGCTTCGACGCGCACGTGGGCCTGGGCCCCGGCGCCTGCTGCGGCGGCATCACGCCCGAGGACTACCGCGTCCACGTCAAGCGCATCGAGCGCTTCCTGTCGGGCCAGCACCGCGAGTTCGTCGACGAGCTGCAGGCCGAGATGCAGGAGGCGGCGGCCGAGCTGGACTTCGAGCGCGCCGCGCGCATCAAGGCGCGCATCGACACCATCAACAGCCTCACCGACAAGCAGCATGCGGTGTCAACGCGCAACCTCGACGCCGATGTCGTTGGCCTGTTCCGCGAGGAGACGGTGGCCGGGGTGCACGTGTTCATGGTGCGCGAAGGGCGCATCATCAACTCCAACGAGTTCGTGCTCGACCGCGGCAAGGACGTGCCCGACGACGACCTCCTGCACATGTTCCTGCTGCGCTACTACGATGCCACCACGTCCATCCCGCACGAGGTCATCCTGCGCGACGAGCCCGAGGACAAGGCCGCCATGGAGGCATGGCTCACGGAAAAGCTGGCCAGCCCCTACGGGGCGAAGGTGCGCATCACCGCGCCGCAGAAGGGCGAGAAGGCCGAGCTCGTGGGCATGGCCGAGACGAACGCGAAGCACACGCTCATGCGCTACAAGGTGCGCACGAACTACGACGACAAGCGCATCAACAACGCGCTTCTGCAGCTGGAGAGCGCACTGGCCCTGGACGAGCCGCCCATGCGCATCGAGTGCTTCGACATCTCCACCATCCACGGCTCCTACACGGTGGCCTCGATGGTGGTGTTCACGAACGGCAAGCCCGACAAGAACCAGTACCGCCGCTTCAAGATCAAGACGCCGCTCGACGAGGCGAACGACTTCCTGTCCATGCAGGAGGTCATGAGCCGCCGCTACGCGCCCGAGCGCATGGCCGACGAGCGCTTCGGCAGCAAGCCCGACCTCATCATTCTCGACGGCGGCAAGCCGCAGCTGTCGGCGGCGCTCGAGATGTTCGAGCGGATGGGCATCGACGACATCGCGATGTGCGGCCTGGCCAAGCGCGACGAGGAGCTGTTCGTGCCCTGGCAGGACACGGGCCCGGTGGTGCTTCCCAGCGGCTCGGCGTCGCTGTACCTCGTGAAGCAGGTCCGCGACGAGGCGCACCGCTTCGCCATCACGTTCCACCGCGAGCTGCGCGGCAAGGGCATGACGGCCTCCATCCTCGACGACGTGACGGGCATGGGGCCGGTGCGCAAGAAGGCGCTGCTGAAGGCGTTCAAGTCGTTCAAGAACCTGAAGAGCGCCACGCTCGAAGAGATCAAGGAGGCGCGCGTCGTCCCCGTCGAGGTGGCCGAGGAGCTGTACCGGGTGCTGCAGCAGTATAATAGGGAGCGGAAAGACGAGCGCGTGGTGGGCGGCGAGGCCGGAGAGGCCGTCTGCCCGCCCGCAGGCGAGGGCCCGGCGGCGGTCGAATCCGCCGCGGTGGACGCGGCGGTCGAGGCCGCCGTGCAGGGCGAACGCGCGCGCACGGATACGGAAGGATAGCGCTATGAGCGAAGAAACCGCAGGCAAGACGGCAGACCAGTCCGTCGATCTGCAGCATATGCCCGAGCTGGTCATCGTCACCGGTATGAGCGGCGCCGGGCGCACCGAGGCCATGCACTCGTTCGAGGATCTCGGCTACTTCTGCGTGGACAACCTGCCGTCCAGCCTGATCGGCAATCTTTTGGAGCTGACCGGCATGCCCGGCCAGCCCGACGAGAAGCGCCGCCTCGCCGTGGTGTGCGACGCGCGCAACCGCGACTTCTTCGCGAGCCTCGCCGGCGAGCTCAAGAAGCTGAAGGGCCTGGGCATCGACTACCGCATCCTGTTCTTGGACGCCGCCGACGAGAAGCTCGTCGCGCGCTACAAGTCCAGCCGACGCCGCCATCCGCTGTGCGCCGACGGTGCGTCCATCGCGCAGGGCATCGAGCGCGAGCGCGACCTTCTGTTCGAGGTGCGGGAGAACGCCCATCACGTCATCGACACCACGTCCATGCTGCCGCCGCAGCTGCGCTCGACCATCCGCGCGCTGTTCGCGCCGGGCGAGGAGCGCGCGGGCCTGTCCGTCACCGTGTACTCGTTCGGCTTCAAGCACGGAGCGCCGCTTGACGCCGACCTGGTCATGGACGTGCGCTTCCTGCCGAACCCCTACTACGAACCGCAGCTGCGCAGCCTCACGGGCCTCGATAAGCCGGTCAGTGACTTCGTGCTGTACCGCCCCGAGACCGAAGAGTTCCAGGAGAAGTGGCGCGCGCTTCTGGATTGCGTCATGCCCGGCTACGTGGCCGAGGGCAAACAGCAGCTGGCCATCGCCGTGGGATGCACGGGCGGCCAGCACCGCAGCGTCGCGCTGGCCGAGTCCACGGCCGACTACCTCAAGGCGAAGGGCTACCGCGTGAGCATCGCGCACCGCGACCTGTCGCTGGCCGAGGGCGCCGACGCCTCGGCGCGCTCCGGCGCCGCTGCAGGCCGGTAGGGGAGCGACCATGGTTGCCCGTCCGTTCTCCCACGACCCCTCGGCTACGGCGGCGTTCGCCGCACTGCGCGAATCGCAGCCCGTCGTCGCGCGCGACGAGCGCTTGCGCGTCGTCGTCATCGGCGGCGGCACCGGCGCGCCCGTATCCATCCGCACGCTCCTGTCCATGGGACTGGATACGAGCGCCGTCGTCGCCATGGCCGACGACGGCGGCTCCACCGGCATCCTGCGCGAGGAAGCCGACGTCACGCCGCCGGGCGACGTGCGCAAGTGCATCGCCGCAATGGCTGCGGACCCGAACGACCCTTTGACCAAGGCGTTCAAGTACCGCTTCTCGTTCGCTCGCAACCACACGTTGGGCAACCTCATGCTGTCTGCGCTCGAGGATGCGGCCGGGTCGTTTCCCGAGGCCATCTCCATCTGCGAGCGGCTGCTGGATGCGCGGGGGCACGTGTATCCCTCCACGCTCGATCGCGTGACGCTCACGGCTCGCACGCGCGACGGCCGCTCCCTCGAGGGGCAGGCCGTGGCCTGCCATTCGCGCACGGCGCTCGAGCGGGTGGGCCTGCGCGCCGCGCACGAGGTGGTGCCCTACCAGCCGGCGCTCGAGGCTATCCGCGAGGCCGACCTCATCGTTCTGGGCCCGGGCTCGCTGTTCACGTCCATCATCCCGAACCTGCTCGTGCCCGGCGTGGTGGATGCGATCCGCGCGTCGAAGGGTTCCACGCTGTTCGTGTGCTCGCTTGCCGACATGCAGGGGGAGACCTGGGGTCTCACCGCGCGCGAGCACGTGGAGGCGCTCATGGACCACGGCACGCGCGGGCTGCTGGATTACGTGCTGGTGCATACCCCGGTCTCGCTGCGCCCCGACAGCCCGGCCACGGGCGTGTTCACCGCTGTGACGGGTGCCGACTCGGAGCACGCCTCCACTGCCGACCTCGACGATCTCGTGCTGTCCGGACGCATCCGCCCCGTGCGCGTATGCTACCAGGACGTGCAGGCCATCCAGGCGCAGGGGCCGGTGGTCATTGCGCGCAACCTCGTCGATCCCATTCATCCAACCTGGCACGATCCTGCTGCCTTGCGCGATGCGTTTGCGGGGGTGTTGAAGCTATGTCGTTCACGGCGGAGGTAAAGGACGAGCTGGCTCGCGTCCCTCCCACGTGCTCGCACTGCGAGAAGGCGACGCTGGCCGCGCTCGTGCGCATCGAAGGAACGCTGTTCTTCAGCGGCCAGGGAAAGTACCGCATCGAGATAGCAACCGACGTGCCGTCCGTGGCGCGCCTCATCATCAAGCTGCTGCACGAGCTGTACCATCTCGAGACGAACCTCACGGTGCGCCGCAGCGTGCTGCACAAGACCCCGAACTACCTCATCGAGGCTCCTTCGCAGCCCCGCCTCGCGCCGGCTCTCGTCGACATGGGGGTTCTCTCGCCCGATGGAGGCTTGGAGCTTGGCCTCAAGCCCGACCTCGTGGAGAAGCAGTGCTGCACGGCGGCCTACCTGCGCGGCGCGTTCCTCGGCAGCGGCTTCGTGTCCGACCCGCGCGGCGACTTCCACTTCGAGATCACCGTGGAGAGCGAGGACCTGGCCGGAGGCCTGGTCGACCTGCTCGACCGCAAAGGCATCCGCGCGCGCGTCATGCAGCGACGCAGCTCCTACATGGTGTACCTTAAAAGCGGCAGCGCCATCCTGGAGTTCCTCGCGTTCGCCGGCGCGCATCAGAGCGCGCTCGCCATGGAGAACGCGCGCGTCATCAAGAGCGTGCGCAACGACGTGAACCGCATGACGAACGCCGAGATCGCGAACCAGGCCAAGGCCGCGAACGCCTCGGTCGACCAGCTGTACGCCATCCGCGTGGTGCTCGAGGCGCACGGCATGGAGAACCTGCCGCCGGCGCTGCAGGACTTCATCAAGCTGCGCGTGACCTATCCTGACGCCACGCTCAAGGAGCTGGGCGAGCGCGCGAACCCGCCCTTGTCGAAGTCCGCCGTGTACCACCGCGTCCGCCGCATCGAGCAGATGGCGAAGGAGGCGCAAGGCTAGGGGGCTTCAGCCGGAGGACGGAGACGCTCGGCGCAGGATGCGCTAGCTCTCGAGCGGCCCCAGGAAGAACATCGTGAACGTGGACTCGGCCACGAGCCTGCCGCGCTCGTCGACGATGGCGCAGTGCGCCACCGACGTGCTGCGGCCCTTGTGCGAGGTGTCGGCGCTCACGGTGAGGCGCTGCGGGCGTACGGCGCGGACGAAGTTCGTCGCGCAGGAGACGGCCACGTTGCTCTCGCCGTAGGCGTACGTCGCCATGCCGGCGGCGATTTCCAGCATGGTGGACACGAAGCCGCCGTGGATGCAGCCGTGGTAGTTCAGCACGTTGTCCGGCACGTCGATCTCGTAGCGCACGCTGCCCGGCGAAGAGGCGAGGATGCGGATGCCCTCGAGCTCCTTTTGCGCCGGCACGTTGCCCATCAGCTTCTCCACGGTTTCCTGCGGTACTGCTTCCATGCTGCTCCTTCGGTCGGACGTGCGTCTACGGGCACCTTACCGCAGCCGTCGGCTGTGCGACACGGACGGATCGGGCGAACTGGCCGATGCTGGGAGAAGCGCGCTGCTGTACGGCGCGCACCGGGTGCGGAGCCCCTCGGCGAGCGGTGTGAAACTTCTGTGAATGGCCTGTTCGGTTGCTTTTTTTATACGGCTGCCAGATAAGGCTTGCAGCATCTGGGCGGCTACCGCTATGATCGGGGCGTTCCTGCAATTCTTAGTGCGAGTATCTGAAAGGGGATACGCATGGCAATCAAAGTAGGCATTAACGGATTCGGTCGCATCGGCCGCCTGGCGTTCCGCGCGATGGTGAACGATCCCGAGATCGAGGTTGTGGCAGTGAACGACCTCGGCGACATTCCGACGATGGCCCACCTGCTCAAGTACGATTCCATCCACGGGCGCGCCTTCGACACGGTCGAGGTCACCGAGGACGGCTTCGTGGCCGACGGCCATGCGGTCAAGGTGCTCTCCGAGCGCGAGCCCGCCAACCTCCCCTGGGGCGAGCTGGGCGTCGACGTCGTCGTCGAGTCCACCGGCTTCTTCACCGACGGCACGAAGGCCAAGGCGCACCTTGACGCGGGCGCCAAGAAGGTCGTCATCTCCGCGCCGGCCAAGAACGAGGACATCACCATCGTCATGGGCGTGAACGACGACCAGTACGATCCCGAGAAGCACAACATCATCTCGAACGCCTCGTGCACGACGAACTGCCTGGCCCCCTTCGCGAAGGTGCTCATGGACAACTTCGGCATCAAGCGCGGCTACATGAACACGATCCACTCCTACACGAACGACCAGAAGATCCTCGACCTTCCCCATAAGGACCTGCGTCGCGCCCGCGCGGCCGCCATGTCGATGATCCCCACCACCACGGGCGCCGCCCGCGCGGTGTCGCTGGTGCTGCCCGAGCTCAAGGGCAAGCTGGACGGCTTCGCCACCCGCGTTCCCACGCCGGACGGATCGATGGTCGACCTCACCGTGGAGCTTGAGAAGGACGCCACGGCCGATGAGATCAACGCCGCGATGAAGGCCGCCGCCGAGGGCCCGCTCAAGGGCATCCTGGAGTACACCGAGGATCCGATCGTCTCCATCGACATCGTGGATAACCCGCACTCCTCCATTTTCGACAGCAAGCTGACCATGGTGCTGGGCGGCGAGGGCAACTTCGTCAAGTGCATCTCCTGGTACGACAACGAGTGGGGCTACTCGAACCGTGTGAAGGACTTGGTGAAGATCCTTCTTTAACAGCATTCCCCGAAACGAGCCTGCCTTGGCAGGCTCGTTTCTCGTTTAGACAGGAGGGCCCCATGGCCGAGATCAAAACCATCGACGAGCTGGACGCGCGCGGCAAGCGCGTGCTCGTGCGCGTCGACTTCAACGTGCCGGTGAAGGACGGCGCCGTCACCGATGACACGCGCATCCGCGCGGCGCTGCCCACCATCCAGAAACTCGTCGACGACGGCGCGCGCGTCATCCTCATGAGCCATCTCGGCCGTCCGGCCGGCGAGGGCTTCGAGGAGTCGTTCACGCTGCGTCCCGCCGCCCAGAAGCTCTCCGAGCTTATGGGCAAGCCCGTGGTGTTCGCCACCGACACGGTGGGCGACGACGCCCGCGCGAAAGCCGCCTCGCTGCGCGACGGCGACGTGCTGGTGGTGGAGAACCTGCGCTTCGACAAGCGCGAGAAGAAGAACGATCCCGCGTTCTGCGAGGAACTGGCCGCGCTCGGCGAGGCGTACGTGAACGACGCGTTCGGCACCGCGCACCGCGCCCATGCGTCCACGGCGGGCGTCGCCGCGCTCTTGCCGGCGTACGCGGGCTACCTCATGCAGCGCGAGGTGGCCACGCTCTCGGGCATGCTGGAGGAGCCGCGCCGTCCCTTCACCGCCATCCTCGGCGGCTCGAAGGTGTCGGACAAGATCAAGGTCATCGACGCGCTCATGGACAAGTGCGACACGCTCATCATCGGCGGCGGCATGTGCTTCACGTTCCTTTTGGCCCAGGGCAAGGCCGTGGGCACCTCGCTCAAGGAAGAGGACTGGGTGGAGCGCGCGGCGGCCATGATCGCGAAGGCGGAGGAACGCGGCGTGCAGCTGCTGCTGCCGGTGGACGTCGTGTGCGCCGACCGCTTCGCCGAAGATGCCGAAACGCTCACGGTCTCGGTCGACGGGATTCCCGGTGATATGATGGGCCTCGACATCGGGCCCGAGACGGCGAAGCTGTACGCCGACGCGGTGGCCCAGGCCAAGACCGTGTTCTGGAACGGCCCCATGGGCGTGTTCGAGATGAAGGCGTTCGAGGCCGGCACGAAGGCCGTGGCCGAGGCCGTGGCCGCCAACGCGGATGCGGACACCATCATCGGCGGCGGCGACAGCGTGGCCGCCGTGAACAAGTTCGACCTGGCTGAGCAGATGACGTTCATCTCCACCGGCGGCGGCGCCTCCATGGAGCTCGTGCAGGGCGAGGCGCTCCCGGGCGTCGAGGCGTTGAAGTAGCAAGCAGGCGATTGCCCCGGACGGGGACGGTTCCCGTCCGGGGCGTTTCGATGGAAAGGAAGTTCGCATGGCGCGCAAACCCATGATGGCAGGCAACTGGAAGATGAACAACACCATCGCCGAGGCCGTGGTGCTGACGCAGGAGATCTCCAACCAGTACGACAAGGAGACCTGGGGCGAGGACGTCGACATCGTCATCTGCCCGCCCTACGTCGACCTCAAGCCGGCCAAGACCGTGCTCGACTTCGACAAGACGAAGGTGGCCGTGAACGCCCAGAACGTGTACTGGGAGCCCTCCGGCGCCTACACCGGAGAGATCTCGGTGCCCATGATCAAGGAGATCGGCTGCGCGGGCAGCATCGTTGGCCACTCCGAGCGCCGCGAGCTGTTCGGCGAGACGAACGAGGACGTGAACCGCAAGGTGAAGGCGCTCGTCGAGGCGGGCCTGTACGCCATCGTGTGCGTGGGCGAGTCGCTGGCCGTGCGCGACGAGGGCACCACCGAGGAGTTCGTGTGCGCCCAGGTGCGCGCCGCGTTCGCCGGCGTGGACGCCGCCGACGCGCAGCGCTGCGTGGTGGCCTACGAGCCCATCTGGGCCATCGGCACGGGGCGCACGGCCACGCCCGAGCAGGCCGAGGCCGTCTGCGCCGCCATCCGCGCGACGCTCGCCGACCTGTACGGCGCGGAGGTCGCCGAGGAGATGCGCGTGCTGTACGGCGGCTCCATGAACCCGGGCAACGTCGAGGGCCTCATGGCCCAGCCGAACATCGACGGCGGCCTCATCGGAGGCGCCAGCCTGAAGGCGGCGTCTTTCGTGCAGCTGATCAACGCCTGCCTGTAGCCCTGTCGCCGTCCCGGGCGAGCGAAGCGGGTCGAAGGGCCTTCTCGTCAACGGAGGTTCTTCGTCGAAGCTTCGCTTCGGACGGCGGATCTGAGAACCTGTTGTCCCGGCGGCGCGCACTCCGCGCCGCCTCCCGTCATACCGAGCGGAGCGAGCGAAGTGAGCGCAGTCGAAGAATCCCGTGCGGCATCAGCCGAAAACCTTACCCTTCCCGCATGCCTTATCATCATGGACGGCTTCGGCCTGGCCGAGCCGGGCCCGGGAAACGCCATCTCTCAGGCGCGCACGCCGTGCCTCGACGAGGTGTTCGCCACCCGTCCGTGGACCAAGCTCGAGGCATCGGGCGAGGCCGTGGGCCTGCCCGCGGGGCAGATGGGCAACTCCGAGGTGGGACACCTCAACATCGGCGCCGGGCGCGTGGTGTTCCAGGAGCTCACCCGCATCAACCGTGCCTGCGCCGACGGTTCGCTGGCGGCGAACCCCGTGCTGAACGAGGCGTTCGCGGCGGCCGCACGGCCGGGGGCGGCGCTGCACCTTATGGGGCTCGTCTCCGACGGCGGCGTCCATTCCTCCAACGAGCACCTCTACGCGCTCGCGCGCGCCGCGAAGGCGGCCGGGGCGTCGCATATCGTGGTGCACTGCTTCATGGACGGCCGAGACGTGCCGCCGAGAAGCGGCGCGGGCTATCTGGACGAGTTGGAAGGCGTGCTGGCCGAGCTGACCGACGACGCGTGCGTCGCCGAAATCGGCAGCATCTCGGGCCGCTACTACGCCATGGACCGCGACAACCGGTGGGAGCGCGTCGAGCAGGCGTGGCGCGCCGTCGTGGCCGCCGAGCCGTGCACGGACGCGACGCCCGCCGAGGTCATGGCCGCTTCCTACGCCGCGGACGTCACCGACGAGTTCGTCGCGCCCACGGCGCTGACCGGGCGCGGCGTGCGCGACGGCGACGCGGTCGTGTTCTTCAACTTCCGTCCCGACCGCGCCCGCGAGATCACGCGCGCGCTGGTGGACCCCGCGTTCGCGGGCTTCGATCGCGGCGCGTACACGCAGGTGAGCTTCGTGTGCCTGACCGAGTACGACCCCGAGATACCCGCTCCGGTGGCCTATCCCAAGGAGTTCCCCGCCGACGTGCTGGCCGACGTGCTGGCCGAGGCGGGCCTTGCGCAGTACCACATCGCCGAGACCGAGAAGTACGCCCACGTGACGTTCTTCCTGAACGGCGGGCGCGAGGAGCCGAAAGCAGGGGAGGAGCGCGCGCTCATCCCCAGCCCCAAGGTTGCCACCTACGATCTGAAACCTGAGATGAGCGAGCCTGACGTGGCTGCCACGCTGGCCGCGGCCATCGACGCGGACGAGGCCGACGTGTACATCGTGAACTTCGCGAACCCCGACATGGTGGGGCATACGGGCGTCATCCCGGCCGCCGTGGCCGCCATCGAGGCGGTGGATGCGGGCGTGTCCCAGGTGCTGGCCGCTCTCGAGCGCAAGGGCGGCACGGCGCTCATCACGGCCGACCATGGCAACGCCGATAAGATGCTCAGCCAGGACGGCAGCCCCTTCACGGCTCATACCACGGCGCCTGTGCCGCTCGCGCTCGTGGACTTCGCGGAAACGGGGCGCACGCTCGACGGTCGGCTCGGCGCGCTCTGCGACATCGCGCCCACGCTGCTCGAGCTCATCGGCCTCGAAGCCCCTGCCGCCATGACGGGGAGGAGCCTGCTGGCGTAGGTGGCGTTTTCGCGGGGATGAGGCGAGGGGGACGGGGCTGGCGTCCCGCTCCGTCTCGTCCCGCTACGCGAACGCCTGCGCCGCCCTTGCCCTGACGGGAGCCTTTCGCTATACTTAGAAACTTGCGTACCGATATACCTTTGATCGAAAGAAGAGAGACGAACCTTGAATCCGCTCCTCATCATCACGCTCATCCTGCTCGTCGTTTCGGGCATCGGCCTCATCGTGTTCATCCTGTTGCACTCCGGCAAGGGCACGGGCATCTCCGACATGATCGCCAGCTCGGTGTACTCCACCCAAACCGGTACGAGCATCGTCGAGAAGAACCTCGACCGCATCACCATCGCGTTCGCGATCATCTTCATGCTTTCGCTTATCGTCCTTATGATCATCTATCCCCACGGGACGATTGCAAAATAGCGAAAATTGCCCCTTCACAACGCAGAAGGGTTCGGGTAGAATAACCTGCGTTGCGTTTCGAGCAACACGTCGGAGTGGTGGAACGGCAGACACGCTAGCTTGAGGTGCTAGTGCCCGTTTAAGGGTGTGCGGGTTCAAATCCCGCCTCCGACACCAGAGAGAATGGAGAGAGCCTTAGGGCTCTCTTTTCTTATACCTCCGCATTGTATATGCGGACGGAGCCGCTTTCGGCGAAAGGAGCGGGCGTGGCGAAGGCGCTTGCAACGAAGAACCCGGTATCGGAGCGCATGCGCTCCATCCGGCGCGTGCTGTGGGTCATCCTCGTGCTGAACCTGGCGGTGGCCGCTGCGAAGTACGTCTACGGCCTGATGAGCGGATCGGCGTCCATGCAAGCCGACGGCATCCACTCGGTGTTCGACTCGGCTGGCAACGTGGTGGGCCTCGTCGGCATCGCGTTGGCGGCGCGTCCGGCCGACGACAGCCATCCTTACGGCCATGCGAAGTTCGAGACGTACGCAAGCCTCGTGATCGGCGTGCTGCTGCTTCTGGCGGCCTTCGAGGTGGGTTCGAGCGCGGTGGGCAAGCTCGTGTCCGGCGTGTACACGGCCGAAGTAACTCCCGTGTCGTTCATCGTCATGGTGGGCACCCTCGCCGTCAACATCGGGGTGACCACCTACGAGCGCCGGTGCGCGAAGCGGCTCAAAAGCGAGGTGCTTGCGGCGGATGCGAACCATACGCTGTCCGACGCGCTCGTGTCCATCGGGGTCATCGTCGGTCTGGCGGCCGTGGCGCTGGGCTTTCCCATGGCCGACCCCATCATGGCGCTCGTGGTGACCGTCGCCATCCTGGCCACGGCCTACGACGTATTCAAGCACGCGCTAGCCACCCTGTCCGATCATGCGCGCATTCCCGACAAGGACGTGCGTGCCGTGGCGATGGGCGTGCCGGGCGTGCAGGATGCCCATCATATCCGCACGCGCGGCACCGAGGGAGAGGTGTACGCCGACCTGCACGTGCTCGTGGCGCCCGGGATGACCGTGGGGGAGGCCCACGAGCTGTCCGAGCGGGTGGAGCGCGCCATCATGCAGCGGTTCCCGAACGTGATCGAGGTGCTCGTCCACATCGAGCCGAACGACGGCCATGAGGACTGAGGGCGCATGACCGAGGCGGTGTTCTTCGACGTGGGCTCGACGCTCATCCGGCCGTGCCCGTCGGTGGCCGAGACGTTCGCGCGCGTTGCGGCCGAGCGCGGCCACGACTTGACCGTGCGCGACGTCGAGCCGCACATGCCGGCCATGGACGCGTACTACGAAGCGGAGTATCTGCGCGACGGCGACTTCTGGTGCTCGCACGAGGGGTCGACGGCCATTTGGCTGGACCAGTACCGCTACGTGTGCCATCTCGCGGGCATCGGTCACGATGCGGAAGGCGTGGCGCAGACGGTGCACGAGGCCTATCGGCGCGCGGAATGCTGGGAGACGTACGCCGACGTCACAGCGTGCCTGAGAGCGCTCAAGGAGCGTGGATACGCGCTGGGAGTGGTATCGAACTGGGATGCGGGCTTGGAAGGGCTCCTGCGCGACCTCAGGCTGCTGCCGTACTTCGACACGGTAGTATCTTCGGCGGTGGTGGGCTACCGCAAGCCGAACCCGGTCATCTTCAACCTGGCTTGCGAGCAGATGGGCGTGCGCGCCGAATCGAGCGTGCATGTGGGCGATCGCCCCGATGCCGACGGGGACGGGGCGGCCGCTGCCGGCATCCGCGCGGTGATCGTCGACAGGCACGATGCCGAGAAAGATTGCGGCTACGAGTGCGTGACGGCGCTCACCGACCTCTTAGAGCTGCTCTAACCTTCATCGTTCGGAGCGAGGCATGAAAAAAGCCCGTCGGTTTGCCGACGGGCTTGTACGATCATGGAGCGGACGACGGGGTTCGAACCCGCGACCCCGACCTTGGCAAGGTCGTGCTCTACCAGCTGAGCCACGTCCGCATGGGTAACGCTTTTCAATTCTCAAACCGTCCGCCCCGCAAGGGGAGCGAATGGAGGCGACGCCCGGATTCGAACCGGGGGTGAAGGCTTTGCAGGCCTCTGCCTTACCACTTGGCCACGTCGCCACCTCGTCGACACCGTCATGAAAAGGCCGGTCAAAACTTTTGATAATGACCGGCCTGTTAGCGACGATGGAGCGGACGACGGGGTTCGAACCCGCGACCCCGACCTTGGCAAGGTCGTGCTCTACCAGCTGAGCCACGTCCGCATCGGCGAGGAAATATAATACTGGAAGTGTCCGTAGCGCGCAACCCCCGATTTCAGAAAAGTTCGCAAAAATATTTTCGAAATTTGTCTTTGATGGTCGGCGAACTTCTGGTAGACTATCTGCTTGCTGACGCGGAAAACTTCCAAAGCAGCAAGCATTCATGGGCGATTAGCTCAGGGGGAGAGCACTACCTTGACACGGTAGGGGTCACAAGTTCAAATCTTGTATCGCCCACCATGAATTCGAAAGAGCCTTCGATCTGCGAAGGCTCTTTTTTGTTGCTCCGGCCCCGAGGCCTCTCTCGTCAAAGTGACCCGGAAAAGTGCGAACGCGCGAACGATTTGGGAAATGACGGCGAAAGCGGGGTCTGCTGGCGCAAGTGGGGCGGTTTGGTAATCTTGGAGCCGCTCTATTCTCTCGTTTGATGCGGGGAGGGGGCGATGCGCGTGCGTTTGTGCAGGTCGGATGTTCTCGGCATGTCGGAGGCGGCGGCACCGGTTACCAAACCCCTTGATTCCTGCCGTACGCAGAAGTTTTCGTCGTCATCGCGGCCCCTGCGGGGCCGGCAGCGCGCCGGACTTGCTGCCGGCCCTGGCGTTCGGTCAGTCTTCCAGTTTGGTGAACTCGTGGTGTCCGCAGTTGGGGCATGCGGGAAGGGCTTCGGCATCGCTCGTGATGCGAACGACGTAGCCGCAGTTGTCGCAGCGGTAGCGTCCCGCGCCCGGCTTGTCGCCTGTCTTGTACTTCATGGACGTCTCCTTATCTGATCGTCGGTTGCCTTGGTCCGTTCAGCGTACCGCAGGGCGTCGGCTGGTCGGTTGCGGCGGCGCAACGGTTCTCTATCCGCTCGTTTGCGCGGCATGGCGGCTGTGTTGCTGACAGCGCGCATGCGCATCATCGCCCGAAAAACACGGAATCGAGCGCGAAAGCGTGTTTTTCGGGCGATGATGCGCCATCGGGCAGCCGCTTTGCGCCCGATGGCGCTGCATCTTGCGCCCGCCGCTTACCGGCGGGGCGTTGCGGGGACGGGCGACTTCGGATATCCTAGCCGTCGTGAGAGTACGCAAGCGCGTACGAAGGGGCGCACCACCTCGGGTGCGATCTGCTTCGTGCGCGCTTTTTTCGTGCCCGGAGGCCGGCGGCTGCGCCGGCGGGGGCGGAAAGGAGGGCGAGACGTGGCGCAGGTGAACGGACGGGCGCGGCCCGAGGCGGACGGTTCGACGCTCGCGCAGCTGCTGGAGCGCGACGGCTTCGACGCCGCGCGCGTGGCGTGCGAGCTGAACGGGGCCATCGTGCCGCGCGACGCGTACGCGGCCACGGTGCTGCGGGCAGGCGACGTGCTGGAAGTGGTCCGCTTCGTGGGAGGCGGCTGATGGACGCGCTTTCGAGCCGCATCGGAGAAGAGGCGCGCGCGAGGCTGGCGGCGGCGCGCGTGGGCGTGGCGGGGCTGGGCGGCCTGGGGTCGCACATCGCCGTGATGCTGGCGCGCTCGGGGGTGGGCGCGCTGCACCTCGTGGACTTCGACCTCGTGGACGAGTCTAACCTCAACCGCCAGCACTACTTCCGCGAGCATCTCGGCCGGCCGAAGACCGAGGCGCTGGCCGAGCAGCTGCGGCGCATCGACCCGGGCATCGAGCTTACGCTCGACCGCGTGCGGGTGGATGCCGGCAACGCGGCGGCGCTGTTCGCGGGCGAGCGCATCGTGTGCGAGGCCTTCGACGACCCCCGCTGCAAAGCCGACCTCGTGAACGCGCTGCTGACGGAGGCGCCGAATACCGGGGTGGTGGCGGGCAGCGGCATGGCGGGTGCGGGACCGGCCGACGCGCTGGTCACGCGGCGCGTGGGGCGGCGGCTGTTCGTGTGCGGCGACGGCGAGGCCGACGTGGCCGACGAGGCGCTGTTCGCCCCGCGGGTGGCCCTGTGCGCGGCGCAGCAGGCGCTCGTCGTCGTGCGCCTCGTGCTGGGACTCGAAGGAAACTGACGGAAGCAACGGGCCGCAGAGGGCGGCCGGGAAGGGATATCCATGGCATACGAACCGGATACCTGGTCGCTGGGCGACCGGACGTTCACCTCGCGCTTCATCCTGGGGTCGGGGAAGTTCAACCTCGACCTCGTGGAGGCGGCCGTGCGCGATGCGGGCGCCGAGATCGTCACCTTGGCCGTGCGTCGCGCGAACACGGGGCAGGACGGAAGCATCCTCGACGCCATTCCCGAGGGCGTGACGCTGCTGCCGAACACATCGGGGGCGCGCACGGCCGACGAGGCGGTGCGCATCGCGCGGCTGGCGCGGGCGATGGGATGCGGCGACTTCGTGAAGGTGGAGGTCATCCGCGATGCGGCCTATCTCATGCCCGACAACGCCGAGACGGTGCGCGCAACGGCGCAACTGGTCGAGGAGGGCTTCGTCGTGCTGCCCTACATGTTCCCCGACCTCGTCTGCGCGCGCGACCTGGTACGCGCGGGCGCGGCGGCCGTCATGCCGCTGGCGGCGCCCATCGGGTCGAACAAGGGGCTGGCCGCCCGCGACTTCATCAAGATCATCGTCGACGAGGTGGACGTGCCCGTCATCGTGGACGCGGGCATCGGCCGGCCCTCCCAGGCGTGCGAGGCCATGGAGCTGGGCGCGGCCGCGGTCATGGCGAACACCGCGGTGGCCACGGCGGGCGACGTCCCCCTCATGGCGGCCGCGTTCAAACGCGCCGTGGAGGCGGGGCGCGCGGGATACCGAGCCGGCATGGGGCGCGTGCTCGACCGCGCCGAGGCCTCGTCGCCCCTCACCGGGTTCCTCGCGGATTAGGAGGGGCCATGACGCAAGCAGGCACCCGCTCCGCAACGCCCTCGGCGGTTCCGCGCTTCACGCGCCTCGAGGCGGTGGACCCCGCCGACGTGGCGCGCGATCGCGGCATCGACCCTATGGCCTACCTTCCGGACATGGACGTCACCGACTCGCCCGTGCTCGACGAACTGCTGGCACGCGCGGCGGCGTTCGACTTCGACGCGGCGACCGAGGCCGACGTGCGCGCCGCGCTCGCGGCCGACCGCCTTTCCCCCGAGGGCTTCGGCGCGCTGCTGTCGTCTGCCGCCGAGCCGTTGCTGGAGGAGCTGGCCGCCGCCGCCCGCCGCGCGCGGCGGCGCTGGTTCGGCAGCACGGCGTACCTGTTCACGCCGCTGTACCTGGCGAACTACTGCGACAACCACTGCGTGTACTGCGGCTTCAACCGCGACAACGACATCTGCCGCGCCCGTCTCGACCGCGCGGGCATCGTCGCCGAGCTCGACGCCATCGCGGCGACGGGGCTCGAGGAGATCCTGCTGCTCACGGGCGAAGACCGCGCGCGCACCGACCCCTTCTACATCGGCGAGGCGTGCAAGCTTGCCGCCGAGCGCTTCCGCATGGTGGGCGTGGAGGTGTACCCCATGAACGAGGACGAATACGCCTACCTGCACGAATGCGGCGTCGATTACGTCACGGTGTTCCAGGAGACGTACGACCCCGCGCTTTACGGCAAGCTGCACCTGGCGGGGCGCAAGCGGGTGTTCCCGTACCGTGCGAACGCCCAGGAGCGCGCGATGAGAGGCGGCATGCGGGGCGCGGCGTTCGGCGCCCTCTTGGGCCTCGGCGACTTCCGGCGCGACGCGTTCGCGTGCGGACTGCACGCATGGCTTGTGCAGCGCGCCTACCCGCACGCCGAGCTGTCGCTGTCGTGCCCCCGCCTGCGCCCCATCGCCGGGAACGGGTCGCTGGGGCCGCGCGGCGTGGGCGAGCGCCAGCTGCTGCAGGTGATGTGCGCCTACCGGCTGCTGCTGCCGCAGGCGGGCATCACCATCTCGTCGCGCGAGCGCGCGGGCTTCCGCGACCAGGTCATGGGCATCGCCGCCACGAAGATATCCGCCGGCGTGTCCACGGGCGTCGGCGAGCATGCGGACGGATCGACTGCGGGCGACGACCAGTTCGAGATCGCCGACGGCCGCGACGTGGCGCAGGTGCGCGCCGCGCTGCGCGGCGTCGGCCTCGAGCCGGTGATGAACGACTATGTTCGCCTGTGAGCCCTCGGCGGCGGACCCGACGTTTCGGCGCGTGTTCGTCACCGACCGCCTCCGCTGCGCTCTCCCGTTGCCGCAGCAGACGGCGTTCCTCGCGGAGTCGGGCGCCATCGACGCGGTCATCCTGCGCGAGAAGGACCTCGACGATGCCGCCTACGAGCTCCTCGCAGCGGAGATGGCCGCCGTCTGCGCGCGCTGTGGCATCGCCTTCGTCGCGCACGCGCACGTGGAGGCGGCGCGCCGCCTCGGTTGCGCCGCCGTGCACCTGCCGCTGCCGCTGTTGCGCGCGCAGGGCCGTCCCGACGGGTTCGCGTGGGTGGGCACGAACGTCCACGAGGCCGACGAGGTGGCCGAGGCCGAGGTTCTGGGAGCCGACGTTCTCGTCGCGAGCCCCGTGTTCGCGCCTTCGTGCAAGCCGGCGTCCACGGCGCGAGGGTTGCCCTTCCTGCGCGCTGTGCTGGATCGCGCGCATGCGCCCGTGTTCGCGCTCGGCGGCATCACCGACGAGAACGAGCGTCTGATCAGGGAAGCAGGGGCCGCGGGAGCGTGCCGCATGGCGGATTACGCGCGTCGTCGAGGCGTTCGGCAAGCCGCCCCGTGCAAATACGAGCGAAGTAGGGGATAATAGACCGTCGACGAGCGAACGAGCGGATCGGCAACGGGAACGGGGGAGACGCGGTGGGAGCGTCCAATTTCAGCGAGCGAGAGCTGGCGGGCGCGTGCGAGAAGTACGCGCGTGCGGTGAACGACATCAAAGATCGGTACGGGTTCGATTTCGTGTCTATCGGGTTGACGGCGTTCATCGGCGCGCCGCTCAAGTGGATATACAGCGCAGGCGCTACCGGCGAGCGCCATCGCCGCATCGTGCTGGCACCGGGGCACGGCATCGGCGGCATCACCATCAAGGCGGGCAAGCCCATGATGTTCACGAACATCGACGAGGAGATCGACCCGCGCGAGTACTCGTCGTACCCTATCGTGTTCGCCGAGGATCTGCATAGCTTCTGCGCGTTGCCGCTCACGCGCGACGGGCGCGTGGTCGCCGTGCTGCTGTGCGCGTTCCGCACGGTGAGCGATCGGCACGAAGCGGCGTACCGCCAGGTCATCGACGATCTGGACGGCACCTTGTGCGATTTGGACGTCGTTTCCGACGACTTCATGGATTTCGAAAGAATCGCGGTGGAGAAACGCGCCGACGATCAGAAGAACCCTATCTTCATCCGCTCGGAGCTTGCGCGCGTCATCGCCGCTCAGGAGGACGAGCGCAAGCGCATCTCGCGCGAGCTGCACGACGGCATAGCGCAGGAGCTGCTGACGCTGTCGTTCGTGTTCAAGCGCCTTGTCGCGCATGTTGACGAAGAGGGCTACGAGCTGCTGGCGGAAGCGAACAACGATCTTGCCAACGTGCTTGACGAGCTGCACAACCTGTCGGTGCAGCTGCGACCTTCGGCTCTCGACCATCTTGGTTTCGTTGCGGCTCTGCGCTCGCAGGCTGCCGTGTTCGAGCGCACGTACGGCAACGAGATCGTGTTCGAGGGCAGCCTGTCGTGCGATCGCTTCGATCAGGCTCTCGAGACGCAGGCGTACCGCATCTGCCAGGAGGCCATCCTGAACGCCTGCAAGTACTCGGGTTCCGAGAAGGTGATCGTCCGGCTCGAGGATTCGGCCGGATGGCTGCATGTGAGCGTGATCGACCACGGATGCGGCTTCGACACCGAGCAGCCGGAGATCAAGGGGAGCGGCTGCGGTCTCGTAGGCATGCAGGAGCGCGCGAGCGTCATCGGCGCCCGGCTCGCGATGGAATCCGACGAGCATGGCACGAAGATGACGCTGGTTGCGCCGATGCACGTGGCGGAAGGCAAGGAGGCGGGCGCATGATCAGAGTAATGCTGGCGGACGACCACGAAGTGGTACGCGTGGGTTTCAGGATGATACTCGAGCAGGACCCCGACGTGCGGGTGGTGGCCGAGGCAGCCGACGGCGCGCAGGCTTACGCCATCGTGGCGCGCGAGAAACCGGACATCCTGCTCATGGACATCTCCATGCCCCCGGGGCAGAGCGGGCTGGTGGCCTGCGAGAAGATCGCGAAGGACTTCCCCGGCACGAAGGTGGTCATCCTCACGATGTTCGCCGAACCGGAGTACCTCTTCTACACGCTACGCGGGGGAGCGGCGGGCTACGTACTGAAGAACTCGACGTCAGAAGAGCTGATCGCCGCCGTTCATGCGGTGGCCGAGGGCGGCAGCTACATCCATCCGAAGATGACGGCCATGCTCACCAAGCAGCTTGTGGCCGGAGGAGAGGAAGAGGATCGCTCCTACCAGCAGCTCTCGAACCGCGAGCTGGAGATCCTCCAGCTTCTGGCCAAGGGCTTCACGAACAAGGAGATATCCGAGCAGATATTCCTCTCGGTCAAGACGGTGGAGGCCCACCGTTCGAAGATATACCAGAAGCTGGGCCTGAAGACCCGCGCCGATTTGGTGGACTACGCCCTCAGGCACAAGCTGCTGAACGTGTAAAGGGGAAGGCGGCGCGCGCGAAAGGTGCGGCCTCTGGTGCATCGCGAAGCCGCGCGATGCACCAGAGGCCGCACCGGGTCATTCCTCGCCGTTCGGGGCGGCCGGCTTGGAGGCGCGTCCCAGGGTGAACGACAGGGCGCGCGTGGGGCAGGCGTCGATGCACGAACCGCAGGCCATGCAGTCGCCGGCCCGCACGATCGCGTCGCATCCGTCGAGCGCTGGCTCGAGGATCGCGGGATCGGACAGGCATGCATGCTTGCACGCGTCGCAGTGAATGCAGGCTGCGGGATCGATCTTCACGTTTACCTGGCCGAATCGGCCAAGCGCCTCGTAGAAGCCGCCCAGCGGGCACAGCGAGCGGCACCACACGCGATGGCCCCAGAACAGTTCCGTCAGCACGATGGCCAGCAGCACCCAAACGCCTGTCACGGCACCGAAGAGGATGCCCTTGTTGACGGCGCTTATGGGCGAGAACGCCTCGAACACCGGCACGCCGGTCAGCGCTGACAGGCCCAGCACGGCAAGGGCTATCCACAGCTTCGCATGGCGCGGCACCGGCATCTCACGCACGTCGATGCGCAGCTTGCGGCGAGCGAAGTCCACGATCTCGAGGAGCAGGTTCACCGGGCACACCCATCCGCAGAACGCCCGGCCTCGGATCAGCCCGTACACGATGAGCACCGGCAGCGCGGCCAGCAGCCAATCGAGCTCGAACGTTTTGGAGGCGGCGATGACCTGCAGAGCGCCGAAGGGGTCGAGGATGTCGAGGCCCCCGATGGATGAGGAGGACAGGCTGCCGAAGAAGGGAAGCTGGGCGGGGGTCGCCGCGGCGTCGCCGCCGCCGACGGACGTTCCGAACAGGCTCCATCCGGCCGCAAGCACCGGGGCGGCGAACAGCACGAGAGCCGCCGCCTGCACGGCATGGCGCAGCCAGGACCAGCGAAACGCGCGCCGCGTGTCCGAAGCTTCGCTCATCGCGTACCGGCCTCGGCCAGCGTGGGATCGTCCTCGAAGTTAGCGTACACGAGGTTGATGCCGGTCACGCCTTCGATGCCGATGAAGCCGCTCGCGATGTCGTGCGAGTCGTCCACGGTGTCGGCCTCGATGGTGACGACGATCTTGTGCCCGTTCGTCTCGTGCACCTCGACGCCTTCGCGCAGCGCCAGCTCCCGGGCCACGTCGTCGGTGCGATCGGGCATCGTTTCCACGACCAAACTCGAAATAACCATGATGGGTTCCTCACGTTCGTTCTTCTTATCCTCCGAGGGCCCGCCCCCTTGGAAGGAGGGGGCGGGGCGAGGAGGGAGGGCGGACGCGCGACGCTCCGTCCGCCGGGTAGGCACGTATCTCTTACGCCTGCGCGTGGCAGGTGATGCACTGCTCGTGCGTCGGGTCCATTTCCAGGGAACCCGCGTCGCCGCCCGCGTAGTGGTCGGCGGGCAGGGCGGTTGCGTCGGCCAGCATGGGGTTGGCCTGGTCGTTCGCGCCGTGGCAGCCGTAGCAGCCCGCCGCGCCGAGGTTTTCGAAGCGCCCGTCGTGGCTCGTCGGCATCAAAGGCGGGGCGCCGGCGGGCGCGTTCGCGTTCACGTCTTCCCTGGGGGCTTCCTGGCTGCAGCCTGCAACCGTGCCCAAGCCCAGCGCCATCACGGCCACGAGGGCGGCGGTTATCATGTGCTTCTTCATCGTCTTCCCCTTAGAGCTTCGTAATGGATACGCAGGTCTTCTTGTAGTCGGGTTCCTTGGACAGCGGGCAGTACACGTCCTGCACCGCCAGGTTCACCAGGGTCTCCTCGGCGAAGAACGGAGCGAACGTCACGCCGGCCGGGGGCTCGGTGCGGCCCGCCGTGGACACCTTGATGTCGAACTCGCCGTACGTCGACTTCACCTTCACCATGTCTCCGTCCTGGATGCCCAGCTTCTTGCAATCGTCCGGGTTCATGTTCAGCAGCGCCTCGGGCAGCGCGCGGTCGAGCTCGGGCACGCGACGGGTCATCGTGCCGGTGTGCCAGTGCTCCAGCAAGCGACCCGTGACGAAGTAGAACGGGTGCTCGTCGCTGGGGGTCTGCGCGGGCGGCTCGTAGGGGCGGAACACCACGGACGGCTTCAGGTTGGCGGACTTGTAGAAGCTCACGCCGCCGGCCTGTCCGGGCTTGCCGTACTGCTTCACGCCGACCTCGTCGAAGCCCTCGTCCTGCGAGCCCTCGGCGAAGCGCCACTTCGTGGACTTCCAGGTGCCGTTCACGTTGCGCACCGGCCACGTCATGCCGTGGTTGGCGAGGTACTCCTCGTAGGGGGCCAGCTGCTTTGCCTTCATTTTGAGCTTGGCGCCGAACGTGCCGTCGGCATCGTCGTTGATAGCCTTGGCCTTGTCGTTCATCTCGGGGTTCGAGAAGATGCGGTACTCCTCCCACAGCAGGCGGTTCGTCTCGCGGTCGTCGTTCTTGAAATCGCGGGCGTTCTTGTCGTAGATGAAGCCGAACAGGTGGTCGAAGGCATCCTCGCTGCCGATCTTCTCGCCGTCGAGCACGCGATGCGCCACTTCCATGAACGTCCAGAGATCCCACTTGGCCTCGCCCGGAGCGTCCACGGCCTTCTCGAAGACGGCGGTGCGGCGCTCGGCGTTGCCGAACTGCCCCTCTCGCTCCACCCACAGCGCCACGGGGAACACGACGTCGGCGTACTGCGTGGACAGGGTGGGGTACACCTCGTTGACCACGATGAACGTGTCGAAGATGCCCTTGTTGTCAGCGCCTTCGCCAAGGAAACGGGTGAGGTTCGGCATGGACTGCGCCCAATTGTTATGGGCGGACCACATGAAGTCGATGTTGCCCTTGGAAAGCTCGCGGAACATCTTCACCGTGTGCATGCCGGGGGCCTTGATCTCGTCGAGGTAGCCTTCCGGAAGGTCCCAGATGGCCTCGGTGTAGCGGCGGTGCTGCTCGTTGGCCACCAAGAGGTCGGCCGGCAGGCGGTGGCTGAACGTGCCCACCTCGCGCGCGGTGCCGCAGGCGGTGGGCTGGCCGGTCAGCGAGAAGGGGCCGCAGCCGGGCTGGGCGATCTTGCCGGACAGCAGGTGGACGTTGTAAATGCAATGGTTCATCCATGTGCCGCGGTTGTGCTGGTTCACGCCCATGGTCCACAGCGACATGACCTTCTTGTTCGGATCCGCGAACACCTCGGCCAGCTCCTTGAGGTCCTCGACGGCCACGCCGGAGAGCTGAGAGGTGTACTCGAAGGTGTAGGGTTCCAGGCGCGCGGCGTACTCCTCGAAGGTGATAGGGCTCACCGCGTCCACCTTCGAGCCGATCTCGCTCTTGTCGTAGCCGTCCTCGAAGGAGTTGCCGATGTCCTCGGTGCCCTGCTTGAACTGCAGGTGGTCGTTCACGAAGGCCTCGTCGTACTTCTTCTCCGACACGAGGTAGTTCGCGATACAGTTCGCGATGGCGAGGTCGGTGTTCGGATGGAAGATCATCGTCTTGTCGGCGCTCGCGCTCGTGCGCGTTCTGATGGTGCCGAGGTCGTAGTGCTTCACGCCCTCGCCCGAGAGCTTGCGGGCCGTCAGGCGCGAGTATAGCATGGGGTGCGCTTCGGCCATGTTGGCGCCCCAGGTGACGAACACGTCGGCTTCGTCGAGGTCGCTGTATGATCCGGCGGGCTCGTCGGTTTGGAACACGTTCATGAACGCCACCACGGCGCTGGCCATGCACAGGCGCGCGTTCGGGTCGACGTTGTTCGAGAGAAGACCGGCTTTGATGAACTTGGCGCAGGCGTAGCCTTCGGTGATGGGCTGCTGGCCGCTCAGCCAGAAGGCCAGGCGCGACTTGTCGTTCTTCCACGTCTCTTTGAGCTTGGAGGACACGAGGTCGAGAGCTTCGTCCCAGCTCGCCTCGCGCAAACCTTCGCCGGTGCCCTTCGTGGACTTGTCCTCGCGGATCATCGGCGTGGTCAGGCGGTCGTCGCCGTACATGATCTTCGCCAAGTAGTAGCCTTTGACGCAGTTGAGACCCTTGTTGGACTCGTTGTCCGGGTCGCCTGTCACGCTGATCAGCTTGTTGTCCTTGACCTCGCAGATGACGCCGCAACCGCAGCCGCAGAAGCGGCACACCGACGTGTACTTCTGTCCGTCGCCCGAAGCGGCGGTCGTCGATTGGCCTTCGCCGCTTGCGCATCCCACGAGCGACGACATGGTGCCTGCCGCCGCCGCGCTCGCCAGCGCTACTGCCGTGGCCTTGACGAATCCTCGTCTTGAGATGTCCATGACATCCCTCCTTTTCCTCCCGTTACCCATTGCTATGTCCTAAACCTCCAACGGTTTGGCAGCTTGTTCAGGGGAGCTCGGCGCAGCTGCGCCGAGCTCGTCATGCCGAGGGCTCGATGCCGCCCGCCCGCTCCTCGTCGCTTGCGATGCGGATGGCCACGCGGGGCTCGCTGACCACGCAACGTTCCACGCATAGGCCGCATCCCACGCACTTGTCCTCGTCGATGACGGGGGCGAACACGGAGTGGATGGCATCGCCTTCGCGCAGGCGGTAGTCGATGACGATAGCTTCGTCGATGAGAGGGCAGGTGCGGTAGCATACTTCGCAGCGCATGCCCTGGAATGCGATGCATAGATCCTCGTCGATGACGGCGATGCCCATCTTCACGTCGGAGCGGGTTTCGATGTCGCGCAGCGCGTTCGTGGGACAGGCCTCGACGCAGGGAAAATCCTCGCATAGGCGGCAGGCCTGGGCGCGCGCATCGATCATCGGCGTTCCCACGGCGGTTCCTGCGTCGTCGCGTGCCGGCTTGATAGCGATATAGGGGCAGGCCTCCATGCATTTCCCGCACTTGACGCAGCGCGAAGCGAAGTCTTTCTCGCCATGCGCTCCGGGGGGCCGCAGCAGATCGGCTTCGCCATGGGAGGCGTAGAGCGCCGCCTGGAATGCCACCAAGGCTGCCGATGCACCCGCTATGACGCTCGATACTTTCATGAAATCTCCTCTTCCTTGCTCCGTATCATGCGCTCGAGCAGGTCATATGCCTATCGGGGTATATCCGAGGGCGCGTGAGGATAAACCCGACGCGGGGCAAGGGTTTTATACTGTTTTTAGAAAAGAATAATATTGAGGTGGAGAAACAAAGCGCCCCGCATCGTCGAAAGCGATGCGGGGCGCGAATATTCGAATGCTCGAATGCGAGGATGGAAGCGTGCGGCTAGGAGCTCAGGCGAACGCCGACGTACACGGCGGTTTCGGGCAGGCCCGAGATGTCGTACATCTCGGACAAAGGGAGAGCCGAGACCTTCCATGTGTACGCGGTTCCGTCGACGTCGACCGTGCCCTGCTTGAACGTGTTGCCCACTTCGTCCACGCCCATGCCGTCCTCGGCGATGGTGGCCGGATCGAAGCCCTCGGCGGCGATGGCGGCGTCAATGGCGGCATCGAGGCTGCCCGAAGAGAAATCGGCGTAGCGCAGTCGCATGGACGTGCCGTCGCTGCGGTCGGCGTCGAGCGTCCACGAACCGTTGAGCAGCAAGGCCGCCTCGCTTGCGGAAAGCTTGGACACGCCTTTGTTGTACATCAGTCCTGCGTCGAGCTCGCTCACGTCGGACGGAAGCTTGATCAGCTCGAGGGCGGCTTCCGGATCGTCCGACATGCCTCCCTTGTCGATGACGGTAAGGCCTGCATCGGCGACGGCCTGCTTGATCTCGTCGTCGTTCAGCGTGATGTAGGATGTGAGCGCCGGCAGGTCGTAGGACACCTCGCGCGACAGGTTCTCCTCGACGCTGGCTTGCGCGCGAGCCGTGCCGCCCCTCACCGCGTCTAGGACGTTGAACAGCAAGTAGCCGCCGATAAGGGCTGCGACCAGGACGAAGGCGAACATGATGGCGATTTGCGGCCTCGGCATGTCGAGCGGGCGACGAAGGCCGCTGTCATCCAGATAGCGCACGGGGCCGTCCGTGTCCGCGTATTCGTTTCTGCGTGATTTGAATAGCATTGCGTCTCCTGCGACGATGTGCATGATCGGCGCGCAACCCACGTTGCGCTCTGCGCATTATAGCATTGCCCGCCGCGCCCCGCGTGCAAGCGCCTGCGACAACGCGATATGTACGCGTTGTGTTGAATTACGGTTTCGGTCATTATGGAGTTCCTGCGTCGTGGTAGGATACCAGACGCCCGTGGGGGAGTAGTTGGCTTGCGTTTCGAAAGCGCAAGCGGCACGATCAACATCATGGCCGAAAGGCCTGGCGTGTCTTAAATAACGGGACTCATGGCGCGGTCCGCTCTCATGCGGCCGCGCCATGAGTCTTTTTTTATGGACGTCCCCCGCGCGGAACAGACGAGGAACTCGAAGAAGGAGCTTGCAACCCGTGGATCTATCAATCTTCGCGTCACCCGAGGCATGGATCAGCCTGGTCAGCCTCATCTTCCTGGAAATCGTGCTCGGCGTGGACAACCTGGTGTTCATATCGATCACGACGAACCGCCTGCCCGAGGACAAGCAGCACATAGGCCGTAAGCTCGGCCTGGCCGGCGCCCTGGTCATGCGAATCATCTTCCTATGTTTCGCGTCGTTCCTCGTGCATATGACCACGCCGCTGTTCACCATCGACCTCGGGCCTTACGCGCACGGATTCTCGGTGCGCGACCTCGTGCTGCTCGTCGGCGGCGGCTACCTTATATACAAGGGTATCGCCGAGCTGCGCGACACGCTCAAGCTGACCGAGCTCAAAGCCGAGCACTGCGAGGAGCACAAGGCGCTGCACCGTATCGCGCTGCCGCAGGCCGTGGGCACCATCATGGTCATGGATCTCGTCTTTTCCATCGACTCGGTCATCACGGCCGTGGGCATGGCCGACCACCTCATCATCATGATCATCGCCGTCATGCTGGCCGTGTTCCTCATGATGATCTTCATCGACCCCATCTCGAACTTCATCAACGGCCACCCCGAGATGAAGATGCTCGCGCTCACGTTCATCGTGGCCATCGGCGGCCTGCTGGTCATCGACAGCGCGGGCTTCCATACCGGCATCGAGCTTCTGCATATGCCGCTCGAGAAGCTGATCGTGTACTTCGCCATGGTGTTCTGCATCGTGCTCGAGCTCATCCAGATGCGCTACAACGCCAACTTCCTCGCGTGGCGCAAGGATCGTTGGAAGAACGAGACTGCCGCGCAGATCGACAGCGTGCGCGCCGAGATGATGGAGCAGATGAAGCGCGAGGACGCCCGGCCGCAAGACGCGGACGCGTCCGGCGTTTCGGACGCTCGTCCCGAGCGCATCACGCCGGTCATCATCGGAAACAACGTGTACGTCATGATGCCCATGGCGGGAGAGGACGCCGCGTCGTTCAAGGAGCTGATGGCGACTTCCGACACGGCGAACGCTGCGTTCGGCCAACCGCTCGAGATCGGCGCGCAGGTGGAAGACGTCCCCGCATCGGAAGATCCGTCCTACGAGGTTCCGGAAGGGAAGTAGCGCTTGTCGGAAAGGGACCTGCAGGCCCCTTTCCGTTCGGTTTGATGCCTGTTCGTCGATGTCGGACGAAGGCGATCCTCGTCGGACAGTTCCCTATTCGACGGCGAACAGGTCGTAGCCTTCCTCGCTCACGAAGAAGCGCGCCGCGCGCGGCAGGATGCGCGCCGAGAACGGGGTCATGAGGCGCGTCGCCTCGCCGTCGTACTGCACCTCCATGGGCGGGTCGGCTTCCACGCGCACCGTGCGTGCCCGGTGGATTTCCAGCGCGCCCGTGCGGTCGGGAAAGTCGCCGCCGCGGTCGAGGAGGCCGGCCAGCACCGCCGGAATCAGCTCGAAGGCGGTTTTCGCCTTGAGCACCACCACGTTGAACTCGCCGTCTCGCGGCTCGTTGTCGTGCGTTACCGTGATGTCGAACTGGATCTTCGAGAAATTCACGAGCAAGATGCCAAGCCCGTCGCTCTCCAGGCGCTCGCCATCGAGGTCGAGGATGAAATGCGATTTCTGCGGCATGGGGTTCGCGATGGCCGCCGATAGGTAGGCCATGGGACCGAACAGGCGCTTGCCCGCTTCGGCGCCGTGCATGATGGCCGCGTCGTAGCCCGCACCCGCCATGATGCCGAAGCCGAACTTGCGGCCTTCGACTTCGATCTCGCCGAGGTCGAAGTCGAGCGTGCGGCCCTCGCGCACCATCTTCGCCAGCGCGTGGGGCTCCATGGGGGAGGCCAAGTTGAGCGCAAGCAGGTTCGCGGTGCCGGCTGGGAAGGGCAGGACGGGGATGCCCGAGTCGGCGAGCATGTAGCTGACCGTGGCCACGGTGCCGTCGCCGCCGCTTGCGATGACGGCGTCGAACGACGCGGCGTCGTCCAGAAGGGTGCTCACTCCGGTGGTTCCGTCCGTCGAGCGCAAGCATGCCTCGTCGCCGTCCTGCATGAACGAGCGTACGAAGTCGTACACGGCTCCTTCGCCGAAGCCGGAGGAGAGGTTGTTGATGACGAGCAGTTTCACCGGTTCCCTTTCCGATCGTTTGCTATGATGGCATGGTACAACATGAACCGAGAAACACAAGGTAAGGAACACCGGGTGTACATAGCAAACCAAGAAAACCTCGCGGCGTTCGCGGAGCGCGCCATGCATTCCAGCGTGCTGGCCATCGATACGGAGTTTCTGCGCGAGAAGACCTACTATGCGAAGCTATGCCTGATCCAGCTCGCGACCGACGATGAGACGGCCATCGTCGATCCGTTCGCCGTCGACGATCTGAAGGTGCTCGCGCCCGTGCTGCGCAACGAGAACGTCATGAAGCTGTTCCATGCAGGCAACCAGGATCTGGAGATCCTGCTGCGTGAGGTGGGCGTGCTGCCGCATCCCCTGTTCGACACGCAGGTGGCCGCCGCGCTCCTGGGCCATACGCAGCAGATCGGCTACGCGGCGCTCGTGCATGCCGAGTGCGGCGTGACGCTGAAGAAAATCGACTCGTTCACCGATTGGTCGCGTCGTCCGCTGTCCGATTCGCAGTTGGAGTACGCGGCCGACGACGTGGTGTATCTGCCGCGCATGTACGAGCGCATGCGGGCGCAGCTCGTGGAGCTGGGGCGACTGTCATGGCTCGATCGCGACTTCGAGGATTTGGCGGATCCGGCGCGCTACGCTGCCAACGAGCGCGAGCGCTACAAGCGGCTCAAACGCGTGTCCCAGCTGTCGCGCCGTCAGCTGTCGGCCGCGCGCGAGGTAGCGGCCTGGCGCGAGCTTGAAGCGCAGCGACGCGACGTGCCCCGCAAGTGGGTGGTCACCGACGAGCAGATCGTGGAGGCCTGCAAGCGCGAGCCCCGTTCCATCGACGACCTGTTCATGGTGCGCGGGCTGTCCGACCGCCTCTCCACGAAGGACGCGCGCACCGTGGTGTCGCTGATCGCGTCCGCGTTGGACGCGTCTCCCGACACCTGGCCAGAGCCTGATCGCTGCGGCAAGAACGAGCCGAACGTCGACGCGGAGCTGGATCTCATGTGCGCGCTCGTGCGGCTGCGCGCGAAGCAGAACGGCGTGGCGTTCCCCACGCTGGCCAGCCATGACGACCTGGCGCGCGTCGCGCGCGGGTACCGCGAGGGCGTCGATCTTCTGCGCGGTTGGCGTCGTGCGCTCGTGGGAGAGGAGCTGCTGGAGCTTCTGGAAGGCAGGCTCGCGCTCAGCATCGACGGCTCCGAGCTGCGCGTGGAGCATCGGAGTTGAGCGCCTCCGGCGTCTCGGCGCCGTCAGTTACGAATCTTTCGCGCTGAATCCATGACGGTTTCGAGGCGATCATCTGTTTCATTATAGAATAGCGGGGAACGAAAACGATGCGGACGCGAGCGTCCGCGCATGCAACCTTCTGAAGGAGTGTTACACCCATGTTCGGATTGAGCAACGGATACCTGCTGCTGATCGTCGTCACGCTGGCCATCGGCGGCCTTGCAACCTGGTACGTGAACTCCCAGCTTAAGAAATACACGCACGTGCCCATATCCACGGGCCTCACCGGCGCCGAGGCTGCGCGCCGCATGCTCATGTACTACGGCATCGGCGACGTCGAGGTGCATCGCGGCGGTCCCGGCCAAGACTTCTTCGACCCGCGGACGAACTCCGTCACGCTGTCGCCCGACGCCTACGCCGGGCGCTCCATCACGGCCACGGCCACGGCGTGCCACGAGGTGGGCCACGCCTGCCAGTACGCGCAAGGCTACGCTCCCATGAAGATCCGCGGCGCGCTGGTGCCTGTGGTGAACCTGGCGTCGAATGCGTGGATCTTCCTGTTGATGATGGGCATCTTCCTGAACATCGCCGGCCTCACCACGGCCGCCATCGTCATGTACGCCGCGGTGGTCATCTTCCAGCTGGTCACGCTGCCGGTGGAGTTCAACGCCTCGCAGCGCGCGATGGCCTACATGAACACGACGGGCCTGCCCCAGGCCGAGCAGGCGGGCTCGTTCAACGTGCTGCGCGCCTGCGCCCTCACCTACGTGGCGGCTGCCCTCACCTCCATCCTGCAGCTGCTGTGGCTGCTCGGCCAGCGCCGGGACTAGCGGCGAGCCATGGGGTACGGGGAGACGGCGCGCCAAGACGGCCTCGGCGCCGCGCTTGAGCGGGCTCGCGCGGCGACGCGCTCCGAGGGCGGGGGGTCGCCGGATGCGCTGTCGGTGTCGGGCGCGATGGCGTTGGCGAAGGGAGCGCTCGAGGGCGTGACCGTGAGGCTCGTGGGCGAAGTGTCCGAGGTCTCGAACAAGCCCGGCTACAAAGCCGTGTACTTCACCGTGAAGGACCAGCACGCCGCGTTGCCGTGCATGATGTGGAACAACCGTTTCCAAGCGTCCGGCGTGCGGTTGGCCGTGGGCCAGCTCGTGGAACTGACCGGGCGTTTCACGCTGTACGCACCGAAGGGCCGCATGAATTTCGACGTGTTTTCCATCGCGCTGGCCGGAGAGGGTAACCTGCGCATGCAGGTGGCGAACCTCGCGCGCAAGCTGGAAGCCGAGGGCCTTATGGCGCCGGCTCGCAAACGGCCGGTGCCTGCGTATCCGGCGCTCGTCGGACTGGTCACCTCGCCGCGGGGCGCGGCCGTTCACGACGTGCTGCGCACACTGCGCCGCCGGTTCCCGCTGGCTCGCGTGCTCGTCGCGGGCGTGGCGGTCGAGGGCTCGAACGCGCCCGCCGGCATCGTTGAGGGCATGCGCGCGGTCGTGCGCGCCGGGGCCGAGGTGGTGCTCGTGGTGCGCGGCGGCGGGTCGTTCGAGGATCTCATGCCCTTCAACGACGAGGGGCTGGCGCGCATGATCGCGAAGTGCCCCGTGCCGGTGGTCACCGGCATCGGCCACGAGCCCGACACGTCCATCGCCGACATGGTGGCCGACCTGCGCGCCTCTACGCCCACGGCCGCCGCTGAAGCCGTAAGCCCCGCCCGCGAGAGTCTCGGCCGCTTGTTCGAGGCGCGTTCGTCGTCGCTGCGCGCCAGCATGTCCCGGGCGCTCGACCGCGCCGGGGCCGAGGTGCGGCGCTGCGCTACGCGTCCGCTGTTCTGCGACGCGCAGCTTCTGTACGCCACCGAGGCTCAGATGCTCGACCTGGCCTCCGATCGTCTGTTCCGGGCGCTGCCCGCGAACCTGGCGCGCGACGAGGCTTCGGTCGCGCGCCAGCGCGAGCGCTTGGCCTGCGCGTTGCCAGCCAGCCTCGATCGCAGCCGCACGCGTCTCGAGCACGAGCGCGAGCGCCTGGCGTCGTGCGGCGGCGCTCTCGTGCCGCGCTTCGGGCAACAGGCGGCGCTTGCCGCCGCGCGTCTGCACGACCTGTCGCCGCTTGCCGTGCTGGGGCGCGGCTACGCCATCGCGCGCACGGAAGACGGCGCCGTGGTCAAGAGCGTGGAGGCCGCGCCGCCTGGCACGGCCGTGGACGTCGCCGTCGCGGACGGCGTGCTCGCCTGCCGGGTGGAGCAAGCCAGGCGCGTGGACACCGAAATCATCGATTGGGAGGATGCATCATGACGGAGAACACCGAACTCAGGCCCATCGAGGAGCTGACGTTTCGCGAGGCCATGGCCGAGCTGGACGGCATCGTCGGCGTGCTGGAAAGCAATTCGCTGGAGCTGGAAGACAGCCTGAGAAGCTACGAGCGCGGCGTGGCCCTGCTCGCGGCGCTGCAAGGCCGTTTGGCTGAGGCTCAGCAGAAAGTGGACGTGCTCATGGGCGAGCTCGTGGCCGACGCCGACGACGGTGCGCGCGACACCAGCTTGTCCTAGCGGGGAAAACCGGCTTTCGAGAAGGAGAAGGATATGCGCAAGGAAGACTGCCTGTTCTGCAAGATCGTGGCGGGGGAGATCCCCTCGGCGAAGGTGTACGAGGACGACCGCGTGCTCGCGTTCGAGGACGTGAACCCGCAGATGCCCGTGCACACCCTCATCGTGCCGAAGAATCACTACGACAACATCGGAGACGGCATCCCCGACGACGAGATGGGTTATCTGTTCAACACGGTGAAGAAGATCGCCGAGCTCAAGGGCATCGCCGAGAGCGGTTACCGCGTGATCGTCAACACGAACGACGATGCGCAGCAGTCCGTGCATCATATCCACGTGCACGTGCTGGGCGGCGCTCCCATGAACTCGGGCGATCCTTCGGCGAAGTAATATTCTGACCTGCGAATACGCTTCGATCGAGGTCGTCTTGCCGTTGTCCGGCAGACGGCCTCGACGCTTGTTTTCGGTGAGCGGCGCGCCGCTGGCCGATACAGGCCTCCGTTTGCCCGCGGAGCTTTCCGCCGCCACCTTAGAATATATGCTTTAGGAATACCGAAGGAGGCAGGTCGTTGAACGTACTAGTCATCAATGCGGGGTCATCTTCCTTGAAGTACCAGCTGGTCAACGTGGAGCAGCAGGAGCTGCTTGCGAAGGGCATCTGCGAGCGGGTAGGTTCGGCCGAGGCGTTCCATAAGCACGGCCTCGATAAGAACGAAGAGGTCATCGATGCCAAGATGGCCGATCATGACGATGCGATGGCGCTCGTCCTCGAATCGCTGACGAGCGGGCCGACGAAGGCCATCGACTCGCTCGAGGAAATCGATGCGGTAGGCCATCGCATCGTGCAGGGAGGCAAGTACTTCGATCGCTCGGTGCTTATCGACGACGACGTCATCCAGAAGATCGACGAGCTGGCGGAGCTCGCGCCTCTGCACAACAAGGCGGCGCTCATGGGCATCAACGCGTGCCTCAAGCACATGCCGAGCACGCCGATGGTTGCCGTGTTCGATACGTCGTTTTTCCAGACGCTGCCGCCGAAGGCTTACATGTACCCCTTGCCCTACGAGCTGTACGAGAAGTACGCCATCCGCAAGTACGGCGCCCACGGCACCTCGCACCGCTACATCTCCGAGCGCGCGGCCGCCGTGCTGGACGAGCCGATCGAGGACCTCAAGCTCATCACGTGCCACCTGGGCAACGGTTGCTCGATATCGGCCATCGACCATGGTGTGGCGGTGGACACCTCCATGGGCCTCACGCCGCTCGACGGCCTTATGATGGGCACGCGCTGCGGGGCCATCGACCCGGCCATCGTCCCGTTCGTGATGGAGCACGAGGGCCTGACTGCGGGCGAGATGAACGACCTCATGAACAAGAAATCGGGTCTTCTGGGCATATCCGGCATCTCGAACGACCTGCGCAGCGTGAGGGATGCCTCCGAGCAGGGTCACGAGCGCGCCATGCTGGCCTACGACATGTACTCGAACTCGGTGAAGAAGTATATCGGCCAGTACATCGCCGTCATGGGCGGCGTGGATGCCATCGTGCTCACGGCCGGCGTCGGCGAGAACTGCGAGAAGATGCGCCGCATGATCTTCGCGGGCTTGCAGCCTCTCGGCATGATCCTCGACGAGGAGAAGAACCGCCAACGCGGCTTCGAGCGCGAGATATCCACCGAGAGCTCTCCGGTGAAGATCATCATCATCCCCACGAACGAGGAGTACATGATCGCTCGCGACACTTACGAGATTCTCCATGAGAAAGTGGACGTCCCGCTGGTGTAAACGCACGAAGCTGTAAACGACGAGGCCCCCGCAGTTCAACGCGGGGGCCTCGTCGTTTGGCAAGCAGGCGGCGTCCGCCTTACTCCGCCTGCTTCGCTTGAGCCTGCACGCAGGTGATGGCGATGACGCCGACGATGTCGTCGGCGGTGCAGCCGCGGGAAAGGTCGTTCACGGGGGCGGCGATGCCTTGGGTGATCGGACCGTAGGCTTCGGCCTTCGCCAGGCGCTGCACCAGCTTGTAGCCGATGTTGCCGGCATCGAGGTCGGGGAATATCAGCACGTTGGCCTTGCCTGCGACGGGGGAGTCGGGAGCCTTCGAGGAGCCCACGGACTCGACGATGGCCGCGTCCAGCTGCAGCTCGCCGTCGAGCGCGAGACCGGGCGCCAGCTCCTTCGCGATGGCCGTTGCTTCGACCACTTTGGCCGCGTCGTCGTTCTTGGCCGAGCCGTAGGTCGAATGCGACAGCAGCGCCACGGCGGGCTCGGTGCCCATGAGCGTCTTCCACGACTTCGCGGAGTTCACGGCGATGTGCGCGAGCTTTTCGGCATCGGGCTGCACTTCCAGGCCGCAGTCCGAGAACAGGAACGTCCCCTCTTGGCCCAGGTCGCAGTCGGGCACCACCATGACGAAGAACGAGCTGACCAGCTTCACGCCCGGCGCGGTCTTGAGGATCTGCAGGCAGGGGCGCAGCACGTCGCCCGTGGCATGGCATGCGCCGGCCACCATGCCGTCGGCGCCGCCGGTCTTCACCATCATCACGCCGAAGTACAGCACGTCGTCCATGAGGCCCATCGCCTGCTCGGGCGTCATCCCCTTGGCCTTGCGCAGCTCGTAGAGCGCCTCAGCGAACCCTTCGCGCAGCTCGGACGTGCGCGGGTCGATGATGCGCGCACCGCTGAGCTTGTAGGGGCTGGCCGCGATGGCGTGGGCGTCGCCGAGGATGACGAGGTCGGCGATGTCGTCGGCCAAGATGCGCTCGGCCGCCGCCAGGGTGCGCTCGTCGTCGCCTTCGGGCAGCACGATCGTCTGGCGATCCGCTTTGGCGCGGGCGAGCATCGTTTCCAGGAATGAACTCATGGCAGGCCTTTCGATTCGCGCGACGCCCTCTTCGCATGCTGCAGCGGCGGGTCGTCGCTCGCTTCCATTTTATCCGCTTTGTATGATAATCCACGCAACCCGGAGCCTTCCCGGTAAAATAGCGTTCGGCATCTATGGCGCGGCAAATACCGCGCTTTATTTCTAGGATATCGCGACCGCGCGGTTCGTGCGGGTCAATACGGACAAGGAAGGTTCCCCATGGGTGTGCGTTACTGCGATTTGCATGACATCGATCGAGGCGATTTCGACGCCGTGGTGGTGGGCAGCGGGTTCGCCGGCAGCGTCATGGCGCGCGAGCTGGCAGAGCGCGGCGGCAAGCGTGTTCTCGTGATCGAGAAGAAGCCCCATATCGCCGGCAACATGTACGACGAGGCCGACGAGGCGGGCATCCTCGTGCACCGCTATGGGCCGCACATCTTCCACACCAACGACAAGCGCGCGTTCGACTACGTCCGCCGCTTCACCGAGTGGCGCGACTACCAGCACGAGGTGCTGGCCGACTGGTACGGCACGTACATGCCGGTGCCGTTCAACAAGAACTCGATGGAGATCGCCTTCGGCGAGGAGCGCGCCTCGCAGCTCATCGAGAAGCTCATCGCCACGTTCGGCGACGAGCGCAAGGTGACCATCACCGAGCTGCGGAGCGTCGACGACCCCGATCTCACCGAGGTGGCGGACTTCATCTACAAGAACGTGTTCCTCTACTACACGCAGAAGCAGTGGGGGCTCACGCCGGAGGAGGTGGATCCGTCGGTGACGGCGCGCGTGCCCGTGTTCCTGTCGCGCGACAACCGCTACTTCCAAGACGCCTACCAGGGCATGCCGCTCGAGGGCTACACCCCGCTGTTCGAGCGCATGCTCGACCACGAGCGCATCATGGTGTGCCTGGAAACCGAAGCCGAGAACGTGTTCGAACTGGAGTTCGAGAGCAACGACGAGAACGCGCCTCTGTCCGCCATTCTCATCAAGGGCGCGCCGTTCGAGGGGCCCATCGTCTACACCGGGCCGCTCGACGAGCTGTTCCTGTCGCGTTTCGGCCGACTGCCGTACCGCAGCCTCGATTTCGTGTACGAGACGCACGACGTCGAGCACGTGCTGCCTTGCGGAACGGTGAACTTCACGGTGACCGAGGATTACACGCGCATCACCGAGTTCAAGTACCTCACCGGCCAGGTAAGCGACAAGACCACCATCATGAAGGAGTACAGCCACTCCTACGACGATCCGAAGAAGCAGATCCCGTACTACGCCATCATCAACGACGAGAACGCCGCGCACTACGAGCGCTACCGCGCGCTCACCACGTCGCTTCCGAACTTCCATCCGCTGGGCCGTCTGGCCGAGTACCGCTACTACAACATGGACGTCATCATCGGCCGTGCGCTGGCGCTCGCCGACGAGCTGGTGGGGTAGCGGCATGAAGACCATCTCCTTCGCCGTGCCGTGCTACAACTCGGCCGCCTACATGGATACCTGCATCGAGTCGATTTTGAAATGCGGGGACGACATCGAGATACTCATCGTCAACGACGGATCCACGAAGGACGACACGGCCGCCAAGGCCGATGCGTGGCAGGAGCGTCACCCCGGTTTGATCCGCGCCATCCATAAGGAAAACGGCGGTCATGGATCGGCGGTGAACATGGGATTGGCGAACGCGACGGGCCGCTACTTCAAGGTGGTGGACTCCGATGACTGGCTCGACGAGCACGCCATGGCCGAGATCATGGTTTACCTGCGCCGTCAGGCCGAACTGCCGCATCCAACCGATCTCGTCATCGGCAACTACGTGTACGAGAAGGTTCACGAGGGCGCGCGCACGGTCATGCACTACCGTAACGTGTTTCCCGAGGGGCGCGAGTTCGGCTGGGCCGACGTGGGCCATTTCGGGCAAAGCCAGTACCTGCTCATGCACTCGGTGATCTATCGTACCGAGCTTTTGCGGGACATCGATCTCAAGCTGCCCGAGCATTGCTTCTACGTGGACAACATCTTCGTGTACGTTCCTCTTCCGCATGTGAAGACCATCTACTACCGTGACGTGGACATGTACCGCTATTTCATCGGGCGCGAAGATCAGAGCGTGAACGAGAACGTCATGATGGGTCGCATCGACCAGCAGCTGCGCGTGACGCGCGAGATGATCGATGCCGTGCGCCTGCCCGACGATGTGCCCGAGAAGCGCCTGGAGCGCTACATGGAGAACTACCTGTCCATGATGATGTGCATCTGCTCCATCTTCCTGCGCATGATCGACACCGACGAGGCAGAGGACAAGCGCGAGGCCATCTGGGAGTACCTCAAAGCGCACAATCCGGACGCCTACCGTCCCATCCGGCGCAGCACGCTCAACATGGGCACGAACCTGCCCACCTCGTTCGGTCGCCGCATCGGCATCACCGGCTACCGTATGGCTCAGAAGATCTTCAAGTTCAACTAGCGTGCATGCGGAACGGGAAGCTCGCCGTTCCGCATGCGTCCTGCGCCGCGCCCGTTGTCGCCCGAAAGCCTCGTTTTCAAGGGAAAACCGCGGCTTTCGGGCGACAACGGGACGCCTGTGCGAATGCGTTACGCTCCCAGGCCCGTCGCCACGGCGGCGAGCGCCACCAGGACGCCTACGATGGATTCGCCGCCCAGCAGGCCGGACGACACCACGAGGCCCGTTTCGCCCTGGGCCTTCTCCTTCTCCGCGGCCGCCTCGGGCGAGAGCCCCTTGCGGCGCAGCTTGCACACGGCGTCGTAGGCGACTTTGGCCATGGCTCCCAGAAACGCGGTCAGCGACATGTAGAAGGGCAGGTAGATGCCCAGCCCCAGCATCATGGCGGGGAAGTTCAGCAGGTAGAGGACGAATCCCGCCGCAAGCCCGATGGCGAACGCCGGCACCGAGGGGATGCCCGACACCATGGTGGCCACGACGGACGCCTGCGCGGACACGAACGACGCCGTGGGGCCGAACGACTCGGGGCCGTACGCGCTCACGAGGATCGCCATGACGGCGACGGCCACCAAGGCGCCCAGCACGGCGCCGATGGCCTGGCCGATCCACTGCGCCTTGGGGCTGGTGCCCAGCACGTGGCCGGCGTGGAAGTCGTTCATCACGTCGCCGGCCAGCCCGCACGCCACGGCCACGATGCCCGCGACGAAGAAAAGCTGCACCTGCGGCACGCTGGATACGGCCGCCACGGCCAAAAGCACGATGAGGCCGAATATCTCCATGGGGTCGATGCCCGTCTGGCCGACGCTCTGCGCGCTCATGGCCGTGGCGACGAAGGCGAGCAGCACCACGATGACGGCCGGGACGGGGCCCAGCTGCAGGCCGAAGCAGACGATGAGCGCGACGGCGGCCACGGCGAGCGCGGCCAGCCCGGCGGTGAGGCGGAAGCTGCCGATGCGCAGCCGTCCGTCCTTAGCGCCGCTTGCGGGCGCATCCATGGTGCTTGCGGCGGTGAGGCCGAACGCGTTCGAGCTGCGGGCGTCGCGCAGCATGCGCCAGGCCTTGGGCAGGATGTTCTTGAAGATGACGCCCAGGCCCGCGCCCATCATAACGCCCATGCCGAGGCTGGACACGATGCCCTGCGCGGACGCCACGTCCCAGAGTCCCGCGGCCGAGCCGCCCACGATGATGCCGAAGTTCGCTAGCAGCGCTCCGACGAACCACACGACGACGGCGCCCGTGCCCACGAGGAAGCCCACGGCCAGAAGCATCGGCGACAGGTAGATGCCGAACGCAACGCCGGGGACCGCGGCGTTGCCGAAGAGCATCGCGGGGATCACGCCGAAGAAATCGCGCAACGCCGTGAACGCGCCCGCGAAGCCCATGGAGCCGAACAGCTTCCAGCCGGTCTTGCCGCCGGAATCGCCCGCGATGAGCGTCTGGGCGGCCGCTTCGCCGATGGGGTACTCCAGCTCGGAGTCCTCGATGAAGTGGCGGCGCAGAAGCGCGGTGCAGACGAGGCCCATGATGACGCCCGAGACGGCTACGAGGAGCATCTCGAACCAGCCCACCTCGTCGGCGTAGCCCAGCATCCAGATGCCGGGGATGGTGAAGGCCAGGCCGCCCGCCACCATGGCGCCGGCGCTCATCACGGTGTGCGTGACGTTCGCCTCGTTGAGGCTGGCCTTGCCGTGCCCGAGGGCCTTGAGGAAGAACAGCGAGATGATGGCCGCGAACACGATGGGCCAAGGAAGCGCCCCCATCTTGAGGGCCGTGTACACCGATGCCGCGGTGATGATGGCGCAACCGACGCAGCCTATGACGATGCCGCGCAGCGTCAGCTGCCCTTTGACAGAATCCATTCTCTTCTCCTTTGCGTATATCCGCTTCCCCTCACGTTTTAGGAAGTCGGGTTACTGAACGGACGGGTACAGTATACTGGATACTGTACGAAAAGGGCGAGCGGCATCGCTAAATTCGCATGATTGTTGCAATTCGGGAAGGGCGGGAGGCTATGGGCAACGGAAGGGACGCATCGCGCACGGTGCTATGCGTGGACGTGGGGAACTCGGATACGAACCTGGGCCTCTTCGTCGACGGCGAGCTGGAAGCCACCTGGAAGGTGACCACGACGGAGCGCATGACGGCCGACGAGGCGCGCATGCGGATGGCGGGGCTGTTCGACATGCTGGAGCGCGACGGCCGTCGTGCGATCTGCGACGATGCCGTCATCGCGTCGGTGGTGCCGGGGCTCACGGATGCATGGGTGACCGCGACGCGCGCGCTTACCGGCCGACGCCCCCTCGTGGTGGGACCCGGCGTGAAGACGGGCGTGAAGATGCGCTACAACGACCCCGGCGAGCTGGGAGCCGACCGGGTAGCCGACCTCGTTGCCGCCCGCACGGCCTATACGGCGCCCTTCATCGTGGTGGATCTGGGCACGACGACGAACTTCGAGGTGGTTGACGAGGGCGGCTCGTTCGTGGGCGGCATCATCGCGCCCGGCGTGAAGCTGTCGGCGAAGGCGCTGTCGGATGCCGCCGCGCAGCTGGCGATGGTCGATCTCAAGGCCCCGGCATCGGTGGTGGGCAAGAACACGCGCGAGGCCATGCAGGCGGGCGTCGTGATGGGGGAGGTCGCGCTCATCGACGGCCTCATCGACATGGTATGGCGCGAACTGGGCTACGAGACCGACGTCATCGCCACGGGCTCGGATGCCGCTGCCATCGCCGCGCTGTCGCAGCGCGTCGCCCGTACCGACGAGCATCTCACCCTGCGGGGCCTGAGCATGCTGCACACGTTGAACCGTCGCTAAAAATTAACCAAGGTTTACAATTTAATCCAGTTCGCGTACAATTCCCACCTTGTTAGACAGAGGTAACTATTTGCCGGCGCAGGGCGTCGGCGCTGGGAAGGATGCGCATGACAAACGAGAGAGACCGGCGCGCGGCCAGGTGCCTTCGCGCCCTGTGGGCGGTCGGGGGCTTCGCCTGCTTCGGGCTTGGGGCGCTGGGGGCGGTGCTTCCCGTTCTGCCGACGGTGCCGTTCCTGCTGGGAGCCGCGTACTGCTTCGCGCGCAGCTCGGAGCGCCTCGACGCATGGTTCCATGGAACGAAGCTGTACCGCACCGTGCTGGAAGGCTTCGCGAAGAAGCGCGCGATGACCGTGAAGGCGAAGCTCATGCTGCTGGGGCCTGTCACGCTCGTGTTGGGCGCCTCGCTCCTTCTGATGGCGAACGTGCCGGTGGGACGCGCCGTCGTTGCTGCCGTATGGGTGGCGCATGTCGCGTATTTCGGCTTCATCGTGAAGACGGATCGCGGCTCTGGGACCGAGCGCGGCTCCGAATGCGTTGTCGAGCGGACGGAGGGCTAGGAATGTTCAGCAAACGGCTGGCGGGCATGGTGCCCGAAGCGCGCAAGTACGTAGCGGCAAGCGTCGCGCTCCAGTGGGTCGCGCTCGCGGCGAACATAGCGCTCATGCTGCTCATGGGGGCGTTCGTGCAGTCCCTCGTCGAGGGTGGGGACGTCGCCGCGTCGCGGGCGAACCTCGTGATGGCCGCTGCGGCGGCTATCGTCGTGCGCGTTTGTTGTTTGACGCTCTCGCAGCGCATGGGCCAGGCGGCGGCTGCGGCCGCGAAGCGCACCGTGCGCAAGCTCGTATACGACAAGCTCGTGCGCCTCGGTCCGTCGTACTCCGAGCGCGTGTCCACGAGCGAGGCCGTGCAGGTGAGCGTCGAGGGCACCGAGCAGCTGGAGAGCTACTTCGGTTCGTACCTGCCCCAGCTGTTCTATTCGGTCTTGGCGCCGCTCACCCTGTTCGCCTGTCTCGCTCCGCTGTGCTTTCCGGCAGCCGTGGCGCTTCTGGCCTGCGTGCCGCTCATACCCGCGTCCATCGTCGCCGTGTAGAAGATCGCGAAGCGCGCGATGGGCTCGTACTGGGACGCCTACACCGATCTGGGCGCGACGTTCCTCGAGAACCTGCAGGGCCTCACCACGCTCAAGATCTACCGCGTCGACGCCGATCGCCACGAGGCGATGAACCGCGAGGCCGAGACGTTCCGCCAGGCCACGATGCGGCTTTTACGCATGCAGCTGAACTCCGTGACGGTGATGGACGTGTTCGCCTACGGCGGGGCGGCGGTGGGCATCGTCATGGCGCTGTGGCAGTTCTCGCTCGGGCAGGCGCCGTTTTTCGCGGCTTTCGCCGTGATATTCCTGGCGGCCGAGTTCTTCATCCCGCTGCGTACGCTGGGGTCGTTCTTCCACACGGCCATGAACGGCATGGCGGCGGCCGACAAGATGTTCGCGATTCTCGATGCGCCGGAACCCAAGCGCGGCTCGCGCGTCATCGAGGCCGATCGCATCTCCTTTGCATGCCGCGGCGTGGGGTATTCCTACGATGGCGAGCGCACCGTGCTTTCCGACGTGGATTTCGATGCGGCCGCCGGATCGTTCACGGGCATCGTCGGCGAGAGCGGTTCGGGAAAGTCGACGTTGGCGGGCATCCTGTCGGGACGCAACGCCGGATTCGCGGGGTCGGTCGAAGTGGGCGGCGTGCCGATCCAGGAGGCGTCGCGCGCCTCGCTTGCGAGCACCGTCACGGTCGTTCCGTTCTCGAGTTACCTGTTCAAGGGGAGCGTGCGCTCGAACCTGCTGCTAGCCGACCCCCAGGCGAGCGACGAGGAGCTGTGGGAGGCGCTTCGTCGCTGCCGCGCAGAAGGGTTCGTGGAGCAGGCGGGCGGGCTCGATGCAGCGATAGCGGAGGAAGGCGGAAACCTTTCGGGTGGTCAGCGGCAGCGACTCGCGCTGGCTCGCGCCTTGCTCCGAGATACGCCTGCGTACGTGTTCGACGAGGCCACGTCGAACGTCGATGCGGAGAGCGAGCGAGCCATCGTCGAGGTCGTCCATGAGCTGGCGCGCACGAAGACCGTCGTCGTGATCTCGCATCGCCTGGCGGCCGTGGTCGGCGCCGACCGCATCTACGTGTTGGAAGACGGCCGTGTGGCAGAAGCCGGGACGCACGGCGAATTGCTGGAGCACGGCGGCCCGTATGCGCGCCTATGGAGCCGGCAAGCCGAGCTCGAGCGCTTCTCTGCGGCGGTCGAAGCGGACGATCCCGAGGATCGGCTGACGGAGGCGCCGTCTGCGGTTTCCGGAGGATCCGCGCGCGCCGCGGCCGAGCCTGCGCGCTGCCCCGACTGCCCTGCGCATGGGCGAAGAGGGGAAGAGCCTGCGCCCGTCGAGCCGACGCGCCGATCGCACTTGTCGGTGATGCTGCGGCTGGTGGGGCTCGTGCGCCCTCTGGCTCCCTGGATGGCGTTGGCCGTCGTGCTGGGAGTGCTGGGCTTCGGGGCGGCCATCTTCCTCACGGTGTTCGGGGTCTACGCGCTCGTCGACCTGGCGGGCTTTCCGCAGACTGTCGGCTACGGCGCCGCGCTGGCGCTCGTGGCCGTCTGCGGCGTCGCGCGCGGGCCTCTGCGCTACGGCGAGCAGCTGTGCAACCATTATCTCGCGTTCAAGCTGTTGGCGCTCGTGCGCGACCGCGTGTTCGCCGCGCTGCGCCGCTTGGCTCCGGCGAAGCTGGAAGGCCGCGACAAAGGCGACCTTGTTTCGCTTGTGACCGGCGATATCGAATTGCTGGAAGTGCTCTATGCTCACACGTTGTCCCCGGCGATCATCGCGTTCGTCGTGTCTGCGGGCATGACGGCGTTCGTCGCGACGATATCTCCGGCGCTGGGGTTGCTGGCTCTTGCATCCTACCTGCTGGTGGGCGTAGCGGTGCCGTACGCCTCCTCGAAGGCCAGCGGCATGGGCGGGCGCGAGCTGCGGGAGGGGCTGGGCGGTATGAACGCGTTCGTGCTTGACAGCTTGCGAGGCTTGCGCGAGACGCTGCAATTCGGCCGAGCGGCCGAACGTTCGCGCGAGCTGGACGAACGCATGGACGAGCTTGCCCGCGCGGAAGCGCGCCTCAAGGGGCGCGGCGCTCTGGCGATGTCGTTGACGAACGGGCTGGTGCTGGCGCTCGACGTTGCGATGGTGCTGGCGTCGGGGGCGCTGTGCTTGTCCGGTGCCATCGCGCCCGACGGAGCTCTTGTGGCCACGGCCGCCCTCATGTCGTCGTTCGGCCCGGTCATCGCCGTGGCGAATCTCGGCTCCACGCTGCAGCAGACGCTTGCGTCCGGGGGGCGCGTGCTTGAGCTGCTTGACGAGCGCCCGCAGACCGAGGAGGTCGACGACGGTGTGGATCTGGGGACGTTCTCGGGCGCCGCGGTGCGTCGCGTCGACTTCTCCTATGGAGGGCATCCCGTGCTCGACGACGTGAGCCTGCGCATCGAACCGGGCAGCGTGGTGCACCTGGCCGGGCGCAGCGGTTCGGGCAAGTCGACGCTGTGCAAGCTGCTCATGCGCTTTTGGGATGCCACGCGCGGCGTGGTGGAGGTGTCGGGCACGGATGTGCGCCGTGCGAACACGGCCAGCTTGCGCGAAACGCAGGGCTACATGACGCAGGAAACGCATCTGTTCGCCGGCACCATAGGCGAGAACATCCTCCTTGCGAAGCCGAGCGCCTCGCCCGAAGAGCTGGCCGAAGCATGCCGCAAGGCGGCGTTGAGCGGTTTGATCGAACGTCTGCCGCGCGGGCTGGACACGCCGGTGGGCGAGCTGGGGGAGACGCTCTCGGGAGGCGAGCGGCAGCGCATAGGCCTTGCACGCGTGTTCCTGCACGACGCGCCGTTCGTGCTGTTGGACGAGCCCACGTCGAACCTCGACAGCCTGAACGAGGCCGCCGTGCTCCGCGCGCTCTCCGAGGGCCGCGGCGACAAGACCGTCGTGCTGGTGAGCCATCGCGCCTCGACCGCCGCGATAGCCGACGTGGAATACACGGTGGATCGAGGACGGTTAGGTTAAGGGTCGAGCGCCGTTCGGGTTACTCCCATCCGCCTTCGCGCAGCGTGTTCCCATCCAAGTCCTTCAGGATGAACGCGCCGTGTTCGTACACGGCGTAGCTGGCGGAGCCGTCCTTCGGGATGGAGGTGCTTCCCGGGTTGACGAACAGCATGCTGTCGCGCTCGTCGAGCGTCTTCGCATGGGTATGGCCTGACAAGAAGGCGCTGCCGGGAGCGAGCGTAGGCGGGTCGTCGGGGGACTTGCCCGGCAGGTGGCCGTGGGAGAGGTACAGGACGTGCCCGTCGGCCTCGACGAGGGCGTAGTCGGCCATGCACGGGAAGTCGAGCACCATCTGGTCAACTTCGGCATCGCAGTTGCCGCGCACGGCAACGATGCGTCCGGCCAGGCCGTTGAGCAGCGCGATCGCCTCTTTCGGCGCGTAGCCTTCCGGCAGGTCGTTGCGCGGGCCGTGGTACAGCAGGTCGCCCAGCAAGACGATGCGGTCGGGCGCTTCGGCTTCGATGCGGTCGACGAGCGCGCGCACGGCGGGCGCCGCGCCGTGCAGATCGGATGCGATGAGCAGCTTCACAGGCGTTTCCTTTCCTCGGTGGGCCCTCAGCCTAAATCGGAGCAGTAGCCGCGCGTGATGATGCGCTTCTTGCTTCTCGGGAACAGGTGGGCGTAGAGCGCCATGAAGTAGCTGTCGGTCATCGAGGCCATGTAGTCGACGACCACCTGGTTCGGATCAGATGCCAGGTACTCGTCGATCTCCACGGTGCGAGACTTGGCGGCGAGGGAGGCGGCATGGTGCTTGAACACCGGCGAGCCCTCGTCGCCTGCGAGAAGATCCTCCAAGAGGCGCTCGTACAGCTCCTCGAACATCTCTTCCACGATGTTGCCTGCGCCGTTCACCATGCCTTCGCGCTCGTATATGAGCTCGTAGTTCTGGCGTTTGGCGCGCTTGAGGTCGGCGAACGCCTCCTCGCTGAGCGCGATGCGGTCGGTGCCGTAGCTCGTGTTCACGAGGTCGACGGTGAGGTTGTTGATGATGCGCGCGTTGTCTCGGCCGACGACCTCGCTGTCGAACACGTCGAGCGAGTCGATGACGCCCATGTCGAGCGCGTCGGCGCGATCCTTGCCAACGTAGGCGATCATGTCGCTGACGCGGACGACGCAGCCCTCCAGCGTGGAAGGACGCAGCGTCTTGATGGCAAGCTCGTCTGCGGTGCACGCTTCCACGAGCCTGTCGAGCGCGGCGAAGTCGGCCGTGTCGCCCATGCGCAGCACCTGCTGGGCGAACTCGCCGTTGTGGCACAGCACGCCGTCGAGGGTCTGCAGGCTGACGTTGCGGCGGTACAGCTGGTCGAGCACGCGCACCGAGTGCACGTTGTGGTTGAAGTAGCGCCCGGTTCGTCGATGGTAGCACGCGCTCAAGTAGCGCTCGCCGGCGTGGCCGAAGGGCGTGTGCCCTACGTCGTGGCCCAGTGCGATGGCCTCGATGAGCTCGCAGTTCAGCCCCAGCAGCGATCCGATGCCGCGGGCCACGCGGCTGACCAACTGCACGTGCAGCCCGCGGCGACAGATGTCGTCGTTCTCCACGAACGAGAACACCTGTGTCTTGTCGGCGTAACGGTTGTACGCCGGCACGTTGAGGATCTTCTCGATGTCGCGCGCGAACGCGGGGCGCGTGAGCGTGGCGTTGTCGTGAGGGTTCCGTTCGCGGCGCACGACGTTCGCGTCGTCGAAGCGATGCGGGTGCGCGCGCCCGGCGGCGCGGTCGGCGCGGATGGCGGCCTCGATGTCGGGGTTGAGTGAGAGATAGGGGATGTTCGTGCGTTCCATGGGCGTCCTCTGCTGATGCAGCCCGCCGCGCGGCGGCGGGCGTCGCGGGTATCGAGGACATTGTAGCGCATGGAGCCGCGTACGGCGAAGAGGCCGGCGAGCGAGCGCATGCGCCGGCTCCAAGCGGTTGCAGTCCGCTTACGCACGCTTTTGACAAGCAAAACCGCCTTTCATACGTACGAAAGCTTGACAAAAGCGTGCATTAACGAAGCGGGTCAGTGCTGATGGTAACGAAGCGCCTAGTACCGGTACAGCGCGGCGATGCCGGAGTCGCCGGGAATCTTCTCGGCGGGAAGCTCGAACACGTCGGCGTCCTGGGCAAGGGCCGCGCGGACGAAGCCGTCGGCCAGCTCGGGGCCCTGGAAGCGGCCGTGCGGCTCGCGCTCGAACAGGAAGACCTCGCCCGTCTGCTCGTCGAAGCCGCCGGGGATGTAGGCGCCTTCGGCCAGGAACAGGGCGCGCAACTTGCGCTCCACGAGAGCGAGCCCGATGGCCTTCAGGTCCGATGACGCGCCGCCGTGCGCCTCGGCATCGCCGAACTTCTCCAGCAGCTCGGTCGCACGCGCCTCGCGCACATGCTCGATGACGGCCTTCGCATCGGCCAAGAGCTCGGGGGCCTCGATGCCGCCGATGTCCTTCTCGATGCCCTCGTCCAGCAGATGGGGGATGGTGGAGATGCGGCGGAAGGCGCTTTGGTGCTCGGGCAGGCTCACGAGGATCACCGGCAGGTCGGTGCCGGCCACGAGGTAGTCGGTCACTGCCTTGTTCACGTACTGGAAGAACTTTCCGGCCTCCTCCTTCCTCACGTCGTTGCGCGACTTCCAGCCGTGGTAGGGCGGCATATGGTTCTCGAGCGACGAGTAGTCCAGCGCACCCTCGTGCCCGTCGTACACGAGCGGGAACTCCTCGCTGAACGCGTCGAGCACGTCGCGGGGCAGCTCCACGCGCTCGAGCGAGCCGAAGTCGCCGTGGACGAACGCGAAGCGGTCGGCCGAAAGCCCCAGTAGGAAGTAGTGCGATCCGAACTGGAAGTTCTTCAGCAGCGGCTTGACGTAGAACCGCTCGCCCACGAACGCGAGCGGGCCCGCCTCGTAGCCCAGCCGGTAGATGTAGGTTCGGTCGTTGCCTGCGAGCACGGCCAGGCTTCCGCCGGGCGCGGGGCTCATCAGATCGTCGAAGTGCTCGGCTGCGTAGGCGAGCCGCTCGTCGACGCCTTTGTATTCGCGGCGCTCGCGCTCCTGGGCGAGCTTCGCGCGCGCCTGCTCCACGAGGGCCTCGAACTCGATGCGGTCGCTCTCGTCGCCGGGAGCACTGCCGTGCGTGGGCAGGTAGAGCGATACGAGGGGCGGCTCGACCTGCTCGTAGAGCGCAGAATCGAAGTCCGCCAAAATCGTGATGTCGTCGTTCATGGCAAACCTCTCTTTTCGGGCGATCGTTCGGAATGCCGGCGAAGCGCGACCGGCCGATCAAGCATAGCAGCGGTCCTGCCGGCGTCCGATACCGCTGCGGTTTTGTCAGGATTCGGTTGGCATCCTGCTGATTGCCCTGCGCCTTCCCGCCGCGGCGCCGCGAGCGCGCGCTTGCGCTATACTGGACAGCGACGAACACGGAAAGGGAGCGCATGCAGAACAGGCAGTGGATATTCGCGGTTATCGGGGGCTTGAGCTTCGTCCTCATGACGGGCAGCCTCGTGCTCGCGTACGCGAACGCGGGCGAGGAGGGCGTCGGCATCGCCGAGCTGGGGCCGTCGCTGGCGTTGGCATTCGTGTTCCTCGTGAACGTGGTGCTGGCGAAGCAGAACAGACGCAGGTAGGGGTCGCGATGGCGGGCGGCATCAGCGAAGAGGACATCCAGAAGGTGCGCGAGGCCAACGACCTCGTCGAGGTTATCGGAGAGCGGACGCCGGTGAAGCAGCGCGGGCGCGATTTCTGGTGCTGCTGCCCGCTGCACAACGAGAAGACCCCGTCGTTCAAGATCGATCCGGCCTTGCAGCTATGGCACTGCTTCGGCTGCGGCGAGGGCGGCGACGTGTTCGGCTTCATCATGAAGACCGAGGACCTGTCGTTTCCCGAAGCCGTGCGCCGGTTGGCCGAGCGCGCGCACATCGACATCGCCGAGAGCGGCGGGCGCAAGAGCATCGGCAGCAGCCGCAAGGCCCGCCTCAAGGCCGTCTGCGACGAGACCTCGCAGTTCTACCATTGCCAGCTCATGCGCAACCCCGGCTCCGACGCGTCGGCGGCGCGCAGCTACCTGGGCGCGCGCGGCCTGGGGGGCGAGGTGCCGAAGACCTGGCAGCTCGGTTTCGCGCCGGGGCACGGGCAGCTGGTGCGCCACCTGTCTGCGAAGGGCTTCAAGCCCGACGAGATGGTGCAGGCGAACGTGGCGCTGTCGAACGACGGGGGCAAGCTGCGCGACCGCTTCTACAACCGCATCATGTTCCCCATCAACGATCCGCAGGGCGAGTGCATCGCCTTCGGCGGACGCGTGGTGGGCAAGGGCGAGCCGAAGTACCTGAACTCGCAGGAGACTCCGCTGTTCCACAAGTCGCAGGTGCTCTACGGTATGGACAAGGCGAAAGCGGCCATGGCCTCGACCGGCATAGCCGTGGTGGTGGAGGGCTACACCGACGTCATCGCGCTGCACGAGGCGGGCGTGAGGAATGCGGTGGCCACGCTGGGCACCGCGCTCACCATGCGCCATATCCGCTTGCTGTCGCGCCACGCGCAGCATCGCATCGTATACCTATTCGACGGCGACGAGGCAGGCCAGCGCGCCGCCGACCGGGCGCTCGCGTTCATCGACGACTCCATGACGCCCGAGGCGGGCAAGAGCCGCATCGAGCTGGCTGCCGTCACGCTGCCGGACAACCTCGACCCGGCCGACTTCGTGGCCCAGCGCGGTGCCGAGGAGCTGCAGAAGCTCATCGCGAACGCCCAGCCGCTGCTGAAGTACGGCATCGAGCGCCGCCTTGCGCGCCATGACCTCAGCCGCGCCGAGGGCCGCGCCGCCGCCCTTGCCGACGCGCTGCAGGTGCTGGCCCCCATCAAGGACTCCATGCTCGCGCGCGATTACGCCGTGCAGATAGCCACGAGCGTGCGCGCCCGCGAGCAGGACGTGATCGACCAGCTGGAGCATTTGAAGGCTCCGAAGGCCGAAGGGGAGCGCGACGACGAGTCCGCGCCGGAAGGTTTCGAGCGTGCCGTCGCTCCGCGGAGGCCGGCTCGCAACCTGCCGCGCGCCGAGATCAACCGCCGTCGTTTCGAACGTCAGCTGCTGACGCTGGCCGCGCGCCGCCCCGACCTGGCGCTCCTGCATGCCGACGCGCTCGCGCAGACGCAGTGGCACGAGCAGGCGCACGCCGCGATCGCCCAGAGCATGCTCGACGTGCTGGCCGAGGATCCGGCGGCCTCCTCGGCGCGGCTCGTGACGGAGGCGTCCCGCGCGCTTCCGGACGCCGCTGCCGTGCTGACGTCGGGCACCGTGTCGGAGACGGCTGCGCCCGAGCAGCTGGCGGCCTTCCTCGTGGAGGAGCTCGCCATCGGCGATGCCGAGGATGCGGTGGGCGCCCTGCGCGCGCAGATCGCCGACCCGTCGCGCCTCGATCCCGACGAGCTGGAGATGCTCTACGAAGCCGTGGCCGCCATGCAGCAGGACCTCAAGCGCCGCCGAGCCGCCCATAAGCCGCTTTCCCCGCGTTCCTGATCGGTTTCCTCGCCTCGCGCACGCCGAAGACGAGGGATGGTATACTCGACGCAGGAGAAAGGAGGAGCCCGTGAGCCCCTTCATCTGGTTGGCCGTGGCCGCCGTCATGGCCGTCGTCGAAGTCGTGTCGTTCGGCCTCATCACCATGTGGTTCGTCATCGGCGCGCTCGCAGCGTTCGCTGCGAACCTGCTCGGTGCCGACCTGCTTGTCCAGATCGTCGTGTTCCTGGTCGTTTCCGTCGTGTGCCTCGTGGCCCTGCGCCCCGTGTTCGTGAAGTACCGCGACCGCGGAAAGCAGGAGGAGCCCACCCATGTCGGGCAGACCGCCGTCGTGGTGGAGGACGTCGACAACGAGGGCCTCACCGGACGCGTGGAAACCGACAACCGCATGACCTGGGCCGCGCGTTCCGCCGACGGCTCGTTCATCCCCCAGGGCGCCGTCGTGCGCATCGTGGGGCAGGAGAGCGTGAAGCTCATCGTCGAAAGGAAGGTGTCCTAGCATGATCACCCTCGACCCGCTTCTGATCGCCATCATCGTGATCGTCGTGCTCGTGGTGCTGTTCTCGGTCACGTGCATCAAGATCGTCCCGCAGGCCGAAGCCGCCATCGTGGAGCGCTTGGGCTCGTACCTCGACACGTGGAACAACGGCCTGCACGTCAAGGTGCCGTTCATCGACCGCGTGCGCCCCTACATCTCGCTCAAAGAGCAGGTGTTCGACTTCCCGCCGCAGCCCGTCATCACGAAGGACAACGTCACCATGTCCATCGACTCGGTGGTGTTCTTCAGGATCATGGATCCGAAACTGTACACTTACGGGGTCGAAAGCCCGATCCTCGCCATCGAGAACCTCTCGGCCACCACGCTGCGCAACATCATCGGCGACTTGGACCTCGACACTACGCTGACCTCTCGCGACACCATCAACGCGAAGATGCGCGCCATCCTCGACGAGGCCACGGACGCCTGGGGTATCAAGGTGAACCGCGTCGAGGTGAAGAACATCACGCCGCCCTCCGCCATCCAGCAGGCCATGGAGAAGCAGATGAAGGCCGAGCGCGAGAAGCGCGAGGCGGTGCTTCTGGCCGAGGGCGAGAAGCAGGCGCAGATCCTGTCTGCCGAGGCTGCGAAGCAGCAGGTGATTCTCGCCGCCGAAGCGGAGAAAGAGAAGCAGATCCGCGAAGCCGAAGGCGAGGCCGAGGCCATCAAGAACGTGCAGCAGGCCACGGCCGACGGCATCCGCATGGTGCGCGAGGCCGGCGCCGACAACGCCGTGCTCACGCTGCAGGCCTTCGAGGCGCTGAAGGCCGTGGCCAACGGCCGGGCCACGAAGCTCATCATCCCCTCCGAGATCCAGGGCATGGCGGGCCTTGCCGCCTCCCTCAAGGAGATCGTGGCGGACGACAAGCAATAGCCCTTCCCACCTCGCGTTTTGTGGAGCTTTCGGAAGTTTGCTGGACAAGGTGCGCCCGAAACCGGACAATACGAATCCGACGATAACCCGCGCCGCCCTGAAACGGGCGGCGCGTCCCATAATTCAGAAGGACGTGTTGACCGTGATTTCCATCGTGCAGTCCCCCAACCCTATCCTGAACCAGGTGTGCGATCCGTGCGACCTAGGCGATAAGAGCTTGAAGAAGCTGGCCAAGCAGATGGCGAAGGCCATGTACAAGAACGACGGTTGCGGCCTTGCTGCGCCGCAGCTCGGCGTGGCGAAGCGGCTCGTGGTGATCGACTGCGACCAGGAAGAAGGCGAGCAGAATCCCATCGTGCTGGTGAACCCCGTGCTGGTGGACACGCAGGGCGATCCGGTGGTGGCGGGCGAGGGGTGCCTGTCGTGCCCCGGCATCACGGTTCCCATCGCGCGCCCGCCGTTTGCGCGCGTGCGTTATTTCGACCTCGACGGCGAGGAGTGGGAGATCGAAGGCGACGATCTCCTCGGCCGCTGCCTGCAGCACGAGCTGGACCACCTCGACGGCATCACCATGTTCGAGCGCTGCGACCCGATGGCCCGCATCGAGGCGCTGCGCGACTACGAGATAGCGCTGGCCGCGGGCGCCCGCCCGGGGGAGACCTCGCTCGAAGCGCGGGTGCGCTAACCATGCGCGTCGTGTTCATGGGCACGCCCGCGTTCGCGGCGACCATCCTCGACGATTTGGCGGAGCAGCATGACGTGGCAGCGGTGTACACGCGTCCCGACGCGGTGCGCGGGCGCGGCAAGCGCTTAGAGCCCTCGCCGGTGAAGGCCGCGGCCGAGCGCCGCGGCTTGCGCGTGCTGACTCCGCGCACCCTGCGCGACGAGGCGGCGCAGCGCGAGCTGGCCTCGTTCGCCCCCGACGTGATCTGCGTCGCGGCCTACGGCGCCATCCTGCCGAAGGAGGTGCTCGACATCCCTCGCTTCGGCTGCCTCAACGTGCACGCGTCGCTGCTGCCGCGCTGGCGCGGCGCCGCGCCCATCGAGCGAGCCATCCTGGCGGGCGACGAGGAGGCGGGCGTGTGCATCATGCGCATGGAGGAGGGCCTGGACACAGGCGCCTACTGCGTGTGCCGCACCGCCATCGTCGACGGCAAAAGCGCCTCCGAGCTTACCGATGAGCTGGCCGACCTGGGCTCGCACGCCCTGCTCACCGCCCTCGTGCATGTCGAGCGCGACGCTGCCGAGTGGACGGAGCAGGACGAGGAGCAGGTCACCTACGCCTCGAAGATCGAGAAGCGCGAGCTGGACCTGTCGCCGAACGACGACGTTGCGCTCGCGGCGCGCAAAGTGCAGGCGTCGAGTGCGCCGCACCCGTCGCGCGCCGTCGTCGCCGGGCGCGGCGTCACCGTGCTCGAAGCGCACGCGCCCGAGGACGCGGCGGGTTGCGAGCTGGCGGCGGGCATCCGTCCGGGGGAGGTGCGCTTCGCGGGCAAGCGCCTGTTCCTCGGCATGGCGGACGGCGCGCTCGAGGTGGGCGCGCTCAAGCCCGACGGCAAGCAGACCATGGACGCGCGTTCGTTCGCCGCGGGCGTCCAGGGAATCAAGGACGGCGGCCTGACCTGGGAGGAACCCCATGCCTGAAGCACGTGAGACGCGAAAGCCCCAAGGCTACGCCGGACCTAAAAACCCTCCGAAGAAGCCGCGCTCGAAGGCGAGCCCCGCACGTTTGGCCGCGCTCGACGTGGTGCGCGCCGTGCGCGAGCGCGACGCGTTCGCGCAGGACGTCATCGGCACGCGCATCGACCGCTCCGACCTCTCGTCGGAGGATCGCGCGTTCGCTACGAAGCTGGCTCTCGGCGTGGTCAGCGCCACGGGCACGCTCGACGAGATCATCGATCGCGCGCTCAACGCGCCCAGCGACGTGAAACCCGACGTGCGCGATGCCTTGCGAGTGAGCACCTACGAGATCATCTTCCTCGGCAAGACGCCGCACGCGGCCGTCGACCAGGGCGTGGAGCTCGTGCGCTCCTTCGCGATGAGCGCGTCGGGTCTGGCGAACGCGGTGCTGCGCAAGATCGTGCTCATGCGTCAGGCGTTTCCCTTCGGCGATCCCATGCGCGACCCCGAGGCGCTCGCGCGCCTGCATGCGTTCCCCTTGTGGTTGGCGCGCAAGCTCATCGTCGACTTGGGGCCGCAGGAGGCTCTCGACTTCATGCGCGCCTCGAACGAGCAGGCGCCGCTGTTCATCGCCGTCAACGCGGCGAAAACCTCCGACGAGGCCCTGGTCAAAGCGTTCGACAAGCTGGACGAGGGGCTGGACCCGGTATCGGTGGACGGCGTGAGCGTTGCCGGCTGCTACCGTGTGCTCGACACACGCGCGCTGCTGCTTCCCGAGGTGAAGCGGATGTTCTCGCAGGGCAAGATCCTCGTGACGGACGCCGCTTCGCAGCTGGTGGCCGCCTCGGTGCTGCCTGAGCGGAAGCCCGCGTCGCTTCTGGAGGTGGGCGCCGGTCGCGCCACGAAGACGATCCTGCTGCAAAGCGATGCGACGCGCGCCTACGGCTCGCAGCTGGTCCTGTCTACGCTTGACAACCATGCGTTCAAGACGCGGCTTCTGCTGGAGCGCGCCGAGCGCTACGGCGCGGAGGTGGCCGAGGCGTTCACGGGCGACGCGCTGGAGCTGGACGCCGTGGTGGGGGACCGCGCCTTCGACGAGGTGTTCATCGACGCCCCGTGCTCGGGGCTGGGCACGCTGCGCCGCCATCCCGAGATCCGCTGGCGCATCAAGCCGGCCGACATCGTTGAGTTCGCGCGCGTGCAGCTGGGCATGCTGCAGGCTGCCGCGCCGCACGTGGCCCCGGGCGGCGCGCTGGCCTACGCCACGTGCACGGTAACCCGCGAGGAGAACAACGGCGTGGTGAAGGCCTTCCTCGAAAGCGAGGCCGGCGCGGGCTTCAAGCTGGCACCCGTCAACGGCCGCTCCTGCGTGGCCACGCGCCTCGCCCCCGGCTCCCCGGATGCTCACTTCGCCGTCCGCTTCGAGCGCATCGCGTAGGCGCGGCTGTCCTTGCGACGCTGCGGGCCCGGGGCATGCGCCCGGGCCCGTTTTTCTTTATGTACGAGGATAAATAGCGGGTGCAAACCGTCGGAAAAGCCTTACTATGGGTACCGAAATCTTTGAAGCGAATAGGAGACTTACATGCTTTCCGAGCGCATACTGTCGCGCCTGATCCATACCATGACCAAGCAGCATCTGGCTCTCAACCCCACGAGCGAGACCATGATGCCGTCCGCCAATCCCGGGCAGAAGTACATGCTGTACATGCACGTCCCTTTCTGCGAGCGCCTGTGCCCGTACTGCAGCTTCAACCGTTACCCGTTTCGCGAGGAGGTCGCCCGGCCCTACTTCGCGAACATGCGCAAAGAGATGCTGATGTTGAAGGATCTCGGCTACGACTTCGAGAGCATCTACGTAGGCGGCGGCACACCCACCGTCATGATCGACGAGCTGTGCGAGACGCTCGACATGGCTCGCGACAACTTCAACATCAGGGAGGTCGCCTCCGAGACCAACCCGAACCATCTGACGCAGCCGTGGTTGGACAAGCTGCAGGGTCGTGTGCAGCGTTTGAGCGTGGGCGTGCAAAGCTTCGACGACGACCTGCTCAAGCAGATGGACCGCTACGAGAAGTACGGCAGCGGCGACGTCATCCTGGAGCGCATCGCCGAGGCGGAGCCGTACTTCGACTCGCTGAACGTGGACATGATCTTCAATTTCCCCTCGCAGACCGAGGACGTTCTCATGGCCGACCTCGAGAAGATCGCGCTGTCCGGTTGCCGCCAGACCACGTTCTCTCCGCTGTACGTGTCGTCGGCCACTACGCGCAAAATGGCCGCTACGTTAGGCGCGATGGACTACGACCGCGAGTACCGTTACTACCAGATCCTCGACGGCGTGCTGGCCGGCGGCGACGACCCGCTGTTCGACCGCACCACGCTGTGGACGTTCACGCGCCCCGACAAGGCGGGCAAGCCGGCCGACGCGCCTCAGATCGACGAGTACCAGGTGAACTACGACGAGTATCCGGCCATCGGCAGCGGCTCCATCACGCACCTGAACGGCTGCTTGTACGTGAACAACTTCAGCATCAAAGACTACAACGCGGCCATCGAGAGCGGGCGCATGTCCATCATGGGCAAGACCGAGATGAGCAAGCGCGACCTCATGCGCTACCGCTTCCTGCTCGATTTGTACAAGCTGCGGCTCGACAAGCGCGCCTTCGAGCGCGACTTCGGCTGCAGCATCGAGACAGGTCTTCCCATGGAATTGGCTTTCATGCGTCTGAACAGGGCGTTTGAAACCGACAACGCCGAAGAGCTGACGCTGACGCCTATCGGACGCTACCTGACCGTGGTCATGTACCGCCAGTTCCTCAGCGGCATGAACAACTTGCGCGACCAGGCGCGCGCCGCGCTGACCGGCCCGGAGCGCGAGCTCCTGTTCGGCGACGGCGTTCCCGCGTAAGAGATTGTCATCCTGGGCGTAGGCCGTAATCGAAGGATTCCGTGCGGCATCGGCCGGGGCGCTTCCGGCTACCGCCGCACGGGATCCTTCGATTACGCAGCGTCGCTGCTCCGCTCAGGATGACAACTTGGGTCGCCGCCGCCATCGGGCCGCTTTTTTGTTTCCAAATGGTTTCGTCCTCCCCTGAATCGAAGCGGTTTGCTATACAATAAGTAAACTTTTATACCAACGATATACCAGAAGGAGGTCAAGCGAGCATGGAGCCGAACATCGAAGAGGTGGCTGGGCGAATTCGGGCGCTGCGCGAAGACCTCGATATCACCATGCAGGAGATGGCCGACGCGACGGGGCGCTCGGTGGCCGAGTACGCCGCACAGGAGTCGGGGCAGCAGGATCTGTCGTTCACGTTCCTCTACAAGTGCGCGCAGCGTCTGGGCGTCGACGTCATCGAGCTTCTGACCGGCGAGGATCCGCATCTGTCGGGCTATTCGTTGACCCGCGCCGCCGAGGGCCTGTCCATCAAGCGCCGTGCGGGCTTCGAGTACCTGCACAAGGCTCCTCATTTCAAGAACAAGCTGGCCGAGCCCTTCCTGGTGACGGCGCCGTACCTCGAGGAAGAGCAGAACGCGCCCATCCACCTTTCCTACCATAAGGGCCAGGAGCTCGACTACATCATCTCCGGCCGCATGCGCTTCGCCTACGAGGATCATATCGAAGAGCTCGAGGCAGGCGACCTTCTCATGTACGATTCCAGCCGCGGCCACGGCATGATCGCCACAGGCGGAGAGCCGTGCACGTTCCTCGCGGTGGTCATGAAGCCGAACGGGGAGATTATCTAGGCGCAGCGCCCCGGGCAGGCGGCGAGAAGCCGAACAAGCCCCCAGCGTATGCGCCCCGCATCCGATGATCCCATCCGTCTCGCGGCGGATCCTTCCGCTGCATCGATCTTCCGAGAAAGACACCATTATGAGAAACATCAACCTCCGCTACGTGAACGAGGCCTACGACGAGGACGGCGTGCTTTCCTCGTTCGAGGTGAGCTGTCCGGCAAGCTTCAACTTCGGCTACGACGTGGTCGACGACATCGCCGTGAACGACCCCGACCGCCGCGCCATGGTGTGGTGCAACCCCGAGGGCGAGAACCACGTGTTCACGTTCGCCGATATGAAGCGCTGGTCGGACAAGACCGCGAACTTCCTGGCCGAGCAGGGCATCGGCCGCGGCGACATGGTCATGGTCATCCTGCGGCGCCACTACCAGTTCTGGTTCGTGGCCACCGCGCTGGCGAAGCTGGGCGCCGTCATGGTTCCCGCCACCTTCATGCTCAAGGAGCACGACCTGGAATACCGCCTGAACGGCGCGTCCGTCAAGGCCGTCATCGCCACATCGCTCGGCGACATCGCCGAGGTGTGCGACCGCGTGGCAGACGCGTGCCCCACGCTTGAGCGCCGCATCCTCGTGAACGGCGCGGGCGGCGGCCTCACGCCCGAGGACGCCGACGGCAACCTCGTGTTCCCCGACGACGGCCTGCCGCTGGGCGAGGCGCTGTCGGGGCCGGAAGGCGTGTGCGCGGCGGGCGTCGAGCGCGCCGGCTGGCTCGACTTCAACACGTGCGTGCGCGCCGCGTCCGAGGACTTCGAGCGCCGTGAGACGGCGGCGGCCGACCCTATGCTCATGTACTTCTCGTCCGGCACGTCGGGCAACCCCAAAATGGTGCTGCACGATTCCGAGTACGCCATCGCGCATCTCGTCACGGCGAAGCATTGGCACAACGTGGATCCCGACGGCCTGCACTTCACCATCGCCGACACGGGCTGGGGCAAGGCGGTATGGGGCAAGTACTACGGCCAGTGGCTTATGGAGGCGTGCGTGTTCACGTACGACTTCGACCGCTTCCACCCCTCCGAGATCCTGTCGCTCATCGGCGAGCACCGCATCACCACGCTGTGCTGCCCGCCCACGATGTACCGCATGATGATGACCGAGAACGTCGACGCCTACGATCTGAGCTCGCTCCAGTACTCCACGACGGCGGGGGAGGCCTTGAATCCCGATCTGTTCGATTTCTGGAAGGAGCACACGGGGCTCACCATCTACGAGGGCTTCGGGCAGACCGAGACGCCGCTGACCATCGCGAACCTGACGAACTCCACTCCGCGACCCGGCTCCATGGGCAAGCCGGTGCCGCTGTACAACGTTGAGATCCAGCGCGACGACGGCACCCGCTGCGCCGTGGGCGAGACGGGCGAGGTGTGCATCGACATCCACGAGAAGGCTGCCGGCATCATGCTGGAATACTACCGCGACCCCGAGAAGACCGCGGCCGCCATGACGTGCGGCTGGTACCACACCGGCGATACCGCGTGGTGCGACGAGGACGGCTACTTCTGGTACGTCGGGCGCAACGACGACGTCATCAAATCGAGCGGCTACCGCATCGGCCCCTTCGAGATCGAGAGCGTGCTTCTGGAACACGAGGCGGTGCGCGAGTGCGCCGTCACCGGCGTGCCCGACCCCACGCGCGGCAAGGCCGTGAAGGCCACCGTCGTTTTGGCCGAGGGTTTCGAGGGTTCCTCCGAGCTGACACGCGAGCTGCAGACCTGGGTGAAGCACAAGACCGCGCCGTACAAGTACCCCCGCATCGTGGAGTACGTGGACGCGCTGCCCAAGACCGTGAACGGCAAGATCCGCCGCGCAGCCATCCGCGAGTCGGACGAGGCGGCGAAAGCTCTGGAAGGCCTCGTATGATGATGGATGCGCCCGTGGCCGTGGTGTGCGGGCACTACGGCGTGGGCAAGACGAACCTGACGCTCAACATTGCGCTCGACGCGGCTGCGGGGGGACGCGCGGTCACGGTGATCGACCTCGACGTGGTGAACCCCTTCTTCCGCTCCAGCGACTACCGCGCGCTGCTCGACGAGCGCGGCATCCGTTTGGTCGCGCCCGTGTTCGCGGGCACGAACGTGGACGGACCCAGCTTGTCCGGCACCATCGAGCCGGCCATCGACGGCGCCCAGCGAGCCTGGCGCGACGGCGACGAGCGTCCCTTCGTGGTGATCGATGCGGGCGGCGACGATGCGGGCGCCACGGCGCTCGGGCGCTTCGCGCGCACGGTCGAGCAGGCTCCCTACGAGATGCTGTACGTGGTGAACCGCAACCGCAACCTCACGCAGGAGCCGGCCGAGGCGGTGGAGGTGCTGCGCGAGATCGAGGCGAAATCGCACTTGCGGGCCACGTGCGTCGTGAACAACACGCACCTGCAGCACGACACCGACGCCCAGGTCGTGGAGCAGGGCCTGCCGTTCGCGCAAGCGGTTGCGCAAGCGGCCGGGCTGCCCTTGGCATGCACCACGGTGCCCGCTGCGGCGGCGCGCCAGGTCGCCGACCGGGAAACTACCCACCGCGCGCCGAATGGGGATCGGCAAACGTACTATCCTGTGCAAGTATATGTAAGAACTCCCTGGGAATAGACAAGAGAGCTGCGCGCCGGACGCTCCAGTCCGGCCGTTTATGCATTCGGACGAGACGAGGAAGGCGGATCATGGCGAGAATCAGCGTAGACGACTCCTTCTGCAAGGGGTGCGGCCTGTGCGTCGACGCGTGCCCCGAGCAGATCATGGCGCTCGACCGCGACAAGATCACCGTGAAGGGCTACCATCCCGCGTACTGCACCGACCTGGACGCGTGCACGGGATGCATGTCCTGCGCGGTCATGTGCCCTGACGTTGCGATCACGGTAGAGAGGTAGACCATGGCAGAGAAAGTGCTCATGAAGGGTAACGAGGCTTTGGCGGAGAGCGCCCTGCGCGCCGGCTGCCGCTTCTTCTTCGGATACCCCATCACGCCGCAGACCGAGCTTGCGGCCTACATGTCCAAGCGCATGGAGAAGGTCGGCGGCACGTTCTTGCAGGCTGAAAGCGAGATCGCGGCCATCAACATGGTGTACGGGGCGGCTGCGGCCGGCGCGCGCGTCATGACGTCGTCCTCGTCGCCGGGCATCTCGCTCAAGGGCGAGGGCATCTCCTACATGGCCGGCGCCGACCTGCCGGGCGTCATCATCAACGTGCAGCGCGGCGGCCCGGGCCTCGGCGGCATCCAGCCGTCTCAGGCCGACTACTGGCAGGCCACGCGCGCGCTCGGCCACGGCGACTTCCGCGTGGTGGTGTACGCTCCGTCCACCGTGCAGGAGATGGCCGACTACGTGTACAACGCGTTCGACGTGGCCGACAAGTACCGCACGCCCGTCATGATCCTGGCCGACGGCATGCTGGGGCAGATGATGGAGCCCGTGGTCATGCCCGAGCCCGTCGACTCGCTGCCCGAGAAGCCCTGGGCCGCATGCGGCCACAAGCACCAGCGCCCCCATAACGTGGTGAACTCGCTGTACCTCACCGCCGAGGCCCTGGAGAACCTCAACGTGGAGCGCTACGAGCGCTACGCCGCCATCGAGCGCGACGAGCAGCGCGCCGAGGCGTTCATGACCGACGACGCCGACATCGTGGTGGTCGCGTTCGGCGCGAGCGCCCGCGTGGCGCGCAGCGCGGTGGTCGCGGCTCGCGAGAAAGGCGTCAAAGCCGGCCTCGTCCGCCCCATCACCCTGTGGCCGTTCCCCGTGGACGCCATCGAGGCCACCATCCCTCAGGCGAAGGCCTACCTGTCGGTGGAGATGAACATGGGCCAGATGGTGGACGACGTGCGCCTGACCGTGGCCGGCCGCCGCCCGGTGGACTTCTACGGCCGCACCGGCGGCGTCATCCCGACGCCGGTGGAGGTGCTGGCCAAGCTGGAAGCCATGAACGAAGCAATCGCCGCATCCGCGAAAGGAGGGGAGTAGGCCATGGCCGACAAGGAAATGAAAGTCGTGTTCGAGCGACCCCATGCGCTCCTGCCCGTCGTCACCAACTATTGTCCTGGGTGCTCCCACGGCATCGTCAACCGTCTTGTGGCCGAGTGCCTCGACGAGCTGGACGTGGAAGGCTCCACCGTGGGCATCGCGCCCGTCGGCTGCACCGTCACGTCCTACGACTTCTACGGCTGCGACATGATCGAGGCCGCGCACGGCCGTGCGCCGGCGGTGGCCACCGCCGTGAAGCGCGCGCTGCCCGACGGCGTCGTGTTCGCCTACCAGGGCGACGGCGACCTGGCGTCCATCGGCATGGCCGAGACGGTTCATGCGGCCACGCGCGGCGAGAACATCACCGTCGTATTCGTGAACAACGCTATCTACGGCATGACCGGCGGCCAAATGGCTCCCACGAGCCTGCCGAACCAGGTGACCCAGACCTCTCCCTACGGCCGCAACACCGAGACGGCCGGCTTCCCCATCCGCGTGTGCGAGCTTCTGAGCTCGCTCGACGGCGTGGCGTACCTCGAGCGCGTCACCGTCGACTGCCCGAAGAACGTGCGCAAGGCGAAGAAGGCCATCAAGAAAGCGTTCCAGACCCAGATCGACAAGCGCGGCTACTCGCTCGTCGAGATCGTGGGCACGTGCCCGACGAACTGGGGCATGACGCCGCAGGACGCATTCGCCTGGATGAACGAGAACATGCTGCCGTACTATCCCTTGGGCGTGTACAAGGACGTGGTGGCCGAGGGCCACGCGAACGCGGCCGAGGCGGCTTCGGCTCGCAACGCCGCCTGCCCCATCGCGCACCCCGACCCGCAGGTGGAAGGAGGCGCACGATGAGCCGTTCCGTCAACATGGTGCTGGCCGGCTTCGGCGGCCAAGGCGTGCTGTTCGCCGGCAAGCTGATCGCCTATGCCGGTCTGCTGGAGGATCGCGAGGTGTCGTGGCTGCCTTCCTACGGCCCCGAGATGCGCGGCGGCACCGCCAACTGCAGCGTGTGCCTGTCCGACGATCCCATCGGAAGCCCGCTCGTGCTCGCCCCCGACGTGCTCGTTGCCATGAACCAGCCGTCCCTCGACAAGTTCGAGCGCAGCGTGGCCGAGGGCGGCATCGTGGTGGCCGACTCCACGCTCGTCCAGCGCATCCCCGAGATCGAGGGCGTGCGCATGTGCGCCATCCCCGCGACGGCCATGGCCGAGGAGGCCGGCTTCAAGAAGCTGGCGAACATCATCCTGGCCGGCAAGCTGTTCGCCGAGACGCGCTTCTGCGAGGAGGAGACCCTCTGGAAGGCCATCGAGAAGTGCGTGCCCGCGAAGAAAGCGGCGATGCTCGACATGAACAAACGAGCCCTGCAACTGGGAATCGACGCATGATCGTTCCGACGGCCTGCCGGCCGTCGGAACTGCTCGACGCTGCGACGCGCAGCTAGTCCCCGTAGGGGGCGGCTTTCCGTGGCGCTCGATCTTGGCGCTCCAAGCCCTCGTCGCGTACCCAAGGTACGCTTCCTCGGGCTTTCGCGCCAATCTCGGGCACCACGGAAAGCCTCGCTGACCGATTTGGAAATGTACGCGTTAGAAAGTGTAGGATTCGCATGGTAGCTGAACTGGCCGAGATCGGCCTGCGCATCAAGGGTCTGCGCGAGGCGTGCGACGTCTCGCGCGAGGACATGGCGGCCGAGCTGGAAGTGCCGCTGGAGACGTATGTCCGCTGGGAGGAAACCGGCGACGACGTGCCCATTTCGGCCATCTACCACATGGCGCACCACTTCGGCGTGGAGTTCACGGAGATCCTCACGGGCACCGCGGCCAAGCTCGACACGTACCAGGTGGTGCGCTGGGGCGAAGGGCGCGAGGTCGACCGTTATCCGGGATACCACTTCGAGGATCTTGCGTGGCGCTACACCGGCAAGATCATGCAGCCGCTGCTCGTGGTGCTCGATCCTTCCGACGAGCCCGCGAAGCTCGTGACGCACACCGGTCAGGAGTTCAATCTCGTCATCGAGGGCACCGTCGTGGTGACGTGGGCGGACAAGGAGTTCGAGCTCAACGCCGGCGACAGCATCTACTTCAATCCGGAGCATCCGCACGGCCAACGCTGCGGCGGAGATATCCCTGCAAAATTCGTGACGATCATCGCAGAGTAGGAAGCACAGCCCGTGAACCATATCCTGAAAAAATACTGCCCCCGCATCGAGTTCGATTCGTACGAGGACTTCTTCGAGAACTTCAAGATCGACGTGCCCGAGGCGTTCAACTTCGGCTTCGACGTGGTGGACGAGTGGGCTCGCGTCGATCCCGAGAAGCGTGCGCTCGTATGGTGCGACGATCGCGACGAGGAGCGCACCTTCACGTTCGACGACTTGTCGAAGCTGTCGAACCGGGCGGCCAACGCGTTTCGCAAGCTCGGCATCGGCAAGGGGGACGTGGTCATGATGATCCTGCGCCGTCGCTGGGAATACTGGGTGTGCGCCGTGGCGCTGTGCAAGCTGGGCGCCACCATCATCCCCGCGTCGTTGCAGCTGACGAAGAAGGACATCGTCTACCGTGCCGATAGCGCGCAGGTGAAGGCGGTCGTTTGCGTGAACGACGAGTACGTATGCGGGCAGATGGAGGAAGCGCTGCCTGAATCGCCGTCCATCGAGAACCGCATCATCGTGGCGGGCGAGCGCGACGGCTGGACGCCGTTCGACCAGCTGATCGAGGGCGAGTCCGACGAGTTCGAGCGCCCGAGGGGCGAGGCGGGCGTCACGAGCAAGGACATCATGCTCATCTACTTCACGTCAGGCACCACGGGCATGGCGAAAGCGGTGTGCCACAACTTCGCCCACCCGTTGGGCCATATCATCACCGCGAAGTACTGGCAGCAGGTGGAAGAGGACGCGCTGCACATGAGCGTGACCGACAGCGGCTGGGCGAAGTTCGGCTGGGGCAAGATCTACGGCCAGTGGATCGCCGGCGCCACCGTCTTCGCCTACGACATGGACAAGTTCGTGCCCACGAAGCTGCTGCAGAAGATCCAGGACTACAAGCTGACCACGTTCTGCGCGCCGCCGACGATGTACCGCTTCATGCTGCAGGAGGACGTGAGCGCCTACGACCTGTCGAGCGTGCACAACTTCGCCACGGCGGGCGAGCCGCTGAACGCCGAGGTCACGTTGGCGTGGGAGCGTTTGACGGGCAAGAGGATCCGCGAGGGCTTCGGCCAGACCGAGGGTCCGGTGCTGCTGGCGACGTTCCCGTGGGTCGACCCGCGTCCGGGTTCCATGGGCAAGCCTTCGCCGCTTTTGAACATCAAGCTGCTGGACGACGACGGCATCGAGGTGCCCGACGGCGAGGAGGGCGCCATCTGCGTGACGGGGCTCAAGGAGGCGTACCCGCCGGGACTGTTCGTGGGGTACTATCGCGACGAGGAGCGCACGCGCGAGGCCGTGGGCGGGGAGTACTACAACCTGCACGACATGGCGTGGCGCGACTCCGACGGCTACTGTTTCTTCGTGGGTCGCAACGACGACGTCATCAAGTGCTCGGGTTACCGCATCGGGCCCTTCGAGGTGGAGAGCGCGCTCGTGGAGCATCCCGCCGTGGTGGAGTGCGCCGTCACGGCGGCGCCCGATCCCATCCGCGGCAAGGTGGTGAAGGCCACCGTCGTGTTGGCGCGCGGTTACGAGCCTTCCGACGAGCTGGTGCGCGAGCTGCAGAACCACGTGAAGCACACGACGGCGCCCTACAAGTATCCGCGCATCGTGGAGTTCGTCGACGAGCTGCCCAAGACCATCGGCGGCAAGATCAAGCGCAAGCTGATCAGGAACAACGACGGCATCGAGGATTAAGGGGCCGACCTGCCGGCGGCGCCGGCGGTCGGCAGGTCGACTTTGCATCATCGCCCGAAAAACACGCTTGCAGGAGCGATTCCGTGTTTTTCGGGCGATGATGTGCGTTCGCGGGCGTCGTGCTATGATGCGATCATGGGTCACGATGAGCCGACATACCGCGACTACGCCGTCTGGGCGCGCCAATCGCTCGAGGATATCGCGCGCGACTGCCACGTGCAGGCGTTCCGCGCGAGCGGGCCGGGAGGCCAGTGCGTGAACACAACGGACTCGGCGGTGCGCATGACGCACGTGCCCAGCGGCATGACGGTGACGTCTCACGAGTCGCGCAGCCAGTTCCGCAACCGCCAGCTGTGCTTGCAGAAGCTGCGCGACCGGTTCGTGCGCGAGGCCGTGCCGCCGAAGGCGCGCCGCGCCACGAAGGCGACCCGCGCCTCCAAGGAGCGCCGTCTCGCCCAGAAGCGCCGGCGCTCCCAAACGAAGGCGCAGCGCGGCCGCGTCGACGAGTGACGCAGGCGATCAGCCAGTGCGTTCCCTCCGTGGTTGGGCGTCCTCCCGCGGAGCCGGGTTGCCGCAGCGTTTCCTGCCAAATTTTCTATTTCGGCGTACGTCGCCGTCGTGACTCGGACTGGTCGAGCGGGCGCGAAGCCGCCCGCGCCGGCGGGGTAACGCTTGCGTGTCCTTCCTTCTACGAGCGCGCTACGGTTCGGCGACCGCGCGCTGCGCAGGCGTATCGTGGACGAGTAACGACGGTTCACGCCGCCCGTCAGCGGCGGCGTATGAGTGATAAGGAGCACGCATGGCGGATTTGCAAAGCCCGAAGGATCGTATCACCCTGCGAAACGGATACGGCATTCCCTGCCTGGGGTTCGGCACGTGGAAGATGCCCGATGGGGAAGTGGGGATCGATGCCGTTCATCAGGCTCTTCATGACGGGTATCGCCATATCGACACGGCGGCAGCCTACGACAACGAGGGCACGGTAGGCAAGGCGCTCGCCTCGGGAGGCATATCGCGCGAGGACCTGTTCATCACCACGAAGGTGTGGAACACCGATCGCGGCTACGATGCGACGCTCAAGGCGTTCGAGGAATCGCGTGCCAAGCTGCACCTCGACTACGTCGACCTGTACCTCATCCACTGGCCCGCTGCGCAGGGCGCCGAGGCCGAATGGCAGCGCACGAACCAGGAGACGTGGCGCGCGCTCGAGACGCTCTACCTCGACGGGCTCGTGCGCGCCATCGGCGTGAGCAATTTCAAGCCCCATCATCTTGAACCGCTTATGGACGCGGCCGATATCCTGCCGATGGTCGACCAGATCGAGCTGCACCCCGGCTGCAACCAGGAGGTCACGCGCGAGTTCTGCAACCGCCACGATATCGTGGTGGAGGCGTGGTCGCCGCTGGGCTCGGGTCGCGTGCTGGAAAACCAGCTGCTCATCGACATCGCTGCCAGCTACGGCTGCACGGTGGCGCAGCTGTGCCTGCGTTGGTGCCTGCAGCGCCGTGCCATCCCTCTGCCGAAGTCCACGGACCCGGCGCGCATCGCCGAGAACGCGCGCATCTTCTGGTTCGACATCACCGACGAGGACCTGCAGCGTATCGACGAGCTGGATCCTCTCGGCCAAAGCGGTCTCGATCCCGACACCATCGACTTCTAAACCTGCTCGGAAAGCCCGCGAAAGCGGGCTTTCCTTTTTGCGGAGCTTGCGGCGTTCGATGCGAAAACACCTGGCCGACAGGCTGGCAACGCATCGGCAAGGACGGTCGGGTCTTCCAGCGCCCTTCCGGGCTCTGCCGTATCGTGTATCGGGTACGTCTCGGCGCTTGCGCGCCGGACATCCGAGTGGCCTGGCGAAAGGAGCGGCTGCATGGTGGATAAGGCTCACGGCGGCGCGAAGCGCGCCTCGTCCGACGCGAGCGCCGGCAGGCAGCCGGGCGGGCAGAAGCTTGCGCGCGTGCTCGGCGTGCCGGACATGATTGTGTACGGGCTCATCTTCATGGTTCCCATCGCGCCAATGGGCATCTACGGCGGCGTGTTCTCGGAGTCGGGCGGCATGCCTGCACTCGTGTATCTCGTGGGCACGCTGGCCATGGTGTTCACGGCGCTGTCCTACGGCATGCTCATCCGCGAGTGGCCGGTGGCGGGCTCGGTGTACGCCTACACCTCGCGCGGCCTCGGCAAAGGCATTGGTTTCGTCACGGGCTGGACGCTGCTGCTCGATTATCTGTTGATTCCCTTGCTCATGTACGTGGTTGCCTCGACGGCGCTGTCCGGGCTCGTGCCCGAAGTGCCCCCGTGGGCGTTCGCCGTGGCGTTCGTGGCTGCGAACACGTTCGTGAACGTGCGCGGCATCGGACTCACCGATATCGTGAACCGCGTGGCGCTTGTGCTGGAGATCCTCGTGCTGCTCGTCTTCGTCGTGCTGGGCGTTCGATGGCTGCTCGCCGACCCTTCGTCGCGCGGTTTCTCGCTCGACCCGCTCTTCAATCCCTCGACGTTCGACCCGAACCTCGTCATGAGCGCCGTGTCGTTGGGCGTGCTGTCGTTTCTGGGCTTCGACGGCATCGCCACGCTGTCGGAGGAGGCGAAGGACGGCCGACGCGGCCCGGGTCGCGCCATGATGGCATCGCTGGTCATCGTGGGTGCGCTGTTCGTGCTGCAGACCTACATCGCGGGCTGCATCAGTCCCGACGGCGCCGCGTTCGCGGGCGACTCGGGCAACGCCTTCTACTTGGTGGCGCAGGTCGTGGGCGGACGCTGGCTGTACATCGTGTGCGCCGTTGCCACGGCGCTGGCCTGGGGAATCTTCACGGCGTTGGCCGCTCAGACGGCCGTGTCGCGGATACTTTTCGCCATGGGGCGTGCCGGCGGGCTGCCGAAGCCGTTGGCCAAGATCCATCCGAAGTACCATACGCCCTACGTCGCCTCTCTGTTCGTGGGAGCCCTCACGCTCGTGCTGGTGCTGACGTTCGGCAGGCTGGGCACCGACACCATATCCCTGTTCGTGAATTTCGGAGCGCTCTCCGCGTTCCTCATGCTACACGTTACCGTCATCGGGTACTTCTTCATCAAGAAGCGCGACGGGCGCTGGGCGGCGCATTTACTGTCTCCCTTGTGCGGCATCGCGGTGATCGGATACACGTGGTGGAGCCTCGACGTGCCGGCGAAGGTGCTCGGCCTTATCTGGATGGCGGCGGGCATAGCGTACTACCTCGTGCTGCATTACGGCTTGAGGCGCGATGTCGAGCTGGACGGGTAGTTTTCATCGTCACGTTATCCCAGCTGCGAAAACGGCGCTTTTCGCGTCGTAACCGGTTCTGGACAATATAACCCTCTTCATCGGACAATATAGCGACACGTCGAAAACTGAGGAGGTTCCGGTTTGAGGATAGCGATCTGCGATGATGACGGAGCGCTGCGAAGCGATCTGCGCAGTGCGCTGGACCGGTCGCTGGCAGGGCGTAACGTTCGGGCTCGGTACCAGGAGTACACGGCCGGCGAGCGCCTGGTAGCCGATGCGGCGAACGGAGATCCGTTCGATCTGGTGTTCCTCGACGTGTACCTCGAAGGCGTGGACGGCGTGTCGGCGGCCCGCGCGTTGCGCGCGGTGGACGCGGCGGTTCCCATCGTGTTCCTCACCGTCTCGCGCGAGCATGCGGTGGAAAGCTACGAGGTGCGTGCGACCGACTACCTCATGAAGCCGCTCGACCCGGCCGCCATCGAGCGTGTTCTCGATCGGGTTCTGCCTGCGAGCGAGCCTCGACTGGCGTTTCGGGTGGGCGCATCGCGGCGCTATTTCGCCTTCGGCGACATCGTGTATCTGGAAAGCCGCGATCATTCGGTGCTGCTGCACACCGCGGACGGAGCCTGCCATCGCGGCTTGGCCAAGCTCGACGACGTGCAGCAGGATCTGAACGATCCCCGCTTCCTGCGCTGCCATCGCAGCTGTTTGGTGAACATGGACTACATAGCCGACGTTTGCGACGATTTCATTCTACGCGACGGAACATGCGTGCCGGTACGCGTGAAAGAGCGTCGCAAGATGCACGAGGCCTATCACCGCTACTTCGTCGATGCCCTATGCGAGGGCCGCGCCGAAGCCTAGGCGCGGCCCTCGCATAGCTTTTCCCCGTTGCGGCGTTCGGCGTTTCGCGAAGCCGCCCTTCCGCAGCGCTCGTTCTCACGTTACGATACCGTTACAGCCGCGTGGCGGGTGGAGGACGGCGCGTACGATGTGCGCGCGGTATCGTCAACGACCGAGGAAAGGAATCTTGCATGAACGACACGGTGAACGAGGAAGGTCGCCTCCCGGTGCCGCTCAAGGTATTCGGCGTTCTCAGCATAGTAGGAGGACTCGCTTCCCTCGGCGACCTGGCGCCGGTGATCTTCTCCTTCGTGCAAGGCGTCGGCGGCGGCACGTACCGAACGGCGTCCATCGTCATCTTCGCCGGTCTCATGGCGGTGCTCACGTCATCGGCCGTGCTGTTCGTGTTCTTGGGCGTGCGGCTGCTGCGCAATCGCCGAGCCCACGCGGCGCAGGCGGCGAACACCCTCGCGGCGCTCACCGTGCTGGCCGTCATCGGCACGCTGATGCTGTTCGGCTTGTCTGCGCACCACATCGGCTACCTCGTTCAGATCGTCATTCTCGTCGCGGTGACCAGCTATCTCGACCCGCAGTTGCACGAGGAGCGCCGGCTACAGCGCAAGCTCAAGAAGATGGACAAGGAGCAGCGCTCGGAAGAGAGGAGGTTGGCGCGCGAGCGCAAGCCGAAAAAAGGGTTCATCACGCTGAACTTCTTCAACCTGTTCTGGATCTTCGTGGTGTGCTGCGTGCTGGGGCTCATCATCGAGGTGCTGTTCCATTTCGCGCTATACCATGAGTATCAGGATCGCGCTGGGCTTCTGTTCGGGCCGTTCTCTCCCATCTACGGTTTCGGCGCTCTGCTCATGACCATCGCGCTCAACCGTTTCCACGACAAGCCCGTGTGGGTGGTCTTCCTCGTGAGCGCCGTCATCGGCGGTGCGTTCGAGTATTTCACGAGCTGGATCATGGAGTTCTCGTTCGGCATCCGCGCATGGGACTATTCGGGCACGTTCTTGTCCATCGACGGACGCACGAACTTCGTGTTCATGGTGATGTGGGGCGTGCTGGGCGTGGCGTGGATCAAGCTTCTGCTGCCGCGGCTTTTGAAGTTGATCAACCTCATTCCGTGGAACTGGCGCTACGCGGTGACGGCCGTATGCGCGGGGCTCATGCTGGTGGACGGCGTCATGACCGTGCAGTCCATCGACTGCTGGTACGCGCGATCGGCGGGCAAGGCGCCCGACACGCCCATCGAGGAGTTTTACGCGAAGCATTTCGACAACGCCTACATGGAGCACCGCTTCCAGACCATGACCATGGATGTGAACGACGCCGCTCGAGCCGATCGGTAAGCGCGGCGATGCGCGCGTCCGTCAACGCTTGCGTATCGAATGGGCGCATGCGGCGGTAAAGGACAGGAGCGGCTGTTCGCAGGGTGTACAATCGAACCATTGAAGGGCGCACACGTTCGAACGTTCGAGCGCCCGGTCGAAGCTTGCGGGAAGGAGCTCTCATGGGAATCGTCGCCGCGTACGCCGTGCCGCATCCGCCCCTCGCCATGCCCGAGGTAGGCCGGGGCCAGGAGCGCGCCATCCAGGACACCCTCGACGCGTATCGCGAGGTGGCGCGCCGCATCGCTGCCCACGCGCCCGAGACAGTCGTCGTGGTGTCGCCCCACGCCCCGCTGTTCCGCGACTGCTTCCATCTGTCCACGGGCGACTTCGACCGCGGCGACATGGGGCGCTTCGGCGCATGGGACTCTTCCATGACCGTGCAATACGACGGCGAGATGACGGCCGCCATAGCCGCGTGCGCGCGCAAGCACACGGTGCCGCTGTGCGGCAGCGGCATGGGCGGGAAGGATCTCGACCATGCCACCATCGTGCCGCTGCATTTCGTGAACGAGGCATATTCGACGTACCAGGTGGTGCGCATCGGGCTGTCGGGCCTCTCGCCCCAGACGCACCTCGCGCTGGGGCGCTGCATCGCCGAGGCGGCCGCCGATCTGGATCGCAGCTGCGTCCTCATCGCCAGCGGCGACTTGTCCCATAAGCTTGCGAGCGACGGCCCGTACGGCTACGCTCCGCAGGGCCCCGTGTTCGACCGTATGGTCACCGCGCTGTTCGATGCGGGCGATTTGAGCGGTCTGCTGGAGATAGACGAGACGTTCGGCGAGGAGGCGGCGGAATGCGGCCTGCGCTCGTTCTGGATCATGGCGGGCGCGTTGGAAGGCCTTCCCATCTCGCACGAGCTGCTCAGCTACGAAGGCCCCTTCGGCGTGGGTTACGCGGTGGCCGCGTTCGAGGTGCAGGGCTCGGCCGGCGACGGCGCCGTGCGGACCGCGGTTGACCGCGATGAGGATCGCAGCGGTGCGCGCGACGCAGCCGCGAACGATGCGCCGGTCGACCCGTACGTTGCGCTTGCCCGCGCCAGCGTCGAAGGGTTCGTGCGCACGGGCAACCCCATAGCGGTGCCCGACGGCCTGCCGCCCGAGCTGTCGGACAAGCGCGCCGGCGTGTTCGTGTCGCTGCACGAACACGGCGAGCTGCGCGGCTGTATCGGCACCATCTCGCCGGTGACGGGCAGCACGGCCGCCGAGATCGTGCGCAACGGCGTGGCGGCGGCTTCGGAGGATCCGCGCTTCCCGCCCGTGCGCCCCGACGAGTTGGACGCGCTGTCGTATTCGGTGGATGTGCTGTTCACGCCCATGCCCGTCGAGTCGATCGACCAGCTGGACCCGGCCCGCTACGGTGTGATCGTGACGAAAGGCTGGAAGCGGGGGCTGCTGCTGCCGAACCTCGACGGCGTGGACTCGGCGCAGCAGCAGGTGGACATCGCGAAGCGAAAGGCCGGCATCGACCTGTTCGACGACGACGTGGAGCTGGAGCGCTTCGAGGTGGTGCGCCACGAACGCGGGGGAGAGCCGCGCCGTGGCTGACGGGCGCGCCGTGTGCGGCGTGTGCCCGCACGCCTGCGCGCTTTCCGAAGGACGGCGCGGGCTGTGCAGGGCGCGCGTTGCCTACGGTGGACGGGTCGTCGACGAGAATTACGGGCGCGTGACCTCGATCGCGCTCGATCCGGTGGAGAAGAAGCCGCTCGCGCGGTTCCGCCCGGGCTCGACCGTGCTGTCGCTGGGAAGCTACGGGTGCAACCTGCGCTGTCCGTTCTGCCAGAACGCGGATATCGCCTGCGCGGGCGCGGAGGATGCGGCATGGCGCTACGTGGCGCCCGAAGAGGCGGTCGGCCTGGCGCTGCGGGCCCGCGATCGCGGATGCGTAGGCGTCGCGTACACGTACAACGAACCGCTCGTGGGTTACGAGTACGTGCGGGACGTCGGACGGCTCGCGAGCGAGGCGGGGCTTGCGAACGTGCTGGTGAGCAACGGGATGGTGAACGAAGAGCCGCTTACCGAGCTCCTCGGCATCGTGGACGCGGCAAACATCGACCTCAAGGGGTTCACGCAGGGATTCTACGATACGGCGGGCGGCGACCTGTCCGCGGTCAAGCGCACCATCGAAACGCTGGCGGCCGATCCGACGTGCCACCTCGAGGTGACGACGCTCGTCATCCCCGGGCTCAACGACGATCCCGACGAAATCGATGCGGCAGCGGCTTGGCTGGCATCGCTCGATCCCGCCATCCCGTACCATCTCACGCGCTTCTTCCCGTGCCATCGGATGCTCGACCGGCCTCCAACCCCCGTGTCCGCGCTCCATGCGCTGGCGGATGTGGCGCGTCGCCACCTGAGCGACGTACTTTTGGGGAATTGCTGAACGATACGCAACATTTCGGAACGCGCGTCCTCGTCGCGGACAAATGCGCTATCATATCTACGGTGCCGAAACGGCACCTTCTTATTGGAGATGGATGGGTCCTGGTGGGCTCCACGGCCTTCAAAGCCGCTGTGAGGCGTGCAGAACGTCTCGGGTGTGTTCGATTCGCACACATCTCCGCCAGAAACGCAAGCGCCCCGATCGGGGCGCTTTTCGTATTCCCGGATAGAACCTCCCTCGGGGCGTCATCTTCCTCCCGGCACCCTCGTGTCGCCTTCGCGGCGAGTGACGGCTTGGGAGTCGAAGTACTCGAGCAGGGGGATGGCGTACTTCCTGCTGGTGCCCATCGCGTCCTTGAGCTCGGCTGCGGTGGCGGGGCCGTCAACCAGACGGGCGCGCACGGCTTGCTCGAAGGCGGCCAGCGCCGATACGTCGAAGTAGAAGTCGGCTCCGATGCGCCGTACGAGGCCCTGCTTCTCCAGACTTCCCAGCGCGCGGTGGACGAGCGAGGAGTCTAGGCCGCTCGATGCGATGAGCTCGCCTGTGGACGGCGGCGCCCCGGCTGCGGCGGCCAGCGTCTCGCGCAGCTGCTCGGCGGCCTGCTCCTCCAGCTTGCGCGCGCCTGCTCCGGCTTTGGGATGGCTCACCTCGCCCCCGTCCGTCACCGCGGCGCCGCGCGCGACCGCGTCGTCCAGCAGCGCGTCGAAGCAGCCCGCGTCCGCGCGCGGCAGGCAGCGCCGGCGCAGCGCGTCCTTCGCGATGCCGGTGGCGGCCGGGTTCTCGGCATGGAACTTCAGCAGGGCGTTCTCGATGGCGGCGCGCTGCTTCTGCAGCACGGAGGGGGCGGCGTAGCGCAGCGCGCGCTCGCCGCCGAGGCGCACCGCAGCGCCGCGCGCGGCAAGGGCTTCGAGCTCGCGGGCGGCCGCGTCCTCCTCGAGCCCGGAAAGCGTCGCCAGCTCGGTGGCCGTTACGGGCGCGGCGGTCAGCGCGAACGCGGCGTGCGCCACGGCGGCCTCGTCGCCTTCGCGCAGCGCGTCCAGCAGCTCGAGCGCGCCCGGTGCCAGCGTGGTGGTGCGGCGGGGGCGGGCGCGCAGCACCTCGCCGCCGCCGACGACGTGCACGGGCGAGTACGAGCGCACGACGAAGCGGTCGCGCCATGCTACGGGCAGCGGCTCGTCGAGGCGGATCTGCGCGTAGGCGCGCTCGCCGACGCCGAGCGACGGCCGTCCGTCCATGAGCAGCACGCGGCCGGTGACCTCGCGCGTGCCGTGCGCCACGTGCACGCGCGCGCCGCTGACGAGCGGCTTGCCCTTGCCTGGCACGCCGAGGAACGCAAGGTGGGCGTCGAAGCGGTCGGTGGCGCTCGCCGCACCGGGCGCGGCCAGGAAGTCGCCCGGTCGAACCTCGTCGGTGGACACGGCGTTCAGGTTGAGGGCGACGCGGTGCCCGGCGTCGGCGCGATCGACGGGCTCGCCGTGCACCTGCACGCTGCGCACGCGCGTGCGCAGGCCGGAGGGCAGCACCTCCACCTCGTCGCCCGTCCGGGCCGACCCGCTCCACAGGGTGCCCGTGACCACGGTCCCGGCGCCTTTGATGCTGAACACGCGGTCGACGGGCAGGCGCAGGCGCGAGCCCGCCTTCGCGCGCCGCGTGGTGCGCGCCGCGCGTGTCAGAGCCTCTTGCAGCTCGGGAAGCCCGGCGGCCGTGCGGCTGGACACGGGGACGATATCGGCATCCGCGAAAGGCGTGCCGGCCAGGCGGCCCCGCACCTCGTCGGCCATGAACAGCGCCCATTCCTCGTCCACGAGGTCGGTTTTCGTGAGCGCCACCACGCAGGTGCGTATGCCCAGAAGCTCCAGCACGGCCAGGTGCTCCTCGGTCTGCGGCATGATGCCGTCGTCGGCGGCGATGCAAAGAAGCGCCAGGTCGATGCCCGTCGATCCCGCGATCATCTGGCGCACGAAGCGCTCGTGGCCCGGCACGTCCACCACGCCGAGCACGGTGCCGTCAGGAAGCGCCAGGCGCGCGAAGCCCAGCTCGATGGTGATGCCGCGCTGCTTCTCTTCTGCCAGACGGTCGGGGTCGGTTCCGGTCAAGGCCAGCACGAGCGACGACTTGCCGTGGTCGATATGGCCGGCCGTGCCCAGCACGAGGTCGGTCTGCGTGCGCCCGCTCATGCGCGGCTCCCCTCGGCTCCGGCGTCGAGCGCGTCGAAGTAGGCGCGCACGGCCTCGGCGACCTCGGCTAGCTCGTCCTCGGCCACGGTGCGCGCGTCCAGCAGCACGGCGTCGTGCTTGATGCGCCCGATCACGGGCACGTCGCGCCGCGCAATGAGGAACGTCTCGCACCCCTGCGCGTCCCCGCGCGAAAACTCGATGCGCACCGCATGCGAGTCGATGTCGCACAACGGCAGCGCGCCGCCGCCGGCCCGCGCGGTATCCGGTACCACGTCGATGCGCGCCGCCCCTGCGGGAAGCGCTTCCTCCAAGGTGCGCGCCAGCCGCTCGGCGCGCCCGCGCACGGCTTCGGCCGGCTCGGACAGCATGCGCAGCGCAGGGATGCGCTCGAGCGCGATCGCGGGGTCGAGGTAGAGGCGCAGCGTGGCCTCCAGCGCGGCCAGCGTCATCTTGTCGAGGCGCATCGCGCGGGCGTAAGGGTTCTTCTTCAGCCGGTCGATGAACCGTTTCGCTCCCACGATGATGCCCGCCTGCGGGCCGCCCAGCAGCTTGTCGCCCGAGAACGACACGAGGTCGCAGCCCGCCTGCAGCGACTCGGCCACGGTGGGCTCGGCGTACGCGCCGAACGCATCGAGGTTCAGGAAGGCGCCCGATCCCTGGTCCTCGTACACCAGAAGCTCGCCCGCGCCCGGCTCGCCGGATGCCGTGCGCCGTGCGTTCTCGGCATCGGCCAGCGGGCGCAGGTCGCGCGCCGACACGCTCTCGGCGAAGCCCACCACGCGGTAGTTCGAAGGATGCACCTTCAACAGCATCGAGGTGTCGGCGCCGATGGCGCGCTCGTAGTCGACGGCATGCGTCTTGTTCGTGGTGCCCACCTCCACCATGCGCGCCTGCGACAGCTCCATGATGTCGGGTATGCGGAACGATCCGCCGATCTCCACCAGCTCGCCGCGCGACACCACGGCTTCGTGCCCGCGCGCGAACTCGTGGAGCACCATCATGACCGCCGCCGCGTTGTTGTTCACGGCCAGCGCCGCCTCGGCGCCGGTGAGCGTGCAGATGAGGCGCTCCACATGGTCGTGGCGGCTGCCGCGCGCCATGGCATCGGTGTCGTACTCCAGCGTGGAGTAGCCGTGCGCCACGTCGCTCACGGCGCTCACGGCCTCGTCGGCAAGCGGGCTGCGCCCGAGGTTCGTGTGCACGACGATGCCCGTGGCGTTGATCACGCGGCGCAGCGACGGGCGCGCCCGGGCGAACGCCCGGGCGCGCGTCGATTCGGCGAGCGCCGGAACGTCGACCCGTTCGCATGCTCCCGCAAGCACGGCTCGACGCGTCTCGTCGACGGCCTCGCGCACGCAATCGGCCAGCACGCTGCGGGGGAGGAGCGACAGAAGTGCGCTCACCTCGGGCAGCTGGAGCATCTCCTCCACCTGCGGGAGCGCGCGGAGCAGATCGGTGCGTGACGGATTCGCCATGGAAACGCCTTTCTCGAACACGGGTGCGGGGATGCGCGGCCGACGCGGCCGCTCGCCAAAGTATACCAGTGTTGCGCGCGCCGATGCACCGACGGCCGGGTATCGATTCGGCGATGCGACGAGCAGGACGACGAGATGGGGAAATTGTCGAGGAAAACGCTTTTGTTTCTCCCTGCGCCCGCGAGTTGCGGTACCATACCGTGCGACTTCGCAGGGGACGCGCGAAGAAGCCGCGACCAGGCAAGGAAGGAACCAGATGCGATCATGATGCAGGACGAGATCCAAACGCTCAGGCCGGATGCGCTGTCGCCGGCTGAAATCGCGGAGAAGGCCGAGAAGGTCGGCGAGGCCAAGGCGGCCATGCCGAAGGCGAAGTGCTTCGCGTCCGCGATGCTGGCCGGCGCTTTCATCGCGTTCGGGGCGCTGTACTTTTGCGTGTTCCTGGGTGACCCTGCCGTGCCGTTCGCGGTGCAGCGCGCGGTGGGCGGACTCTGCTTCTGCCTCGGGCTGGTGCTCGTGCTGTGCTGCGGCGCGGAGCTGTTCACCGGCAACGTGCTTCTGGTGTGCGCGAAAGCGTCGGGCCGCATCGGCTGGAAGCCCCTGCTGGGTAACTGGCTGCTCGTGTGGCTCGGCAACCTCGCCGGCGCGCTCGTCGCGCTCGCGCTCGTCCACTTTGCGAACGTCGCCGCCATGAACGGAGGCGCGGTGGGCGAGGCCTTCGTCAGCGTGGCCGCGGGCAAGGTGGCGCCCGATTGGACGACGCTGTTCTTCAAGGGCGTCATGTGCAACATCCTCGTGTGCCTGGCCGTGTGGATCGGGTTCTCGGCGCGCACCGTCGCCGACAAGGTGCTCGGCATCCTGCTGCCCATCTCTGCGTTCGTTGCGTGCGGGTTCGAGCACTGCGTGGCGAACATGTTCTTCCTCCCCATGGGGCTGTTGCTCAACTCGATGGGGGTGGGTGCGCCCGACGCGGTGACGCTGGCCGGCATCGCGACGAACCTGTCGGCCGCCACGCTGGGCAACGTCGCCGGCGGCGTCGCCGTCGGCATGGCGTACTGGTTCGTGTACCGGAAGAAGGACGTCGATCGGTAGGGGCTTTTCCGCCGGCCTTTCGCCGATAAGCTGCCCTGTGATTGCGGCGGGCGGCTGCGATACGGTATCATTACCTCGTCGCCTCGCATTGGCACGATTCTGCGCGGGTGCCATTTCTGCATGCATGGCGACGCTTCATCATCGCGCACCTCATCGCGTCCCGCATGCGCATGCGCGCATCCGGCGACGCTGCACCGTCATTTCTGCAACGACAACCGAATAACATCGCAACTTTGCTATCGACTGGTATCGAAGGGGGCCTTCATGGCTGACTATCAGGCAATGTGGAAAGACTTGGGCATGGATCTGGAGACGCACGACCAGCTGTGCGCCGTGCTGCCGATGGCGTTCGGCGACACGTACCTCACGCAGGAGAACCGCCCTGAGAACATGGCGTTCTACGACTTCGTGGTGTCGGAGATCCACGGCGTGCGCCCCGCGGAGCTCATCGAGCTGCAAAAGCAGGGCGGCAAGGTGTTCGGCACGTTCTGCGTGTTCGTGCCCGACGAGGTGGTCGTCGCCTGCGGCGGCGCCGTCACGGGGCTGTGCGGCGGCTCGCAGTTCTGGGTGCCCGAAGGCGAGAAGGTGCTGCCCAGCGGCATCTGCCCGCTGATCAAGGCGTCGCTCGGCGCGCACTTCGGCAAGACGTGTCCGTACTTCAGCGTGGCCGACATGTATGTGGGCGAGACCACGTGCGACGGCAAGAAGAAGGCCTACGAGATCCTGGGGGCCGACAAGAAGACCTACGTCATGGACGTGCCGCAGATGAAGCGCGAGAAGGACATCGCGGCGTGGAAAGACGAGATCGCGCTGTTCGCCAAGGAGGTGGAGGCCGAGACGGGCAACGAACTGACGGCCGAGAACCTTGCCCGTGCCATTCGCACCATCAACGAGAAGCGTCGCGCGCTGGCCCGCGTGTTCGAAGCGCGCAAGGCAGACCCGGTGCCCATCAGTGGCAAGGACGCCCTGCTCATGATGCAGATCGCGTTCTTCGACGACCCGGTGCGCTGCGCCGAGACGGCGAACAAGCTGGCCGACGAGCTGGAAGCGCGCATCGAGCGCGGCGAGGGCGTGGTGCCCGCCGGCACGAAGCGCATCCTGATCACGGGCACGCCGCTGGCCATCCCGAACTGGAAGCTGCACCATATCGTCGAGACGAGCGGCGCCGTGGTGGTGTGCGAGGAGATGTGCACGGGCACGCGCTACTTCGAGAACGAGGTGGACGAGGGCGAGGGCACGCTCGACGGCATGTTCCAGGCGTTGGCGCAGCGCTATATGAAGAACAACTGCGCGTGCTTCACGCCGAACCCGGGTCGCGTCGCGGACGTGGTGCGCATGGCGAAGGAGTACAAGGTCGACGGCGTGATCGACGCGAACCTCAAGTTCTGCACGCTCTACGACGTGGAAAAGGCGCCGCTGGCGGACGCGCTTGCCGAGGAGGGCATCCCGTGCCTGGGCCTCGAGACCGACTACGCCGACAACGACGCCGAGCAGCTGCGCACGCGCATCGGCGCGTTCATCGAGATGCTGGACGCGTAAGGCCATGCAACAAGACGCTGCCGATACCGTGAACAAGGACGCACGTCCCGAGGATTGCTATATCCTGTTCTCGAGCCATACCGACGGCTGGCGTCTGTACGAGCTGGCGCGCGACGCGGGGGTCAAGGCGAGGATCTCGCCCACGCCCCGCGCCGCGCGCGCTTCCTGCGGGGTGTCGTTGCTCGCGTCGTGCGACGACGTGGAGCTGCTGGAGCGCCTTGCGCAGGAGGAGGGTGTCCCGATCGAGGGCGTAGCCCGGCTGCCGCGCCAGCTGAACGCGCGGCGCGACATATTTTGCTGAAGGAGAACGACCGCGGTAGGCTGTCGTCCTGCAGGCGGTGCGGAGGCCGTGCATGCTTTCATCCTGAGCGCAGCGCGCAGCGCGGAGTCGAAGGATCCCGCGAGGCGCCAGCTGGAAGCGCCACGGCCGTCGCCGTGCGGGATGACAACCGACGATGAGAAAGAAGGAAGACGATGGAGCAGATCGACGCACGGGGTCAGGCGTGCCCGCTTCCCGTGGTGCGCGCCAAGAAGGCGCTCTCGGCCATGGGGGAGGGCGTGCTCGAAGTGCTCGTTGACAACGAGACCGCGGTGCACAACCTGGAGGCGCTGGCGAAGACGCTCAAGGTGGAAGCCGTCGTCGAGAAGCGCGGCGAAGATGCGTTCGCGGTGACCTTCTCGAAGGGCGCGGCGGCGTCGGACGGCCAGGCGGGAAACGCCGCGAGCTGCCCGGCGGTCGATCCGGCCCCGACGGGCGGCCGGGTGGCGGTGATCCCGTCCGAGTTCATGGGCTCGGGGGACGACGAGCTGGGAGCCGTGCTGATGAAGGGCTTCGTGTTCGCCCTGACGCAGCTCGACGAGCTGCCGGAGACGGTGCTCATGTACAACGGCGGCGTGAAGCTCGCCTGCACGGGCTCCTCGTCGCTCGACGACCTGCGCACGCTCGCCGAGGCCGGCGTCGAGATCATGAGCTGCGGCACGTGCCTGAACCATTACGGGCTGGCCGAGCAGCTGGAAGTGGGCGAGGCCACGAACATGTACGTGATCGTGGAGAAGCAGGCGAGCGCGCGCGGCATCATTCGCCCGTAGGGCCGGGCCGAGACGTAAGGATCGTGGAGCTATGATCTTCTTCGACAACGCGGCCACCACCGCCGTCAAGCCGCCCGAGGTGGCCGCGTCGATGGCGCGGGCCGTCAACAGCTTCGGGGGCGTGGGCCGCGGTGTGCACGAGGCGTCGCTCGACGCGGGCTATGCCGTGTTCCGGGCGCGCCAGCAGCTGGCTCGGCTGTTCGGTGCGGCCGACCCGTCGTGCGTATCCTTCGCCAGCAACGCCACCGAGGCGCTGAACACGGCCATCGCCGGGCTCGCGCGGCCGGGGGACAAGCTGGTGACCACGGCAGCCTCGCACAATTCGGTGCTGCGCCCGCTGTACCGTCTGGCGGACGAGCACGGTTGCGAGGTGGTCGTGGTGCCCCACGACGCGCGCGGCGCGCTCGACTACGACGCGTTGGAGGCGGCGCTTCCGGGAGCGCGGCTGGCGGCGGTGACCCATGCTTCCAACCTCACCGGCGACGTGTACGACATCGCCCGCATCGCGCGCCTGTGCCGCGAGCGCGGCGCGCTGCTGGTGGCGGACGCGGCCCAGACGGCGGGCGTCGTGCCCATCGACATGGGGCGCGATGGGCTGGACGTCGTGGCGTTCACCGGGCACAAGAGCCTGTACGGCCCCCAGGGCACGGGCGGCCTCGCCGTGGCGGAAGGCGTGGAGATCGAGCCGCTGAAGGTGGGCGGTTCGGGTACGCACAGCTACGACCGGCATCATCCCGCGCGCATGCCCGAGCGCCTGGAGGCGGGCACGCTGAACGCCCACGGCATCGCCGGCTTGAGCGCGGGGCTGGCCTATATCGAGGAGCGCGGCGTGGAGGAGCTGGGCGCGCAGGTGCGCGCGTTGGCCGAGCGCTTCGAGCGCGGCGTGCGCGGCATCGACGGCGTGCGCGTGCTGGGCGGGGGCGGCGACGCGGGGCGTTGCGGCATCGTCGCGCTCAACGTGGGAGATGCGGACTCCGCGGCGATCGGCGACGCGCTCAATGCCGAATTCGGCATCTGCACGCGCGCCGGCGCCCATTGTGCGCCGCTCATGCACGAGGCGCTGGGCACGCAGAGCCAGGGCGCCGTGCGGTTCAGCTTCAGCAGCTTCAACACCGAGGACGAGGTGGACGCCGGCATCGCCGCCGTGGCCGCCATCGCCGAGGGGGCCTGAGCCGTGCGGAGGAAGACGCCGAAAGCCGTGGTGACCTTCGCGTCCACGAGTGACGCGATGGCCGTCGAGGCCGCCGCCCGCGAGACGGGCCTCCCAGGCAGGATGATCCCCATTCCATCCGAGGTTTCCGCAGGTTGCGGCCTGGCCTGGTGCGTCCCTGCCGAGGAGCGGGACGCGCTGCTGGACGCCTTCGAGAGCGGCGGCCTGGCATACGAGGCCGTGCACGAGGTGGAATTGTACTAGGCACCCCTCCGCGCCAAGAAAAGATGAAAGGACCTAGCCTATGCCCTCGATCGGCATCGACGTAGGAAGCACGGCCGCGAAGGCGGCGGTGTTCGAAAACGGCCGGCTCGCCGAGACGCTTGTGTGCCCAACGGGGTTCAGCAGCGTGGACGCGGCCGAGCGCCTGGCCCAGCAGTTGCTCGCGCGCGGCTTCGACCCGCGCAGGCTTCCCTGCGTTGCGACGGGCTACGGACGCGTCGCGGTCCCCTATGCGGATCGCGTGGTCACCGAGATCACCTGCCACGGCAAGGGCGCCGGTTTCCTGTTCGGCGGCGGGGGCACCGTGGTCGACGTGGGCGGCCAGGACACGAAGGTCATCGTGCTGCGCGGCGGCAAGGTGGTCAAGTTCGCGATGAACGACAAGTGCTCGGCCGGCACGGGGAAGTTCCTCGAGGTCATGGCGAACCGCCTCGGCGTCAGCCAGGAGGAGCTCGCGCGCCTCGCGCGGGCGGGCGCGCCCACGTCCATCTCGTCCATGTGCACGGTGTTCGCGGAATCGGAGGTCATCAGCCTCATCGGCAAGGGAACGCCGCGCGAGGACATCGCGTACGCCGTGATCGAATCGGTGGTGGAGCGGGTGTCGGTGCTCGTGGCGCAGGGCAAAGGCGCGCCCTACTTCCTGACGGGCGGCCTGTGCGACAACGGGTACTTCGTCGAGCGCCTCGGCGCGCGCTTGGGCGAGCCCGTGGCCACCGAGTCCCGCGCGCGTTTCGCAGGCGCCGTGGGAGCCGCGCTGCTGGCCGCGGAAGGGGAGGGGCGCCGAAGTTGAGCCGCGTCGGCTTTCTGCCGCGGAATCGGTCCTTTTCGCCCATGTCCTCGACTTATGTGCGCTTCCGCCATGTCGAATCGCCCGTTTGCGTCGCCTTCGCGTGCTACGTGCTTTAAAAACGCAGGTCGGAAATTAACCGAGGCGTACTTTCGTCCGTTCGACGTCTCGGCAGGTGCACATAAGTCGCGAACATGGCGCTTTCCCGGGGTTTTCAATGGCGAAGGTGCACATAAGGTAAGGACATAGCCTTTCCCGTGCAACGTCCGCCGGCCGCATCGCCCCCTTCGGGGCGATGCGGCCCTACTTCATGCTGATCTCGCCCGCCGCGCCGTCGCGAACACGGCCGATCAGCGCGGGCGCGCGACCGGCGGCCGCTTCGAACGCGCGCGCGAACTCGTCGGCCTCGTCGGGCGCCACGGCCACCAGTAGGCCGCCGGACGTCTGCGGGTCGCACAGCACGCCCATGCGGTTCTCGAATTCCTCGTCTCCGAGGCCGCCCTGCCTCACGAAGGCGCGCGCCCAGTCGATGATGCCGAACGTCTTGGCGGGGCGGCAGAAGTCGCAGGAATACCGGTAGACGCCCTCGAACAGCGGCAGGTCGTCCCAGACGAGCTCGGCCGACGCGTCCGAGGCGTCCAGCATCTCGTGGAGGTGCCCGGCCAACCCGAAGCCCGTCACGTCGGTGGCGGCGTGCACGTGCGCGGCCGCCATCGCCTCGGAGCCCGCCTTGTTGAGCTCCATCATGGACGCGATGACGGGGCGCATGCCCTCGTCGTCCTCGAAGCCGGCCCGGAACGCCGAGTTCATGATCCCCGAGCCGAGGACCTTCGTGTAGAACAGCGCGTCGCCCGGCTGTGCGCCGCCGTTGCGCACGATACGGTCGGGGTGCACGGTGCCGAACACCGACAGGCCGTACTTCGGCTCGTCGTCCTCGATGGAGTGGCCGCCCACCACGAACGCGCCCGCCTCGCGCACCTTGTCGGCGCCGCCGCGTAGCACGTCGGCCACCACGTCGGTGCCCAGGCTGCACGGGAACGCGAGGATGTTGAGTGCCGTCAGAGGCTTCGCCCCCATGGCGAACACGTCGGACAGCGCATTCGCCGCGGCGATGGCGCCGAACTCGTAGGGGTCGTCCACCACCGGGGTGAAGAAATCGAGCGTCAGCACCGCGGCCGTGTCGTCGTTCAGACGGTAGACGGCGGCGTCGTCGGACGTGTCGAAGCCCAGCAGCAAATCTGCGTCGGGCGGCGGCGCGATGTCCTTCAGTATCTCTTCGAGGTCTCCCGGACCCCACTTCGCCGCTCAACCGCCCTTCTCGGTAAGGCGGGTGAGACGAATGCGCTCTGTCTCGCTCATGGGACTCCTTTCGCATGCGACGAATCGGTCGTTTCTCGCAGTATAGCAGTCCGTCCCGTCGGCCGTTCGTCCCGCCTCCAAGGCGTCATGCATCCCGCCTTCGGTGCCGTACCCGGATCGCGCTGGCCGTTCGCCGGAACCGCCTATGCCGTTCGCAGCCGGAAAGCGACCGTTCGTTTTGCCTCTTCAAGGGGAAGTATGACGTTTACCGAATATTCTCGAATAGATCACGGGACTTTGCGCATAAAACGGGTCGCCTCATCAGAAACTGATGATGTCGCATCCGATGGAGCTTGTTAGGATTGCGGCGGTCGAGCGGTGGAGGGCTGCCGACTCGGCCACGGCATGCATGTACCGGTACCACGAGCAGGACGACGTCTCCCCATGCCCTCGGCGACGTTCTCCCGCTGGTTTCGGGCGCATGAGGTTCTCAAGGGACGAGAAGACAAGAAGGAAGGAGAACGAGGACATGAATCTGTCACGCAGGGGCTTTTTCAAAGCCGCCGGCGCAGCGTTCGCCACTACCATGGCGTTCGAGCTGTCCTCACAGTCGGAGGCGCTGGCCGTCGAGCCCGCAGCCGACTGGAAGCTCGTGAACACGGAGGAGTACACGAACATCTGCTGCTACTGCTCCGGCGGTTGCGGCGTGATCTGCTCCACCCGCGACGGCGAGCTGATCAACATCGAAGGCGATCCCGACCATCCGGTCAACCAGGGCGGCCTGTGCCCGAAGGGCGCCACGATGTTCCAGCTGCGCAACGTGGTGGATCCCTCCACGCGCGAGGTGATCAAGAACCCGAACCGCAGGACCCGTCCGATGGTTCGACGCCCCGGCGCCTCCGAGTGGGAGGATATCACCTGGGACGACGCCGTCGCCGAGATCGCGCGTTGGGTCAAGGACACGCGCGACGCCACGTTCGAGACGGTGTCCAACGGCATCACGGTCAACCGTTGCCACGGCATCGCCAGCTTGGGCGGCAGCCAGCAGAACTCCGAGGAAGAGTACCTCATCAACAAGATGATGCGGTCGCTAGGGGTGATAGCCATCGACAACCAGGCTCGTGTTTGACACAGCCCCACGGTTGCCGGTCTGGCAGCAACATTCGGTCGCGGTTCGATGACGAACCACTATTGCGACATGCAGAACGCCGACGTCATCTTGACGATCGGCTCCAACAACGTCGAGAACCACCCCGTTTCGTCGAAGTGGGTGCAGAGGGCGCTCGACAACGGCGCGACGTGGATCGTCGTCGACCCGCGCTACACGCGCTCGGCCGAGATGGCGGACATCTACTGTCCTATCCGCTCGGGCACCGACATCGCCTTCTACGGCGGTCTGTTCAACTACATTCTCGAGCACGACCTGTGGCAGCACGAGTACGTGCTGAACTACACGAACGCGTCCTACCTGTTGGACGAGGAGTACTCCTTCGATGTGGAGACGGGCATCTTCTCGGGCTTCGACAAGGACAGCGCCACCTACGACGCGAAGACCTGGCACTACCAGGTAGAGTCCACGAAGGAGTGGGACACCTCGGAGGGCGGCGCCTACGCCTGGGCCAAGGCCGAGGGCGTGCCCGAGTTCACGCCTCCCACCGTCGAAGTGCCGAAGCGCGACATGACCCTGCAGGACCCGATGTGCGTGTTCCAGCAGATGAAGAAGCACTATTCACGCTACGACCTGGACACCGTGTCCGCCACGTGCGGCATGGACAAGGAGCTTTTGGAGAAGGTGTACGCCACCTACGCGGCCACCGGCGCTCCCGACAAGTCCGGCACCATCCTGTACGCGCTCGGTCAGACGCAGCACACCTACGGCGCGCAGAACTGCCGCTCCATGGGCATCCTGCAGCTTCTGCTGGGCAACGTCGGCGTGGCCGGCGGCGGCGTGAACGCGCTGCGCGGCGAGCCGAACGTGCAGGGCGCCACCGACATGGGCATGCTCGTGGCGAACCAGCCCGGCTACCTGAACTGGCCCACCGAGTACGGCACGCCGTCTCTGCGCAAATGGTGCGAGAAGGAGACGTACGCGGACGGTTACTACACCAACAAGCCGAAGTTCATCGTCTCCGCGCTGAAGGAATGGTTCGGCGACGCGGCCACCGTGGAGAACGACTACGGCTACGACTGGTGGCCGAAGGTGCCGAAGAGCCCCGACTACTCCATCATCGGCTCGTTCGAGCTGATGAGCCAGGGTATCATCAAGGGCTACTTCAACTGGGGCATGAACCCCTGCCACTCGGCGCCGAACGCGAGCAACGTGCGCCGCGCCATGGCGAACCTCGACTGGCTTGTGGTGGCCGACTGGGTGGAGACGGAGTCCGCCACCTTCTGGAAGGCCCCCGACATGAACGCCGCCGACATCGACACCACGGTGTACTTCCTGCCCGCGGCGCTGATCTACGAGAAGCCGGGCACCATCCTGAACTCCGGCCGCTGGCTGCAGTGGCGCTACCAGGCCGTCGAGCCGTGGGAAGACGCCAAGCCCGACTACGAGATCTGCGACGTGTTGTGGAAGGCCATCGTCGACCTGTACAAGAAGGAAGACGGTGTGGCTCCCGAGCCCGTCGTCAACACGAAGTGGGACTACTACGTTGACGGCAAGATCGACCCGCGCCCCGTGGCCTGGGCCCTCAACGGCTACAACTACGCCGAGGGCGGCTTCGAGAACGGCGCGCCCGATTTGCTGAGCACGTTCGCGAACCTCAAGGCCGACGGCTCCACGGCCTGCGGCATGTGGATCTACACCGGCTTCTGGGCCAACAACGACGCTCCGCTCGACCCGGCCGAGCAGGCCATCGGCAGCCGCGTCGCCGACGACCCGACGGGGCTGGGCCTGCATCCCAAGTGGTCGTTCGCTTGGCCGCTCAACCGTCGCATCATCTACAACCGCGCCTCGGCGGATCTGGAAGGCAAGCCCTGGAACCCGAACCGGGTGCTGGTCGAATGGACGGGCGAGAAGTGGGTGCAGAACGACGTCGGCGACTTCGTGGCCGTGTCGAACGGCACGCCCGTGCCGCCCAACAACAAGGCGTTCATGATGCTGTGGGAGCAGAACGCGCGCCTGGAGAGCTACGGCATGGGCGACGGTCCTTTGCCCGAGCACTACGAGCCCTTCGAGAGCCCGGCGGACAACAAGCTGAACGGACGGCAGAACTCGCCGTGCGTGCGCTTCGCCGAGTTCGAGTCGGTCAAGCGCGGCGACCGCAGCCAGTACCCCATCGCGGTGACCACCTATTCGGTCACCGAGCATTGGCAGACCGGCGGCCAGACCCGCACGTGCCCGGCTCTCAACGAGGCCATGCCCGAGCAGTTCGTCGAGATGTCGGTGGAACTGGCGGCCGAAAAGGGCATCGAGAACGGCGAGCGCGTCCGCGTGTTCAACAACCGCGGGTCGGTCGAGGTCATGGCGCTGGTCACGCCTCGCTTTAAGCCGTTCAAGGTGAACGGCGAGACCGTGCACCAGGTGGGCATGACGCACCACTTCGGCTGGGCGGGCGACTTCGCCACCGGAGACATCGTCAACGACCTGCCGCCGAACGTGGGCGACCCGAACTGCTGGGTGCCCGAGTACAAGGCGTTCCTCGTCGACATCGAGAAGGCATAGGAGGGGTGAGCTATGAGTGAGAAAGCCATATTGTTCGACTCCTCCCGCTGCACCGCGTGCCGCGGCTGCCAGGTGGCCTGCAAGTGCTGGAACGGCCTGCCGTCCACCCTCGAGAAGAACGGGAACCCTTCCACGGGCTCGTACCAAAGCCCGATGGATTTGAACGGCGACACGCGCCTGCTGATCAGCTTCCATGAGGAGGCCGGCGGCGACAAGGGCGTGAAGTGGGCCTTCGGGCGCCGCTCGTGCCAGCACTGCACCGACGCCCCCTGCGCCACCATCTGCCCTGGCGGGGCGCTGAAGAAGGACGAGGCCACCGGTTTCGTCAGCGTGGACGAGTCCAAGTGCATCGGCTGCAGGTACTGCTCCACGGCCTGCCCGTTCGACGTGCCGCAATACCACGGCGACACGAGCAAGATCAACAAGTGCACCGGATGCCTCGACCGCGTCGAGCAGGGCCTGGCTCCGGCGTGCGTGACCACCTGCCAACCGCAGGCGCTCATGTTCGGCGATCGCGAGGAGATGCTTTCCATCGCCCGGGAACGCGTGGACTACCTGCACGGCAAGGGCTATGCGGACGCCGCCTTGTACGGTGAGGACGAGGTGGGCGGCCTTCACGTGATCCAGGTGCTGAAGCACGGCGTGGAAGCGCACGGCCAGGTCGTCGACCCGCAGGTCAACCCGATGGTCGGCCTGACCCAGATCATGAAGCCGGTCACGGGCGCCGTCACGGGCCTCACGGTTGCCGGCTTGGCGGCCATGTTCGTGCTGGGCATCGGCTACAAGCGCGACAAGCTGGCGTACAACCCCGAGACGGACGACACGATCTCCGTCGACACCGGAGAGGTCGTCAAGCACGGTGACGGCCAGGACGAGGAGACGGTGATGGAGCATATCACCGAGAACCTTCCGGGCAAGAAGGGAGGCAACCGATGAGCAAGGGACCCGTCAAGGTTTCCGCTGAGGAAGCCGCCAAGAACCAGGCGTTCTTGGCAAGCATGGCAGCCAGTGGCAAGGAACGCTACATCAAGCGCCACTCGCTGCAGGCGCGCTTGACGCACGGCATCACCATCGCGGCGTGCATCCTGCTGTGCATCTCCGGCCTGTTCGTGTTCGTTCCGGCCCTCGCGGCCGCTGTCGGCGCGGACACGGTGTTCGCCATCCGCATGTCGCATCGCATCATCGGCGTCGTGTTCGTCGCGGTGCCACTGATCAGCGCCCTGCTGGCTCCGAAGGGCGTGGCGCACATCTTCAAGAACCTGTTCGATCGTTGGGATTCCGACGACAAGAAGTGGATGATGCTGTTCTTCCCGTACCTGTTCATGGCCAAGTGGATCCACATGCCCGACCAGCGCGAGGTCAAGAGCGGCCAGCGTTTCGCCGACGGCATGCTGTGGTTCGCCGGAGCGCTCATGGGCATCACGGGCATCATCCTTCTGCTGGGCACGACGCTGTTCGATTTCGGTGCGGGCGTGCACGGCGTGACCCTGTTCCTGCACGACATAGGCTTTCTGCTGATCGCGGTGTTCGGCCTGGCGCACATCTTCCTGGGCGCCGGCATCTTCCAGCCGTACCGCGGCACGGCGAAGCTCATGTTCGGCGACGGCACGGTGTCCGAGTCCGACGCCCTGTACCACTGGGGTCACTGGGCCCGCAAGGAGATCGCCACGGGCGAGAACGTGGTGGAGAAGACGAAGTAAAAGCGCGGCGACCCGTTCGTGCCGCCGCGAATCGCGGCGGCACGGGCGCCGGATGGGTAACCCGACCGGACGCTCCCGGGTTGTCATCCTGAGCGGAGCGCGAAGCGCGGAGTCGAAGGATCCCGCGCGGCGCCAGCTGGAAGCGCCGCGGCTATCGCCGCGCGGGATCCTTCGACTCCGGCCTGCGCTCAGGATGACAAAAAGGGCGTTCCGCCCGTTCAGATAGGAAAGGAATCCATGAACCTCAAAGCGATCGATGCGGCCATCGCCGCGTACCGTACGAACCTCGACGAGGGCGACGTCTCGCGGCTCGCGTTCTTCCGCGAGCTGTGGGGGGTTCAGGCCGAGGCGGCCTCCCATGTTGATCTCGGCTACGAAGTGCCCGACGCCGATAGCCTGAAAACGTGGGCGCGCCACGGGGAGCCGGTGCTCTCCCATGCTCCGGTGAAGATCGAGGCCGCCGCGTTGGCGGGCGCGATGGAGCGGCTGGCCGAAGTGCTGGCTGCGCGCGGCGGGTTCGCGGCGTCGACGAGCGAGGCGCTCTCGCGCACGAGCTGGGAGCGCATGGTCGCCGCAAGCGACCTCGTGCTCGCCGGCTGCAACCCGGCTGCCTATGTGGAGTCGTTCGTCGAGCTGCTCGAGGACGACGGCATGGACGAGGACGCGGCCCGCATCGGCGCGATGGCGGCGGCGCTGGCCCTGCGCGCGTTTCTAGAGGGTCCGGCGACGGCCGTCGAGCGGGCGCTTCGGGAGGCGGGTGCCGACGAGCCGCATAGCGTGCGCTGCCCCGTGTGCGGCGGCGAAGCTGCGGTGGCGCAGGTGAGCGGCGCGCCTGCGGGGCAGGGACGCGCCAAGCGCCTGTGGTGCGCCCAGTGCGGCTGCGCGTGGGAGTTCGAGCGCGTGCGTTGCGTGCGCTGCGGCACGCAGAACCAGAGCCGTCTGCATTATTTCAATCTCGAGGGCGACGAGGCGCACCGCCTGGCCACCTGCGACGAATGCGGCGGCTACACGCGCACCGTGTACGAGGAGGACGCGCTTGCGCCGTTCTCGTTCGAAGTGGAGGACGTGGTCATGGCGAAGCTCGACCTCGTGGCGTACCAGCGCGCGGCCGCCGATGCCGCCGCGGAAGCGCAGAGGTAGGACGATGGCCATCGTAGAGCGTCCCGAGCCCGCGAAGCGCGAGTCGGCCGAGCGGCCCATCCGCATCTTCCTGAACGAGGTGCCTGTGGCTGTGAGCCAGGGAAGCCCCTTCGGGCTGTCCGAGCTGGCGGTGGGCTACCTGTTGTCCGAGGGCCTCATCGCCGATCGCGACAGCCTCGTGGAGGTGGTCGAGGTGCCCGAGGAGGCTGCGGTGTACGTGGCCAGCGGAGAGCGGGCGGAGGAAGGTTACGTGCCCCTGCACCGCGTCACGTCGGCCGGGTGCGCCCAGTCGGCGCTTCTGCGCGACGCGCGCGCGGGCGAGCCCCGCGCGTTGGAGACGGCGGCGCGCTTCGACGCCGACGACTTGCTGGCGTGTATGGAGGAGCTGTGCGAGCGCAGCCCGCGCCGCAACACCGGCGCGTGCGTGCACGGCTGCGGGCTGGGCGCGGCGGGCTCGGACGAGCTGCTGCTGGTGCGCGAGGACATCGGGCGGCACAACGCCATGGACAAGCTGGTGGGGCAGGCGTGGCTCGACCGTGTGGACGTGCGCGACAAGGCGCTGTTCATCACGGGGCGCATCAGCTGCGAGATGGCCCTCAAGGCTTATCGTGCCGGTTGCCCGGTGCTGGTCAGCCGCAAGTCGGCTACCGACGAGGCCGTACGCCGCGCCGAGGAGCTGGGCGTCACCCTCGCGTCGCACTGCCGCGACGGCCGTATCCGCGTCCTGTCGCGTTCCGAGCGCGTGACGGGGTAGGGGGATCGGCCCCTGCGGGCGATCCATCCGGTTTCGCCGTGCACGCGCCCGGTTTCGCCGTGCGCCTTGACCGCGCCCGCCGGTTGCCTTTGAATTGCCCAGACGGCGCGCGGCGCGTAGGCGCGCCCGAGCGAGAAAGGGCTTCCTTTGAGACATTCCGGGCGTGCACGGCGCGATCCGGGCGCGATGGCGCTCGTCGTGCTGCTGGCGGTGCTGCTCGCCGGGGCGGCGGCGGGGTTCGGCTATCTCGCCTGGCAACGGCAGCAGGCGGCCGATGCGGTGCGCGCGGTCGAGCGCGAGTCGCTGCCGGCGGTGGAGCGCGCCTACGACGCGCCTGCGGACGAGCCGGCGGAGAATCCTATCGACTTCGAGGCGCTGCGCCGGGAGAGCCCCGACGTCTACGCGTGGCTCTACGTGCCGAACACGAACGTCAACCTTCCCGTGCTCCAGCGGCCGGGAGACGACTTCTTCTACCTCGATCACGACCGCTACGGCGAGCCGGCCGTCGAAGGCGCGGTGTTTTCCCAGATGGCGAACGCGACCGACTTCTCCGATCCCGTCACCGTGCTGTACGGCCACAACATCGTGAACGACGCGATGTTCGCCACGTTGCATGCCTACGAGGACCCGGCGTTCTTCGCCGACAACCCCGAGCTGTACGTTTACCTGCCTGATCGCATCCTCGCCTACGAGGTGGTGGCGGCCTACGAGTACGACGACCGGCACATCCTCAACTCGTTCGACTTCTCCGACCCCGCCGTGCGGACGGGCTACTTCGCATCGGTGCTCGCGCCCGACGACCCGAAGGCGAATGTGCGCGACGGCGCGCAGCTCGATGCCGACGACCGCATCGTGCAGCTCAGCACCTGCCGCTCGGCCCTGACCAGCGACCCGGTGCGCTATATCGTCACGGCCGTGCTCGTGGGCGAGAAGCCTGCTGCGTGAGCTGCGCCCCCGCTTTCGCAACAGGCGGAGCCTCTTTCGTCGAAGGGGTCGAACGGCATGTCTCCATGCTCTAGCATGAGGTGGCTGTGGAATGCTTGCGCCTTCGGGTAGGCGCATCGACGAGAGAGGTGCTGATATGAAGAAGAAGCTGGCCGCGCTTTTGTGCGCTGCGATGCTCGCGTGCGCGCTCCCCGCGCTCGCGTGGGCCGACGAGGCGGATCAGGCGACGGCGGATCAGGCGACCGCGCAGGAGTCGGCCGCGGCCCGCTCGATCGGGCCGTGGCAGGAGAGCGCGTCGAACGAAGACGGCTCGTGCGTCCTCTCTGGCGAGACGAGGGCGTCTTCGTTCGCCGTCATCGCTACGAGCGAGACGGCCGACGACGCGCTGGACGGCATGCCGTCGTTCAGGGTCGTTGCCGAGAACGCGACCAAGAAGATCGATTTCGGCGTGGCGCTTCTCGCGGGCGGCCAGTACGCCGGTTGCAACAAGCTCGAGGTGCACGTGAAGCCGAGCGCGGGAAGCGCTGGCATCGCCAAGACGTTCGAAGTGACGAGAGCCGTCGACCAGAGCAGCTTCAACTTCACGTCCGAGATGTTCAACCTCGGCGACCAGGAAGGCGATGCCTCTTACAGCGCCGACTTCGTCATGACGCTCGTCCCCTCGAAGGCGGACGTCGACGAACCGGCCGCCAACGAGCCTGCTGCCGATACGTCGGCTGCGTTGCCGTCCGGCGCCGACACGGGCGCGACCTCGCCCAAGACCGGCATGGACGCCGGCGCGCTGGCGGGCGCCTCCTTCGCCATGCTGGCCGCCGCCGGAGTCGTGGCCTTAGCGCTGCGCCGCAAGCTCGCGAAGTAACCGATGCTCATCGTCGGGCGGGCGTGCCGCAAGGTTCGCCCGCCCGGTCGTCGAAAGGCGGCCGCATAGGCGCTTGCGCGACCTCGCCTTATACATATTCTCGCAAGTTTCTGCATAAAAGGGGTTACAAATCGGCTCCGAACCGAATATACTGCTTCCAGTCCTTTAAAAGCGGTACAGAGAGACCGACAAGGTAGAACCCCAAGCGCTCACCCGAACAAGAGCGCGACGAGTCGAAGCCTTTGTCTGTCGCGGAGGCTTTTTTCATGCCCTCGCGCAGACGCCGCCAACTCGGGGGCGACGCGGACGCCCGGCATCGCCGGAGCGGGCGCGGAACCCGGCGGAGAGCAGGTCCGTCTGTACGCACTCGACGTCAAGAAAGGGTGTGTATGAACGACGCAGGAACGGTCAAGACCGTCTGCATGGACGCAGACGAGATCGAGCGGTCGCTGACGCGCATCGCGCATCAGATCCTCGAGACCAACAAGGGCGCGGGCAACATCGCGCTCGTCGGCATCGTGACGCGCGGCGACTTGCTCGCCAAGCGCCTGGCCGAGAAGATCGAGGCCATCGAGGGCACGAAGGTGCCGCTCGGCAAGCTCGACATCAGCTTCTATCGCGACGACTTCGCGACGCATCTCTCGCCCGAGGTGCATTCCACCGACATCCTCTTCGACCTCGACGGCAAGGACGTCGTGCTCGTCGACGACGTGCTGTACACCGGCCGCACCATCCGCGCCGCGCTCGACGCGCTCATGGATATCGGCCGTCCCTCCACGGTGCAGCTGGCCGTCCTCGTGGACCGCGGCCATCGTCAGCTGCCCATCCGCGCCGACTTCGTGGGCAAGAACGTCCCGTCTTCCTCCGACGAGAACGTGCGCCTGTTCTTGGAAGAGGCGGACGGCAAGTCCGAGGTCGAGATACTGGAAATCGCTCCGGGCTCCCGCGCGGGTTCGGCACCGCTGGGAGGTGAATAGGGCATGGCCTTCAATCACAAGCATCTGATCGACATCACGGAGTACTCCGCCGACGACATCATGACCGTTCTGGAAACGGCGGTCCGCTTCAAGGAAGTCAACGAGCGCCGCATCAAGCAGGTGCCCACGCTCAAGGGCGTCACCGTGGTCAACATGTTCAACGAGCCGTCCACCCGCACGCGCTCCTCGTTCGAGATCGCCGAGAAGCGCCTGAGTGCCAACAGCCTGAACTTCGGCGGCAGCTCCACCTCCACGGTGAAGGGCGAGAGCCTCGTGGACACGGTGGAAACGCTGTGCGCCTACAAGATCGACATGATCATCGTGCGCGACAAGCACGCCGGCGTGCCCCGCAAGATCGCCGACGTCTCCGGCGCGCACGTCATCGACGCAGGCGACGGCAAGCACCAGCACCCCACGCAGGCGCTGCTGGACCTGTACTCCATCTGGGAGGTCAAGGGCGACCTGAACGGCCTCAAGGTGGGCGTCGTGGGCGACATCGGGCACTCCCGCGTGTGCGGCAGCCTGATCCCCGCGCTCAAGATCATGGGTTGCGAGGTGACGGTGGTCGCGCCGCCGACGCTGCTGCCCGCGCGCCCCGACATCCTGGGCGCCGACCACGTGACCACGAAGCTGGACGAGGCGCTGCCCGACCTCGACGTGGTGTACATGCTGCGCATCCAGCGCGAGCGCCTCGAGGGCGCGCCGTACCCGTCGCTGCGCGAGTACAACATGCTGTACGGCCTCACGAAGGACCGCGAGCACCTCATGAAGCCCGACGCCCTCATCTGCCACCCCGGCCCCATCAACCGCGGCGTCGAACTGGATAGCTACATGGCCGACCACCCGAAGCGCTCGGTCATTCTCGATCAGGTCTATGCCGGCATCCTGACCCGCATGGCCGAAATGTACCTGCTGCTCGGAGGGAGCGAAGATGGCCTTACTGCTTAAGAACGCCCATGTGATCGACCCGCAGGTCGGTCTGAACGAAACGGCCGACATTCTCGTGCGCGACGGGAATATCGTCGAGATCGGCCAGAACCTGACGATGGAGAAGGGCGTCGAGCGCGACCTGGGCGGCAAGATCGTCGTTCCCGGCCTCGTGGACATCCACGTGCATCTGCGCGAGCCCGGCTACGAGCTGAAGGAGGATATCGCCTCCGGCACGCGCGCCGCGGCGCACGGCGGCTTCACGGCGGTGTGCTGCATGCCGAACACGAAGCCCGTCATCGACAACGCCGTGGGCGTGGAGTACGTGAAGGCTCGCGCGGCGGCCGTGGGCAAGTGCCGCGTGCACGTGGCCGGCTCCTGCTCGCAAGGGCTCAAGGGCGACACGCTGTCCGAGATGGGCGACATGGTGGCGCACGGCGCCGTCGCCTTCACCGACGACGGCCGCGGGGTGCAGGGCGCGGGCATGATGCGCCGCGTCATGGACTACGCCGCGCAGTTCGACCGCGTGGTGATGAGCCACTGCCAGGACGAGGACCTCGTCGGCGCCGGCCAGGTGAACGAGGGCGTCGTGTCGACGCGCCTGGGCATGCTGGGCTGGCCGGCCGAAGGCGAGGAGATCCAGATCGCCCGCGACATCGCCATCTGCCGCCTCACCGGCTGCCCGCTGCACATCCAGCACCTCACCACGGCGCGCGGCCTGGACCTGGTGCGCGCCGCCAAGGCCGAGGGCCTGCCGGTCACCTGCGAGGTCACGCCGCACCACCTGTTCCTCACCGAGGACGCCATCGGCGACGACTACAACACCTTCCTCAAGGTGAACCCGCCGCTGCGCACGGCCGAGGACGCTGCCGCGCTGGTGGAGGGCGTGAAGGACGGCACGGTGGACGCCATCGTCACCGACCACGCGCCGCACAACGACTTCGAGAAGAACGCCGAGTTCGAGCTGGCGCCCTTCGGCATGATCGGCCTGGAGACGGCGCTTTCGCTGGTCATCACGAACCTGGTTGCGCCGGGCGTCATCAGCTGGGAGCGCGCCGTCGAGCTGATGGCCGTGAACCCCCGCGAGATCCTTCGCGTCGAGCGCGTGGCCCTCGAGCCGGGCGCGACGGCCGACCTCACGGTCATCGACCCGGACGCTGCCTGGACGGTGGACGCCGCGGACTTCCAGTCCAAGGCCGTGAACTCGGGCTTCCTCGGCGCCGAGCTGACCGGCCGCGCCACCGACGTCTACGTGGGCGGCTACGCCACCATGGAGGACGGCGCCATCGTCGAGTAGGGTCGAGCCCTGCACGATCTTCGAACCACGCGGCCCCGCATCGAGCGAACGATGCGGGGCCGTTCTGCGCGATGCCCGGTGCGCCCGATGGCCATACGGGGCGTAAGAAACGCTCCGATGAGCCGACTAGGCGGCGCAGGTCGCCCGCTGCGGTTCCAGATGCCCGATTCTTCCTGCAATGTTGCGTTGCGGGGGTAGAAGAAGGGCGATCCTGAGTGCTTTTGCGCGTTTTCCCTGGTTGCAAACGCAACTGTTGGAGAATGTCCGATTGATGCGCGTTCTTTCGCAACATTACGGGAAATATCGGGCATCCGGGCGGGCACTGCGTGATAAAATCATCTCCTTATCGAGCCAGTGCAGGCGCTCTTCTTTTTTGAAGCAGCCCATGGAGGAAGCCGGGCCCTCGCTTCCTAGTACCACGTCTGCAAGATCCTCGCAGCCCAGGGCAGACGAGGAGGCTCCAATGGAACCTATGCAGGTTTGCTTCTCCCATCAAACGGCTTTTCAGGTGTTGAGGGCGATCGACGCGCGGGAGCTTGCAGGGTCTGGCGACACGGCGCGGCGGCTTCCCGCTCGTGCGCCGAGTGCGCGGGGGCTCGAAGAGGTCGTCAAGCGCATTGAGAACGATCGCCCTGGGTTATCGATCGAGCGTCCCGTCCATATTCTCCTGGGAGCGGCTTCAAGATGCCGCTCCGCTTCGCGTCGCGTGTCGCACGTGTGCACACGGCAGATGCGTGGGAAGTCCTTGCTCCGGCTGTCGGACGGTGTTGGCGTATGCAGTGCGCCGTTTGCCTGCGTTCAGGCGGCTCCGTCAGCGAAAAACAAGATCGATCTGCTTGAACTTGCTTACGAGCTTTGCGGAACCTATCGCACTCGGCGAACGTCGACTGCTCCTGCGTATCAGGTGCCTCCTTTGATGACGATGCGTTCTCTACGCAGCTTCGTTTCGCTCAACCCTTCCATCGCGGGCGCTCGGATCGTGGCGCGCGTCCTGCCGTACCTGGCGGATGGTTCGGCTTCTCCGAGGGAGACGAAGCAGGCGCTCGTGTTGGGCTTGCCGACATCGTACGGCGGGTACGGCTTGGGCATCCCGAGGATGAATTACGAGGTGAAGGCAATCGCAGGAGCCCGCACGACTTCCGGCAGATCGAGTTTTCGTTGCGACCTTTGCTGGCCGGATGCGAAACTCGACGTGGAGTACCAAAGCAGGGAGATGCACGAAGGGGAGGAAAGCCGTATCAGGGATTCTAGAAGGACGAACGCGTTGATGGCGATGGGCTGGACGGTCGTAGGCGTCACGAACGACGAGCTGGACAGCCTGGCTGCAACCGATGCGATAGCCGACACGATACGTCGGCTCCTGGGAAAGCGCGTGCAAGTGCGCGTGTCGGACTACCATGCTCGCAAGCTGCGGCTCCGGCGGCAGCTCGGGCTTCCGGTGGGCTACGACTAGGCCGGCCGCCGTAGGTGCGGCCTCGGTGTGCGATTATCACAGGAATGTTGCGTTTGACGGGGCGTTCTCATCGACGCGGAAGAGCGCGAGACGATGATCAGGCAGTTTGCAATGATTGCTTTCGATGCATGCCGATACGGTCCGAAAAAACGCAACATTGCGGGAAGAATCGCACGCGGCACGCCGCTTCTTCGGCACGCGTGCGCCGGCAGCCGACGGGATAGAACGTCCGACGGTCGGAAGCTGTGCGCGTCTTTCGGCATCGTTTCTTATAAATGCATAAAAATACTCGAATAGTAGAAAATATTGCATTTCTAATCGATAAAACTCGTTATAGGCGTATACTACGCTTCGATCTTTAAGGGCGGTACGGAGAGACCGACAAGGTGCGCAACATACACCCTGCATCCGTGCGCCTCCCACATCAGATGGAGGCGCTTTTTTGTAGGGGCGTTGCCCGAACGGAAGGATGGAAGCTTGAGCGAGATTTCGAAGCGGTTGATGCAGGGGACGTCGAAGCCCGCGGGCGCGCCCGCGGCGCTCGTGCTGGAGGACGGCGCCGTGTTCCGCGGCACGTCGTGCGCGGCGGCGGGGGAGGTGTTCGGCGAGATCTGCTTCAACACCTCGCTCGAGGGCTACCTCGAGGTGATCACCGACCCGTCGTACGCGGGCCAGATCGTGACGATGACGTATCCCCAGATCGGAAACTACGGCGTGAACGTGGACGACGCGCAGGCGGACGAGCCCGCCCTGCGCGGCCTCGTCGTGCGCGACCTGTGCGCGACGCCGTCGAACTGGCGCAGCGCGCAGGGCCTGCCCGACTACCTGCGCGACCACGGCGTGGTGGCCGTCGAAGGGGTGGACACCCGCGCGCTCGTGCGCCATGTGCGCGACTGCGGCGCACAGCGGGCCGTGCTGTCCACCGTCGACGTCGACGAGGCCAGCCTTCTGGCGAAAGTGCGCGCGAGCGCATCCATCGTCGGGCAGAACCTGGCCTCCACGGTGTCGTGCGCGCGTCCGCGCCGCTTCTTGGCCGACGACCTGCCGGCTTCGCAGGCGTTCGCGCTCGCCGCGCCTCCCGAGCCGCGCTTCAAAGTGGTCGCCTACGACTGCGGAGCGAAGCGCTCCATCCTCGAAAACCTCGTGCGCGCCGGCTGCGGCGTGACCTGCGTGCCGTGGGACACCCCGGCGGCCGAGGTGCTGACCATGGCTCCCGACGGCGTGTTCCTGTCGAACGGCCCGGGCGACCCCGAGGCCGTCGAGGGCACGTACGCCCAGGTGGAGCAACTGCTGGGGAAGGTGCCCGTGTTCGGCATCTGCCTGGGGCACCAGATGATCGCCAAGGCGGCGGGCGCGGATATCGAGAAGCTCAAGTTCGGCCACCGCGGCGGCAACCATCCCGTCATGAACCTGCGCACGCGCCGCGTGGAGATCACCGCGCAGAACCACGGCTTCGGCCTCGTGTTCCCCAGCTTGGGCGCGCTCGTGCCGGAGCTGTCGGCCGGCGTCTGCACGCACGAGGACGACCTGCGCTGCTGGGCGCGCCGCGGCGTCGCGCCGGTGGTGCAAAACGAGCGCTTCGGACGCATCCAGCTCACGCACGTGAACCTCAACGACGGCACGGCCGAGGGTGTCGCGTTCCTCGACATACCCGCGTTTTCGGTGCAGTACCACCCGGAAGCCTCGCCGGGTCCTACCGACGCCCATTACCTGTTCGCTGCGTTCGCACGGTTGATGGATTCCGCCGTTCTGGCGAACGGCGGCGTTGCCGACGCTGCGGCCGCGGCTGGCACCCCATCTTGCCCTTCTGCTGCGGCTGGACGGACGGAAGTCCAGTCCAGCCTTGCATCAGGGCAATCTGGGGCACCAGCCGCGCCCTCGCTGACCTTGCCTGACCCGCGCGAATGTGCAAACTACCTCGACATCGACATCGCCGAGGATCGCCTGGCCGGCTGGTCGTTCGCCGAAGTGAAGGAGGCCTCCCATGCCTAAGCGCGAAGACATCCAAACCATCCTCGTCGTCGGAAGCGGCCCCATCGTCATCGGGCAGGCGTGCGAGTTCGACTACTCGGGCGCGCAGGCCTGCAAGGTGTTGAAGGCCGACGGCTATCGCGTGGTGCTCGTGAACAGCAACCCCGCGACCATCATGACCGACCCGGGCCTGGCCGACCGCACCTACGTCGAACCCATCACCGTGGAGTTCGTCGAGCAGGTCATTGCGAAGGAGCGCCCCGACGCCCTCTTGCCCACGCTGGGCGGCCAGACCGGGCTCAACACGGCCGTCGAGCTCGCGCGCGCCGGCATCCTGGCCAAGTACGGCGTGGAGATGATCGGCTGCGACCTCGAGGCCATCGAGCGCGGCGAGGACCGCAAGCAGTTCAACGAGTGCATGGCGGAGCTTGGCATCGAGACGTCGCGCTCCGGCTACGCCTATTCCATCGCCGACGCCGAGGACATCGTGGCCGAGCTCGGCTACCCCGTGGTGCTGCGCCCCTCGTTCACGCTGGGCGGCGCGGGCGGCGGCATCGCGCACGACGCGGCCGAGCTGCACGAGATCGTGGGCCAGGGCCTGGAGCTGTCGCCGGCCGGCGAGGTGCTGGTGGAGGAGAGCATCGAGGGTTGGAAAGAGTACGAGATGGAGGTCATGCGCGACCGCGCCGGCAACGGCATCATCGTGTGCTCCATCGAGAACTTCGACGCCATGGGCGTGCACACGGGCGACTCCATCACGGTGGCGCCCGCGCAGACGCTGACGGATGTGGAGTACCAGCGCATGCGCGCGGCGTCGCTGGCCATCCTCGAGAAGATCGGCGTGGAGACCGGCGGCTCCAACGTGCAGTTCGCCGTCAACCCGGAAAACGGCCGCATGATCGTCATAGAGATGAACCCCCGCGTGTCGCGCTCCTCGGCGCTCGCGTCGAAGGCCACGGGCTTCCCCATCGCGAAGGCGGCCGCGAAGCTGGCCGTGGGCTACACGCTCGACGAGATCGTGAACGACATCACGAAGGCCACGCCCGCCTGCTTCGAGCCGTCCATCGACTACTGCGTGGTGAAGGTGCCGCGCTTCGCGTTCGAGAAGTTCCAGGGCACCGACGACACGCTGTCCACGCGCATGAAGGCCGTCGGCGAGGTCATGGCCATCGGCCGAACGTTCGAGGAATCGCTCGGCAAGGCCATGCGCTCGCTGGAGAACGGGCGCGCGGGCCTGGGAGCCGACGGCAAAGGCGGCGAGGCCGACGCGTCCGACGAGGCGCTGGAAGACCTCGTGGCGCGTCCCACGGCCGAGCGCATCTTCTGCCTGGCCGAGGCGCTGCGTCGCGGCTGGACGGTTGAGCGCGCGAGCGCGGCGAGCCGCGTGGACCCCTTCTTCGTCGCGCGCATGGCCGACATCGTGCGCGTGCAGGAAAACCTGCGCGGCATGGCGCTGGACGAGCTCGATGCCGACGCGTTCCGCCTGCTCAAGCGCATGGGGCTGGCCGACGCGCAGATCGCGCACCTCACAGGCTCCGACGAGCTCACCGTGCGCACGTGCCGTAAGATGCTGGGCGTGAGGCCTGCGTTCAAGACCGTGGACACCTGCGCCGCCGAGCTTCCCAGCGCCACGGCCTACCATTACAAGACCTACGATGCCGACGAGACCGAGACGGCGCCGAAGACGCGGCGGCGCGCCATGATTCTGGGCGCGGGGCCGAACCGCATCGGCCAGGGCATCGAGTTCGACTACTGCTGCGTGCACGCCAGCTACGCTCTGCACGAGGTCGGGTTCGAGACGATCATGGTGAACTGCAACCCCGAGACGGTGTCCACCGACTACGACACGTCCGACAAGCTGTACTTCGAGCCGCTCACGTTCGAGGACGTCATGGACATCGTCGACGTCGAGCAGCCCGACGGCGTGGTGGTCACGCTCGGCGGGCAGACGCCGCTCAAGCTGGCGAACGCGCTGGCGGCGGCCGGCGTGCCCATCATGGGCACCTCGCCGGAGGCCATCGACCTGGCCGAGGACCGCGACCGCTTCGCCGCCGTCCTCGACGAGCTGGGCATCGTCTACCCGGCCGCCGGCATGGCCTCCACGTACCAAGAGGCGTGCGTCGTGGCCGACCGCATCGGCTTCCCGCTGCTCGTGCGCCCCAGCTACGTGCTGGGCGGGCGCGGCATGGGCATCGTCTACGACGGTGCCCAGCTGGAAAAATACATGGCGGAGGCCGCGAAGATCTCGCCCGACCACCCGGTGTACCTCGACCGCTTCCTCGAAGGCGCGGTGGAGGTGGACCTCGACGCGCTCTGCGACGGCGAGCAGGTGTTCGTGGGCGGCGTGCTGGAGCACATCGAGATGGCGGGCATCCATTCGGGCGACTCGGCCTGCTGCACGCCGCCGTTCGCGCTGTCCGAGGCCGTGCAGGCACAGCTGCGCGCCATTGCGCGCCGCTTGGCGCTGCGCCTGGGCGTGGTGGGGCTCATCAATATCCAGTTCGCCATCAAAGACCAGGTCATCTACATCATCGAGGCGAACCCGCGCGCCAGCCGCACGGTGCCGTTCGCCTCGAAGGCGACGGGCGTTCCGCTGGCGAAGGTCGCCGCGCGCATCATGGCGGGGGAGAAGCTGGCCGACTTAGGGATGCCGCCCGACGACCGCCGGCTCGAGCATTTCAGCGTGAAGGAAGCCGTCATGCCCTTCGGCCGCTTCCCCGGCGCCGACACGGTGCTCGGCCCCGAGATGAAGTCCACCGGCGAGGTCATGGGCATCGCGCGCAACTTCCCGGCGGCGTTCGCGAAGACTCAGCTGGCCATCAGCTACGCGCTGCCCGAGGGCGGCACGGTGTTCGTCAGCGTGTGCGACCGCGACAAGCGCGCCATCGTGCCCATCGCTCGCGACATCGCGCGTCTGGGCTTTCGCATCGTGGCCACAGGCGGCACGGCCCGCACGTTGCGGGCGGCCGGCGTGGAGTGCGAGCAGGTGAGGAAGATCCACGAGGGCGAGGGCAACGTGCGCGACATGATCGCCGCCGGGGACATCGCGCTCATGATCAACACGCCGTTCGGCCACGCCACGCGCGCCGACGGCTACGAGCTGCGCCTCGAGGCCGTGAAGCACGGCGTGACCCACGTGACGAACCTCGCCGGCGCCCAAGCCATGGTGGCCGGCATGGAGGTGGCCCGCCTCGGCGGTCTCACGGCCGTGGCCCTGCAGGACCTGCCCCAATGGGGGTAAGGTAGTTGTCGAGATGAACGGCGGGCGGGACCCGGAAACCTGTCCGCTTCATCTTGCCCCAATGTTCCTTTCATGATAAGATATCTGTAAAGATATCTTGAAAGGAGGGTGCTCATGTCGTTGGTTGCAGACAAGATTACCCAGCTGTGCTCGTGGGGGACGTCGCGCGCCGTCCGCATTCCCAAAGATCTGTGCGAACGCTTGGGCGTTGATGTAGGTGCTCGGCTTTCGATGCATGTCGTCCATGACGAAAGAGGCTCGTTTTTGCTCGTTCGGCCGGAGGGTTCCGAGCATCGCCGTTGTCTCGACGTCCCGTATGTTTCGATAGACGATCTTTTCGAGGGGTACACGGGAGATTACCAACCGAGCGAATGCGATTGGGGCAAAGACGTGGGACGCGAGGTGGTTGAATGAGCCTCGAGCAGGGCGATGTGATTCTGGTTGATTTCAACCCGTCGGTCGGACATGAGCCGGCAAAGCTCCGTCCGGCCGTCGTGGTGAGCGGGTACGGGTTCAATTCGCGAGCGAATCTCGTGGCGGTTGTCCCGACGACCACGAAAGACAACGGTTATCCACTCCACGTGCCTGCTACGTGCTCGGGTCGTTCCATCGGCTTCGCATGCGTCGAGCTGCTGAGAACGATCGACGTTTGCCAACGCGGATTCGAGTATCTGGGCGTCGCAGACGACGAAACGTTGCGCTCCATCCTCGCTTCCATCAGAGGCATGTTGGAGTTGCGCTAGCGAGCGCCCTGGGCGCCGCGGTTTCAAGCTGATCGAGAGCGAGAGCATCATGGAGATCACGGGCGAGCACCTGCGCGAGGCATGCTACGAAAAGGCGATCTGCTACACTTGATGCGTTTCGCGATTCTCCATGATTCCCTGACGAGGGCAGCCGTACCAGGATCGAAAAGACGGCGCATAGCCTACGAAGGGGGTCTTCTCATGGCATGGGTCGTTCTTATCGCATCGGGCGTTCTGGAAGCGGTGTGGGCCACAGCGCTCGGGCGCGCGGAGGGGTTCACCAGGCTGGCGCCTTTGATCGTGTTCCTGGTTGCGCTGGCGTTGAGCATGGTCGGCCTGTCCTACGCCGTCAAAACGCTGCCCGCAGGCACCGCGTGCGCCGTCTGGGTGGGCTCGGCGCCTCCCTCACGGTCGCCTACGGCATGTTCTCGGGAACCGAGCCGGTCTCGGTGGCGAAGGTGCTGCTCATCGTCGGCCTCATCGCTTGCGTCATCGGCCTCAAGCTCGTGCATGACGGCTCTTGATGCTGCTTGGAAAGCAACGGACTGAAACATAGAAACGAGGGCGCATCGGCTGACGCGCCCTCGCTCGATCAGAATTCTTCCTCACGCCTTCGGGGACTTCGGCGGTCTGGCCGACCCCTGTTTGACGACGATGTCGAGCGCGCCCAGGGCGTCGAAGGCTTTCCGCGCCGCCGCTTCGACTCGAACGGCATCGAGGCTGCGCTCGTCGACGACGGCGCGCACGGCGGCCGCGTAGTCGCGCTTGCAGCGCTCGTTGAGATCGGTCCAGTCCACCTGCGCGAACCCGTCGGCTGCAGCGCGGTCGAGCGGAAGCCTGCCTTGCAGCATGAGCACGGCGATGACGGGGTAGCCAGCATAGCCTTGCCAGTACGTGGCGTTGTCGTTCGACGAGTACGTCGAGCCGTTTTCGTTCCAAGCCACGGTGTAGGTCTTCGCGCCGTTCGAGGAGGCGATCGCCGCGCGCCGCTCGTCGGGGTGCAGCGCGACGCGTCCGTCGGCGACGGCGGACCATGCTTCGTACACTTTCTCGATGGGCGGCAGCTTCTCCACGGTGCTCCTTCGGTCGCGGCATCATGTTCGGAAACAGCATGATATCAGATGGTAGAATGATCGCTGCGAATGCTGACGAACCGTCGAAGAAGGAGCGCCCGTGACGCTGTTCGGCGATCTGCACGACCTGATGAAACCTCCCGCGCTGTACGAACGCACCGATGCGGCGTTCTGGGACGACGAGCACATATCGCGCGGCATGCTGGCGGCGCATCTCGACCCCGAGTTCGAGGGGGCCAGCCGAAGCTTCGCGTTCATGGACCGCTCGGTCGACTGGATATGCGCCACCGCGCCTCCGGCGACGCATCCGCGTTTGCTCGACCTGGGCTGCGGTCCCGGATTGTACGCCGAGCGCTTCGCGCGCGCGGGCTATGCGGTGACGGGCGTCGATCTCTCGCCGCGCTCGCTCGACCATGCGCGGCGCTCCGCGAACGAGCAGGGGCTCGCCATCGACTACCGGTGCCGGAACTACCTCGAGCTCGACCTGGACGGCTCCTTCGACATCGCCGTCATGATCTACTGCGACTACGGCGCGCTCTCGTCCGACGAGCGCCGCGTCGTGCTGCGTCGCGTTCGCGAGCGGTTGCGGCCGGGCGGCGCGCTCGCGCTCGACGTGTTCTCGCGGCGCAAGCTCGAGGCCTTCGAGGAGCGCACGACGTGGGAGGAGCATCCCGCAGGAGGGTTCTGGAACGCGGGCCCGCACTTCGAGGTGCAGCGATGCCGCCGCTTCTCCGAATGCGTGTCGCTTGAGCAGATCGCGGTGATCGCGTCCGAGGGCGCGACATCCTACCATCTGTGGAACACGTACTTCACGCCCGCAACGCTCTCGGCGGAGCTCGAAGAAGCCGGCTTCGAAGCGGTGGAGCTGGTCGGCGACGCGGCGGGCGCGCCCTTCGACGACGCGAGCCTCACGATCTGCGCGGTTTCGCGCAAGTCTGCGATCGGCAAGGAAGGGCGATGACACGGATCGTGTCTTGCCGCGACGGCGCGGGTCGGCCATTCTGAAGGCCGAAAGGAGGCATGCACATGGATTTCGGAGAGAAGCTGAAAGCGCTGCGCACCGAGCGCGGCCTGACCCAGGAGCAGCTTGCCGCCAGGCTGTACGTGTCGCGCACGGCCGTGTCGAAGTGGGAGACGGGCGGCGGCTCGCCCAACCTCGACTCGCTGCAGGCCGTCGCGCGCCTGTTCGACGTGTCGGTGGACGACCTCCTGTCCACCGACGACCTCATCGTGCTCGCCCGCGACGAGCGCCGCTCGACGGCGCGCAGCAGCGGCATGCTGTCGTTCGGCCTGCTCGACGTGCTGGCCGTCGTGTTCGCGTTCATTCCGCTATACGGCGTGGACGACGGCTCGTTCGTGCGCATGGCGAACCTGGCCGACTACGGCGCGTCCGTGGATTTCGGCGCGTCGTTCGCCGCCATGGCGGCGGCCGTCGTCTCGCTCATGTTCATGGGCGCGGTGGAGATCGTGCTGGCAGCTGTGGGCTCGCGCCGCGCGGCCCGCATCGTCGCCCTCGTCGGGTTCGCGGTGCAGGCGCTGGCCGTCGTCCTGTTCGCCTCCACCATGCAGCCCTACGCCACAACGCTCATGTTCGTGCTGCTCCTGGCGAAGGTCGTCGTCGGCTACCGTATTCTGCGCTCGTAACCCCTGGTCGGCTGCGGAGGTCACGCACCGTGTCGCCCGTGCGACGCATCGTGGCTTGCCGCCGGGAGGCGCGCGTCGTTTCATGGAGGCTCGGACCCGCAAGGGATCCGCAGCATCCGTGAGGCGAAAGGACGGTTCGATGGAAACAACCCTGATGGCCGCGTGGCTGAACGACACGTTCGCCGCGTTCGATGCGACGATCTTGGGGGCGCTGCATGCGCTCGCAGAATGCGGGGGCTTCGCGCTCACGCCCCTGTTCGAGGCGGTGAGCTTCGTAGGCGAGAAGGGCGCATGCTTCTTCGCGCTGGCCTTCGTGCTTATGGTGTTCAAACGCACGCGACGTGCCGGGACGGTCATGTTCGTCGCCATCTGCCTGGGCGCGCTCGCCACGAACATCGTGCTCAAGGACCTCGTCGCGCGGCCGCGGCCGTTCGAGTCGTCCGCGCTCTTCCTCGACTGGTGGCGCTTCGCCGGTGCCGCGCCCGAGGACGGGTTCTCGTTCCCCTCCGGGCACATGACCGCGGCCTCGGCGGCGATGGCGGCGCTCATGCTGGCGTATCGGAATTGGAAGACAGTGCTGGGCGGCTCGCTCGTCATGCTGGTCATGGGCGCTGCCCGCTGCTATCTCGTGGTGCACTATCCCACCGACGTGCTGGCCGGCCTTCTCGTGGGCGCGCTCGCGGCCGTCGCAGCGCAGCTGCTCGTGTCGCTCGCGTTCCGCCGGTACGGGGAACGCCGAGTCGCGCGCCCTCGCCGCGCCTACGCTCCCGTGCGACGCAGGCGGTAGGTCCCGCCGTTCGCTTCTTCCGTCGTCCCGGCGTGCACATTCCCTGCATTTTGGCTTGTCAGCCGCATGAAGCGCGCGCAGATGATACAATCGTCGGCCGAGAGACGAAAACGCGCGCCGCGCTCGCACGGGCGGCGGCGAAAAGTGAAAGGACGAATGTGGCACTCGTCAACGAGCGGGCCCGCATCCTCGCCAACGAGGAAGTCGGCCCGAACCTCTACCTCATGGAACTCGCGGCCTCGCATATCGCGGCGAGCATCGAGCCGGGGCAGTTCGTGCACATGAAGGTGCCGAGCATGGAGGCGCACATCCTGCGCCGCCCGTTCTCGGTGTACGCGCGCGATGCGGCGGCCGGCACGCTCGAGGTGCTCTACCAATCGGTGGGCTTTGGCACCGACCACATGACGCGCATCGAGCCCGAGCGAGCCGAGCACCTCTCCGGCGCCGAGCTCATCGGGCCGGTGGGCCGCGGGTGGCAGCCTCCCGCGAACGCGCGTCGCGCCCTCCTCGTGGGCGGCGGCGTGGGTGCTGCGCCGCTTTTCATGCTGTGCGAGAGTCTGATTAGCGCCGGCGTGCGCACTGACGTGGTGCTGGGCGCGCAGACCGAGGCGGCGCTCACGTGTCGCGGCCGCTACGAGGCGCTGCTGGACGAGCCGCCGCGCTGCGCCACCGACGACGGCAGCTTCGGACGCGAGGGCTTCTGCACCTCGCTCGTCGCCGAAGCGCTCGCGGAAGCTGCAGAAGCGGGGGAGCCGTACGACTATCTGGCCGTGTGCGGCCCCGAGCCCCTTATGAAGATCGTGGCCGGCATGGCCGCCGAGGCGGGCGTGCCCTGCGAGGTGTCCATGGAGAAGCGCATGGCCTGCGGCGTGGGAGCATGCCTGTCGTGCGTGGTGGATACGGTGGACGGCAAGCAGCGGGCCTGCGTCGACGGCCCCGTGTTCGATGCGCGGAAGGTGGTATGGTAGATGGGCGATAGCTTCAACGCAACGCAACCTGTTCGGGCGGGCGGCGGGGACACCCCTCCAGTCGCTCGGACAGTCCTCGCTCGGTCGAACAGTCCGCAGGACTGTTCGATTCGCTGCGGAACTCGCTTGGTGGAGGGGTGTCCCCGCCGCCCTGTTCCGACTTCGGTGAACATGCGTGTGAATCTGGGCGGGTTGGAGATGAAGAACCCGGTGACGGTGGCTTCGGGGACGTTCGCTGCGGGGCGGGAGTACGGGGACTTCGTGGACGTGGCGGGCCTCGGCGCCGTCACGACGAAGGGCGTGTCGCTGAACGGGTGGGCGGGCAACGCCAGCCCCCGCATCGCCGAGACGCCTTCGGGCATGCTCAACTCCATCGGGCTTCAGAACCCCGGCGTGGCGCACTTGAAGGAATGCGATCTGCCGTGGCTGGCCGAGCGCGGCGCGACGGTCATCGTGAACGTGTCAGGCCACAGTTTCGACGAGTACGTGCAGGTGATCGAGGCGTTGGAAGACGCGCCGGTGGACGCGTACGAGGTGAACATCTCGTGCCCGAACGTGGACGCGGGCGGCATGACCATCGGCACGTGCACGGACAGCGTCGAGGCGGTCGTATCCCGGTGCCGCGCCGCCACGAAGCGTCCGCTCATCGTGAAGCTCACCCCGAACGTAACCGACGTGACCGAGATCGCGCGCGCCGCCGTGTCGGCCGGCGCCGACGCGCTGTCGCTCATCAACACGCTTCTGGGCATGGCCATCGACGCGGAGCGCCGCCGCCCGCAGCTCGCGCGCGGCGTGGGCGGGCTGTCGGGCCCGGCGGTCAAGCCCGTGGCGCTGCGCATGGTGTGGGAAGTGCACCAGGCCGTCAACGTGCCGCTGCTCGGCATGGGCGGCATCTCGTGCGCGACCGACGCGGTGGAGTTCATGCTGGCCGGGGCCACGGCGGTGGCCGTCGGCACCGCGAATTTCGTGAATCCGCACGCCACGGTTGAAATCATCGACGGAATGGCGCAGTATTGCGAAAGGCACGGCATCGAAGACGTGCAGCAACTGATAGGAGCTTTGGAATGGTGAGTTCGTTCGAAGAGGTTCCCGCGCGCGATCGCGTGATCGTGGCGCTCGACTGCGGCATCGAAGAGGCCTTCGACCTCGCGGACCAGCTGCAGGGCAAGGCGACGTGGATGAAGGTGGGAATGACGCTGTTCTACGCGAACGGCCCGGCCATCGTGTACGCGCTCAAGGAGCGCGGCTTCAAGGTGTTCCTCGACCTCAAGTTCCACGACATTCCGCACCAGGTGGAAGGCGCCGCGTACGCCGCGGCCGGCAGCGGAGCCGATATGCTGACCATGCACACGGTGGGCGGCGTCGACATGATGGCTGCGGCGCAGAAGGGCGCCGAGCGCGCAGCGTCCGAGTACGGTCACGATGCGCCGGCGACGCTGGGAATTACGGTTCTCACCAGCATGAACGATGCGGCTCTGGCCGAAACGGGCGTAAGCCGCGCCATGGCCGACCAGGTGGTCGTGCTGGCCGAGCAGGCCAAGCGCGCCGGCATCTCCGGCGTGGTGGCGTCTCCGAAGGAGGCTGCGCGTCTGCGCGAGATCCTGGGTCCGGACGCCTACATCGTCACGCCGGGCGTGCGCCCTGCGGGCAGCGATCGCGGCGATCAGAGCCGCGTGGCCACGCCTGCCCAGGCGTTCGCCAACGGTGCGTCGCACATCGTCATCGGGCGTCCCATCACGCAGGCGGCCGATCCGGCGGCTGCATTCGAGTCCATCGCGGCCGAGCTGTAGGCGCCCCGTCGAACTTGCGTGCGGTCTGGGAAAATGACGGTTGGGCGACGAATGGTCGACAAAGGAGCCAACTGCTTCTAGAATGTGTGACCACGCACTGAAATTTTTAGGATTTGTAGGAAAAGACAAGGTGAAGTGGGCGAATGCGTGATAGTATCACGGAATCGTTTTGGAACAGAAGGAGATAACACGATGGCTATTCCTCAACTCAGCCCTGAAGAGCGTCAGGCGGCTTTGGAAAAGGCGAAGGCGGCTCGCATCAAGCGCGCCGAGGTTCGCGATGACCTGAAGTCCGGCAAGCTCACGCTCGAGAAGGTTCTTGAAATGAAGAACGATCCGGTCGTGGGCCGTATGAAGGTTTCCACCCTCATCGAGACGCTTCCCGGCTACGGCAAGGCCAAGGCTGAGAAGATCATGAAGGAGCTCCAGATTGCCGAGAGCCGCCGTCTGCGCGGTCTGGGCGAGCGTCAGCAGACCGCCCTGCTGGAGCGCTTGGGCTAACCGCACCTATGCGCCACGGCAATCTGTTCGTCATCTCGGGGCCATCGGGTGCTGGCAAGGGCACGCTGGTGGCCCGTCTTTTGCGCGAGATCCCCGATGCTTGGGTGTCCATGTCGGTTACCACGCGCAAGCCGCGCGAGGGAGAAGTGGATGGCGTCCACTACCGCTTCGCGTCCCCTGAGGAATTCCAGGAGCTCGTCGACGAGGACGGCCTGCTGGAATGGGCGACGTACGGCGGCAACTGCTACGGCACGCCCCGCGCTACCGTCGAGGAGCACATCGCGTGCGGCGATCAGGTTATCCTGGAAATCGACGTTCAGGGAGGATTCCAGGTGCGCGACAAGTTCCCTTCGGCGCATCTCGTCTTCATCGAGCCGCCGTCGCTTGACGTGCTGGAAGCGCGCCTTCGCGGCCGCGGAACAGAGACGGAGGAGGCCATCGCCACGCGGATGGAGACGGCGCGGGTGGAGCTTTCCCGTAAAATGGAGTATGATATACGGCTGGTAAACGACGATTTGGACGAAGCTGTCCGCGCATTAGCGGGCTACGTCAACGAACAAGCCGAGAAAATACGAGGTTAACACGCATATGAGCATTATCGAACCGAAGATCGACGTCCTGTTGAACGAGACCGACAACGATCGTTTCCTGCTGTGTGCGCTCGCTTCCAAGCGCGCGCACGACATCAACGACATGATGCGCGGCCAGCGCGACCGCGCCATCCAGCTGCAGACGGCGGTCGAGATCGCGCGCGCGGCCGACAAGAAGCCGCTGTCGCTGGCTTTCAACGAAATCGCCCGCGGCGAAGTGTCGTACGATCCTAACTCCATCGACGTCAACTACCACTAAGAGATTCCGTCGGCCTACGGCCGACGGAACTGCTCGACGCTGCGAAGCCCCGAGGCACCGCGCCTTGCCGCTCCAAGCCCTCGTCGCGTACGGAAGTACGCTTCCTCGGGCTTTCGCGGCATTGCAAGGCGCCTCGGGGCTTCTCGCTGACGTGCTGCGCCAACCTGCGTGTTCGTTTCGCGCTACGCGCGATCTCTCTGCATCGAAGGATATCCATGACTGAATTCCAACGCATCTGCTTGGTCCATTACCACGAGATCGGGCTCAAGGGGCACAATCGATCGACGTTCGAGATGAGGTTGCTCAAGAACCTCGAAGCGCTGCTGAAGCCTTTCCCCGTGGTCGTTATCCATCGCATCGCGGGCCGTTTGTGCGTGTTCTTGCGTGAGGGCACCGATTGGACCACCGCGAAGGAGGCGGCCGACGTCATCGGCAAGGTGCCGGGCGTAGCGCGCGTGTCGTGCGGTTTCAAGTGCGAGCGCGACCTCGACGAGATGACGGAGGCGGCGCTCGCGGCGATGGCCGAGGCGGGCGAGTTCGACACGTTCAAGGTGGCGGCGCGGCGCAACCACACCGATTTCGCCACGGGTTCGATGGACATGAACCAGATCATCGGCTCGGCGCTGTGCGCCGCGAACCCCGAGAAGTCCGTTAAGATGAAGAAGCCCGACGTCACGGTGGGCGTCGAGGTGGTGCAGAACGCGGCGTACGTGTACGCGCGCTCGCTGCCGGGCGTGGGAGGGCTGCCGGTGGGCAGTTCGGGCCTGGTCGTGAGTCTGCTGTCGTCGGGCATCGACTCGCCGGTGGCGACGTGGAAGCTCGCGCGGCGCGGCGCGGTGTGCATAGGCGTGCACTTCTCCGGACGACCTCAAACATCCGATGCCAGCGAGTACCTCGTGGACGACATCGCGCAGGTGCTGGAGCGCACGGGCTGCATCGCTCGCGTGTACACGGTGCCGTTCGGCGACTACCAGCGCGAGATCGCGCTGACCGTGCCGCCCGAGCTGCGCGTCATCATGTACCGCCGTCTCATGTTCAAGGTGGCTGAGGAGATCGCACGCCGCGAGCGCGCGGGAGCGCTGGTGACAGGAGAGAGCCTGGGTCAGGTTGCCTCGCAGACGCTCGACAACATCCGCTGCACTGACGCGGCGGTTGACCTGCCCGTCTTTCGTCCGCTCATCGGCACCGACAAGCTGGAGATCATCGCCGAAGCCGAGCGTTTGGGCTCGTTCGAGATCTCGTCGCAGGATGCGCCCGACTGCTGCACGCTGTTCATGCCGCGCAGCCCTGAGACGCATGCGAAGCTGCCCGTGGTGTTGGAAGCCGAGGCCGCGCTGCCCATCGAGCGCTGGGTGCCCGAGATCGCCGACGCCGCAGAGGTTCGCGACTACGCCTGCCCCGCCTACAAGCCGAAGAAGAAACGCGCTTCCTGAGCGCGGCCGGTTGCAGAAGCTCGCAAAAGCGGCGTCCCCGGGAGATACCTCGGGGGTGCCGCTTTCTCTTGCCCCGTCTCGTCGTCCCGAGCGAGCGCAGCTCTCGCCCTGTCATCCTGAGCGAGCGCGAGCATTCGACAGTCCAGCGGACTGTCGAACTCCCGAGCACGCGAAGCGAGCGCAGGGAGGCTCCGCGAAGCGGGGACGCGAAGGATCCCGTGCGGCATCAGCTGGAAGCGCCGCGGCTGGCACCGCACGGGATCCTTCGACTCCGCGCTGCGCGCTCCGCTCAGGATGACGACCTGCGGTGCCCCGATCAGGATGACGGTCCCAGCGCAGCTTGTATTCGAGCTGACGAGAAGCGGGGTACTCCTCGCGCGTGATATGCGCGTGGGATTCGTTGGCGCGGCAGGTGGAAACCGCGTTGGATCGGCATCGACGGCGCGTGGAATAGGCGTTGGAAACGCGTGGAAGGTGCGCTGGAAAACGCGGCGCGTTTCGCTGGATCTGCGCCATCGGCGCGTGAGTCGGGGTCGCTATCATGGAAGGGGAGGAATCGGCGACGGACGAGGGGGCGGCATGGGGTTTGCGGAGCAGGCGGAGTCGTGGCGGGCGAAGGCGCACCTGACCGGCGTGCGCCTGCCGGTGCTCGTGGGCGTGACGGCGCTCGCGGCCATCGTGCTCATCGCGGCGGGAGGAGCGCTGGTCAAGGCCGGAACGGCGGACGGCTTCTCGCTCTCTCGCGACGAGGGCGCGGCGACCTCCGACGGCGCCGACGAGGAAGGCGCCGCTTCCGGGGAGGCGCGAACCGTCTTCGTGCACGTGGGAGGCGCCGTGGTCGAACCGGGAGTGCGAGAGCTGGCGGAGGGCGCGCGGGTGCAGGACGCGGTGGACGCGGCCGGGGGGTTCGCCGACGGAGCCGCCCGCGACGCGCTCAACCTGGCACGCGTGCTCGCCGACGGCGAGCAGATCGTCGTGCCGTCGCAGGAGGAGGCCGTCTCGGAGCCGGGCGCGGCCGTGAACGGCGGCGATGCGGGTTCCGGGGCGGCTGCTTCGCCGACGGGCGGCAAGATCGACCTCAATCGGGCGACGGCGGCCGAGCTCGACGCGCTGCCGGGCGTGGGGCCGTCCACGGCGGAGAAGATCGTGGCCGACCGCGAGGCGAACGGCCCCTTCCGCACGGTGGAGGATCTCAAGCGCGTGTCCGGCATCGGGGACAAGAAGTTCGCCGATCTGGCCGATCTCGTATGCGTGGGATGAGGGGCGCCGCGCGGGGCAAACCGGTCGCGCTTCCTCCGCGCCCGGCGCTGCCGCCTGTGCTGGCCTGCGCGCTTTCGCTGTGGGCATCGTGCGCGGCGGTGCTGGCCGCATCCGGATCCTGGGATGTCGGCGCATGCCTCGCCGTCGGCGCGGCCGGCATCGTCGCGAGCGTCGCATGCGCTTTCGCGCTATGGCGGCTGCCGGCGCCGATCGCGTGGGCCGCGCTGCTGGGAGCCGCGCTCGGCATCGCGCTCGCAGGCGGGTGCGCGGCCGCGCAGCACGAGGCGCAGCTGCAAGGCGACGGCCTTTCGGGACGCTGGCGATTCGAAGTCGCAGCCGACGGTTCGCAGGGCCCTTATGGCGCAACGTGCTTCGCGCGCGCGAACCTTCCCGACATCGGAGCCGTTACGGTGCGGCTTAGGTTCGAGGAAGGCGAGGACCCTCCGCGTTACGGCGACGTGCTGGAGGCCGACGCGACGCTCTCCGCGCCGGGCGGGTCGTCGGCGGCATACTGCTGGCGGCAGGGCGCGGTGCTCGAAGGCACGGCGCGCCGAGTCGTGAGCTGCGAGCGTGCCGACGCCCTCGGTATCTTGACAGGGCTTCGCAATCGCGCGATCGACCTGATCGCCGACGAGGGGACCGACGACGGGGCCGCGGTGCTCGCCGCGCTCGTGTGCGGATGGCGCGGCGCCCTCGAGGTAGGTGACGCGTACGCCGCCTACCAGACCAGCGGGCTCGCGCATCTCGTGGCGGTGTCGGGGGCGCACCTGTCCATCGTCGCCGGCTGCGCAGCTGCGCTCTTGCGTGCGCTGCGCGTTCCCCGGCGCGCCGGAGCCGTGCTGCAGGCGTCGTTTCTGCTGGGCTTCCTCGTGCTGGCGGCCGCGCCCCCGTCGGCCGTGCGCGCGGCCGTCATGGCGTTCGCCGGCATGTTCGCGTTCACGGCGCGGCGGCGGCCGGCGGCGCTCAGCGCGCTGGCCGTGTGCATGATCGGCTGCATCGCGCTCGATCCGCGCACGGCGCTGGCGGTCTCGTTCGCGCTGTCGGCGCTCTCGACGCTCGGCATCGTACTGTTCGCAGGGCTTTTCCAGGCGTGGATCGCGCAGTGCTTCCAGCGCGCTCCGCGCCTGGCGCGCGAGGCGCTCTCGCTTACCGCCGCTTCGAGCCTTGCGGCCGCGCCGCTCGCCGCATCGCTGTTCTCGCAGGTGCCGGTTGTGGCGCCGCTGGCCAACGTAGCGGCCGCGCCGCTGTTTCCCGTAGTCTGCGCCGGCGGGCTCGCGGCGGTGCTGGCATCCTTGGCCGTTCCTGCCGTCGCGCCGGCGTTGATCGGATTCGCGTCGATGGGCACAGGCGCCCTCACTGCCGTCGTGCGCGCGCTCGCGAGCGTCCCCTACGCGAGCCTGCCTGCGAGCGTGCCCCTCGCCGGGGCGCTTCTGGCGTCGGCGACATGCGCGGCGGCGCTGTGGCTGGCGTGGCCGCGTCCGAGCCGTCGTCGCGCGTTCGGTCTGGTCGCGGCGGTGGCGTGCGTCATGATCGGGACGGTCGTCGTCGCCCCGCGCCTTTCGGGCGACGAGATCGTCATGCTGGACGTGGGGCAGGGCGACGCGTTCCTGGTGCGGAGCCGGGGGACGGCCGTCCTGATCGACACCGGCAACCAGGACAGGATGCTGCGCGAGGCGCTCGCGCGGCATGGAGCGTACCGCCTCGACGCGGTGGTGATCACCCACGGCGACGACGACCATAAAGGATCGCTCGCCTCGCTTGCGGGCGTCGTGGACGTGCGACGCGTGCTCGTCGCCCAGGACGCGCTCTCGTGCGGCTGCGAAGCGTGCGTCTCGCTCGTCGCCGACGCGCGCAAGCTCGCGGGCGACGGGGGAGTCGTCGGGCTTCGGCAGGGAGATGCGCTTCAGGTGGGCTCCTTCGACTTGCAGACAGTGTGGCCCGAGCGGTTCTCCGACGAAGGGGGCAACGCCGACAGCCTGTGCCTTGTCGCCGATGCGGACATCGACGGCGACGGCGCATCCGAGTGGCGTGCGCTTTTCACGGGAGACGCCGAGCGCGACCAGCTGCGCGCGCTCATCGACGAAGGGCTTGTGGACTCCGTCGACCTCTACAAGGTGGGCCATCACGGATCCAAGAACGCCCTCGACGACGAGGAGGCCGCCGTCCTTTCTCCTCGCATCGCGTTGGTCAGCGCAGGGGCGCGCAACCGCTACGGCCATCCGGCGCAGGACACGCTCGATCGGCTCGAGGCCGCGGGCGCACGCGTCTTCCGCACCGACGAGCAGGGAGATGTTTCGTGCAAATTGACCGCCGACCGGATCGAGGTGGAGACCCTGCGTTAGAATGAACGGCATGGCTACTCAAAAGAAACAAGAAGCTCCGTTGCTGCCCGTCTACCTTGTCGTAGGCGAGGACGCGCTCAAGCGCGACACCGTGATGAAGCGCCTACGCGCGCGCCTGTCCTCGATGGGCGATCTGTCGTTCAACGCCGACGAGTTCGACGGCGAGACGGCGCAGGGCGGCGACATCGTCACGGCCTGCAACACCGTGCCGTTCGCGAGCCCCGTGCGTCTCGTAGAGGTGCGCGCGGCCGACAAGCTGAAGAAAGCCGATGCCGAACAGCTCGTGAGCTATCTCGGTTCGCCGAACGGCTCCACGGTGCTCGCGCTCGTCGCCGAGAAGCTGGCGAAGAACACGCGCCTGTACAAGGCCGTGGCCGCCTGCGGCAAGACGGCGGTTATCGATTGCGCACCGCTCAAGCGCTACGAGCTGCCCCGAACGGTGCGCTCGATGGCCGTGACCCACGGCGTCACGCTCACCGAGGGCGCAGCCGTCAAGCTCGTCGACCTCGTCGGCGAGGACACGGTGCATCTCGACAGCGAGCTCAAAAAGATCGCGCTCGCGCATCGCGGCACCGACGCGGTGAACGAGCACGAGATCGTCGACATGGTCAGCCGCACCGCCGAGGTGAAGCCTTGGGAGTTCGTCGACGCCTTTGCGGCGCGAGACGTGCGCAAGTGCCTGCTGTACCTGGGTCGTATGGATTCCGTGTCGCCCCACGCGCTGCTGGCCATGTGCACGACGCGTCTGCGCGAGCTTGTCTGCGCGCGCTCGATGGCCGATCGCGGCAATCCCCGCGGCGTGGCCGCGGCGCTCAAAGCGCCCGACTGGCGCGTGAAGAACCATGTCAACTGGGCCCGCGGCTTCACTGCCGCCGAACTGCGGCGCGCCATCATCTCTTCGCGTGACACCGAGCGCGCGATGAAGAGCGGCGCCGATCCCAGGAGCGCCTTCCTGGACTGGGTGCTGGCGGTGACGGCGAGGCGCTAGCGTTTCAGGTTGTCGTCAAAAATGCAAGCAGAACGCTCGCTCGGGATGACAGCGGGGACAATCCGCGGTTTCCGCTCAGGATAACAGCCCTCTAACGCGAAGGAGCCCCGGATTTCCGGGGCTCCTTCGCTCTTGATATGCGGACGGATCGCAGGGCGAGTGCCGTATGCGCATGGATCGTTATTCGGCGGCAGCTTCCTCGGCGCCTTCGGCAGCCTCGGCCTTGGCGGCCTCTTCGGCTTCCTTGGCCTTGCGCTTCTGAGCGGCGGCCTCTTCCTTGAGCTGCTTCTCGCGGCGCTTGGCCTTCTCTTCGGAAGCGGCCTTCATCTCGGCGAGACGGGCGGCCTTGCGCTCGGCCTTCTTGGAGCCGGTCTTCTGCTCCTTCTTGGCCGGCTTCACGTAGGCGGCGCGATCGGCGTCGGTGGCAACCGTGTTGGCCAGGGCCATGATGCCGCTCTTGCGGTTCGCAGCCTGGTTCTTGTGGATGACGCCCTTCGAGGCGGCCTTGTCCATCAGGCGGCACGCGGCGCACGCGGCGGCGTAGGCCTCGGCGCCGTTGCCGGCGGCGACGGCGTCCTTCACGCGACGGGTCGCGGTCTTGAGCTCGCTTTTGACCGCGCGGTTGCGCATGCGGGACTTCTCGTTGGTGATGATGCGCTTCTTCTGGCTTTTGATGTTCGCCATGGGTGATGTTCCTCCAATTTGCAAAACCTGTCTGATACCGTGCGTTTCCGGCGATGCGGAGCGTTTGGCGATCTCGAGAGTCGCAACTGCACGGTGACGACAGCCTCGCATGCGATCCCCTTCGGGGGGAACCATGGCGCGCCCGCGCAGGCGGGCAGCCTCGATGCATGGTGAAACAGGCGGGATTTCTCTGTTTCGCGGACCAATCGGTCACCGGCACGTACGAATCTTGAAGCGCAGCCACGTCTGCAGATCGGCGATGAAACCATCGCACGAACGTATTTGCCGGATACACAATGCGATAGAATAGCAAACGTTGAGCGCTTTTTCACGCACAAATGCAAAATCGCGCACGTTTCTCCATCAACCTGGGAAAAGGAGCCTGCCATGCACCGTTGCGACTTTCGCTTGCCCGTCCGCGTACTGGCCGCCGCCGCGCTGCCCCTCATGGGCGCTGCGACCCTCGCAGGATGCTCCGGCGCGTCCCAGCATCAGGTGATCGACCGGAACGTCGCCTGCTCCTCATGCCATTCCGACGAGAAGCCCGTCTACGAAGGAGCGACGGTGCCCTCGGAAACCGTTGAGAGCGGGTCGCGGGTGCAGGTCAAGACATCGGGAGCCGCGGTTGCCGTCGTCGCGCGACCTGTTTTCACTGCCGAGGACGGCTCGGGTTTCGTGCCTGTGATCGATTCGTCCGTCGCCTTGGACGGGGGAGAGGCGGTCGTGGAGCTGGAGGACGGCCTCTGGGCGCTGTGCCTGGACGAGGGCGACAAGGCTCGCGCCAAGCTCGTGCGCGTCGATTCCGCGAGCGATGCGACCGCTGTCGTGGAACTGTAGCGCGCGAACCCTGTCCGCAGCGCGCGAATAGGGTAGAATAGGCTCCGTTTTCCCGAAGCGCCCGCATGCGTGCGAGCGCGCGTCATTTGAAAGACAGGCTATGACCACCGATCCGAACTTCATCCGCAACTTCTCCATCATCGCGCACATCGACCATGGCAAGTCGACGCTGTCCGACCGCGTCCTCGAGCTCACGGGCACGGTGGCCAGCCGCGACATGCAGGCCCAGCTGCTCGACAGCATGGACATCGAGCGCGAGCGCGGCATCACCATCAAAAGCCAGGCCGTGCGCGTGGACTACACGGCCGACGACGGCCAGACCTACCAGTTCAACCTCATCGATACGCCCGGCCACGTCGACTTCACCTACGAGGTGAGCCGAAGCCTCGCCGCGTGCGAGGGCGCCGTGCTCGTGGTGGACGCCACCCAGGGCGTGGAGGCGCAGACCGTGGCCAACGCCATGATGGCCATGAACGCGAACCTCGACATCATCCCGCTCATCAACAAGATAGACCTTCCCGCGGCCGAGCCCGACCGCGTGCGCGAGGAGATCGAGGAGGGCCTGGCCATCCCCGCCGACGATGCGGTGCTCGCGTCCGGCAAAACGGGCGAGGGCGTGCACGATCTGCTGGAGGCCGTGGTGTACAACATTCCCGCGCCCGTCGGGGACGCCGACGCCCCCTTGCGCGCGCTCATCTTCGATTCGTACTTCGATCCGTACCGCGGCGTGGTGGCGCTCGTGCGCGTGGTGGACGGCGCCGTGAAGAAGGGCGACAGGGTGCTCATGATGGCCACCGGCACCGAGGTGCTGGTGGAAGAGGTGGGAGCGCGCCGCCCGGCCGAGACGCCGCTACCGGAGCTGTCGGTGGGCGAGGTGGGCTACCTGGTCACCGGCCTGAAGGACGTGCGCCAGGTGAAGGTGGGCGATACCATCACCGCCGTGCGCGGCGGCGTGGATGAGCCGCTGCCGGGATACCGCGACGCCAAGCCCATGGTGTACACGGGCCTGTTCCCCCTCGACGGCGACCAGTACGAGCCTCTGAAGGAGGCGCTCGAGAAGCTGTCGCTCAACGACCCGGCGCTGGCTTGGGAGCCGGAGAAGTCGCACGCGCTGGGCTTCGGCTTCCGCGTGGGCTTTTTAGGCCTGCTGCACATGGAGGTCATCAAGGAGCGCCTCGAGCGCGAGTTCGGCCTCGACCTTCTGGCAACGGCGCCAAGCGTGGAATACCACGTGTACCGCCAGGGCGGCGAGATGATTTCGCTGCACTCGCCCCAGGAGATGCCCGATCCCGGCGAGATCGATCGCATCGAGGAACCCTATCTCAAGGCGAAGATCCTCATTCCGCCCGACTACGTGGGCGCGGTCATGGAGCTGACCACGGCACGGCGCGGCACCTTCGTCACCATGAACTACCTGTCTCCCACGACGGTGGAGATGCTGTGGGAGATCCCGTTGTCGGAGCTTATCATGGACTATTTCGATAAGCTTAAGTCGAACACGAAGGGCTACGCCTCGCTCGACTACGACTTCGACGACTACAAGCCCTCGAAGCTGGTGAAGCTGGACATACTGCTTTCGGGCAAGCCCATCGACGCGCTGTCGTTCATCGTGCACAAGGACAAGGCGTACGATCGCGGACGCGTGCTGACGGAGAAACTCAAGGAGATCATTCCGCGCCAGATGTTCGAGGTGCCCATCCAGGCAGCCATCGGCGGGCGCGTGCTGGCGCGCGAGACGGTGAAGGCGAAGCGCAAGGACGTGCTGGCGAAGTGCTACGGCGGCGACATCAGCCGCAAGCGCAAGCTGCTGGAAAAGCAGAAGGCCGGCAAGAAGCGCATGAAGAACATCGGCAACGTGGAAGTTCCGCAGGAGGCGTTCATGGCCATCCTGAAGGTGGACGACTGATGCAGATAGGTTGAGAGCATGGCACGCAAAGACGATTTCGATTGGCTGGACGACCCGTTCGACGAGAAGAAGGCCGCGAAGGACGAGATGCGCGCCGCCACGTCGGGCGGCACCAAGCTCGCGCTGGGCTGCGGTTGTTTGATCGCCGTCGTGGGCATCGTCGTGCTGCTGGGGTTCGTCTTGGTCAACATGGCCGAGATCATGGCTTCGTAGCGCCATGGAGGATATGCACGCGTTCTTCCGGAGCCGCCGTCTGCTGCTCGCCCCCATGGCGGGCGTGAGCGACGAGGCGTTCCGCACGCTCTGCCGCGAGCAGGGCGCCGACCTCACCTACACCGAGATGGTGTCGGCCAAGGGCCTTTCCTACGCGAACGAGAAGACGCGGCATCTGCTGCGCCTCGCGCCGGGGGAGGGCCAGGTGGCCGTGCAGCTGTTCGGCCACGAGCCCGACACGATGGCCGCCCAAGCTGCGTGGATCGAGCGCGAGATGGGGCAGTCGCTGGCCTACCTCGACATCAACATGGGCTGTCCGGCCAGAAAGATCGTGTCGAAGGGCGACGGCTCGGCGCTCATGAAGGATCCGGCGCTGGCCGCCTCCATCGTGCGCGCGGTGCGCGCAGCGGTGAGCCGCCCCGTCACGGTGAAGTTCCGTCGAGGGTGGGCCGAGGGCGACGAAACCGCCCCCGAGTTCGCTCGGAGGATGGAGGACGCGGGCGCCTGCGCCATAGCCGTGCACGGGCGCTATGCCGAGCAGCTGTACCGCGGGCGCGCCGAGTGGGGCGCTATCGCGCGGGTGAAGGAGGCCGTGAGCGTGCCCGTCGTGGGCAACGGCGACGTGAGAAGCGGCGCCGACGCCGTGGCCATCACGGAGCGCACCGGCTGCGACGCCGTGATGATCGCGCGTGCCGCCGAGGGAAACCCTTGGCTGTTCGCCCAGGCCAAGGCTGCGCTTGCGGGCGAGCCGGAGCCTGACGGGCCCACCGTGGAGGAGCGCATCGCGCTCGCGCGCCGCCACGCGCGGCTGCTCAGCGCGCGTGAAGGCAGGAACATCGTGCGCATGCGCAAGCACGCTATGTGGTACCTGGCGGGGCTGCCCGGCGCCGCCGCCGCGCGCGGCAGGATCAACGGCTGCGTGTCCGTGGAGGATTTCGACGAGGTGTTCGACGAGCTGCTGGCATGCGCGAGGGAGCATGCCGCCGCCCACGAGTGAGAAGAGAGGCGCTCATGCCGCACGATCCGTACAAGGCGCTGTACCTGCATCTTCCGTTCTGCGTGAAGCGGTGCGCCTACTGCGACTTCGCCACGGCGGCCGTGCCCGCCGGCGCGCCCGAGATCGAAGCGTACGTGGAGGATCTCAGCCTTCAGATCCGCCGCAAGGCTAAGGAAGGCGAGCTGGGGGCGGTCGAGACGGTGTACCTCGGCGGCGGCACGCCCAGCCATGTGGGGCTGGCGGGCCTGTCGATGCTGCTGTACACGCTGTCGCTGTCGATGCACCTCACCGACGAGGTAGAATGCACGATGGAGGCGAATCCCGAGAGCCTCACCGAGCGCATGGTGCGCGACATCTGGGCGCTCGGCGTGAACCGTCTGTCCATCGGCGTGCAGAGCTTCGACGACGACGTTCTGCGCACGCTCGGCCGCGCGCATTCCTCCGATGACGCCCGCCGTGCCATCGAGGCGGCCCGCACCCGGTTCGAGAACGTGAGCGTCGATCTCATGTGCGGCATCCCCGGCCAGAGCGCGGAGAGCTTCGAGGCGAGCGTGCGCGAGGCCGTGCGCCTCGGCGCGACGCACGTGAGCGTGTACCCGCTGACCATCGAGCCGCACACGCCCTTCGACGCCGCGGTGCTGGCGGGCGAGCTGGAGGAGCCCGACGACGACGTGGAGGCCGCGCACATGCAGATCGCCGCGCGCGTGCTGGATTCGGAGGGCTTCGAGCGCTACGAGGTGGCCAGCTACGCCCGCCCCGGCTTTGCATGCCGCCACAACATCGCGTACTGGACGGGCGTGCCCTACCTGGGCCTGGGCCGTTCGGCTGCCACGATGACGCAGAACGCGCAGCGTCGCATGCGGGTGAAGGACGGCCAGGTGACCGACGACCTCGACCCGCGCCAGATGGTCGCCGAGGATCTCATGCTGGGCATGCGCATGACCGCGGGCGTGTCCGACGAGCACGCCGCCCGCGCCGCGGAGTTGCTGCCCGAGGCGACGACGGTGCTGGCCGACTTGGAGCGGCAGGGGCTCGTCGAGCACGAAGGCGGCCGCTGGCGGCCCACCGAGCGCGGTTGGCTCTGCGGCAACGAGCTGTACGGCGCCCTGTTCGATCTGGCCGACTGACGAGCGCCCGCTCCTTGTGCGTCTCCCGTCGAGTTTCTCCATAATTTCCGCCTGTTGTTAGCACTCTCGGCTTTCGGCTGCTAATATGATGCGTTACTATGGTTCAGGTAAGCCGACTGGCGAGAGAGGTAGGTGGAGGAGCGTGCTTTCGGATCGAAGGCAACGGGTGCTGAGCGCCCTCATCGAAGAATACGTCGCGCGCGCCCTACCCGTGGGGTCGCGCACGTTGACGGAGCGCTACCAGTTGGGCGTCAGCCCGGCCACGGTGCGCAACGAGCTGTCCGTCCTCGAGGACGGCGGCTACATCACGCAGCCGCACACGTCCGCCGGGCGCATTCCGACCGACTTCGGCTACCGTGCGTTCGTCGACAACCTGCTGGCGTCCGATCTTGCCGGCGACGACGAGCGCTACCGGCCTGTGGTGGACCAGCTGCGCCGCAGCGCAAGCGAGCTGGACGCGCTCCTGGAGCAGACGTCGTCGGCTCTCACGCGCCTTACCGACTGCCTGTCCATCGTGCTGGCTCCGTCGGTGCTGAACCTGCACATCAAGCAGCTGTCCCTCATCTCGCTGTCGCCGTACCGCGCCCTCGTGGTGTTGGTCACCGAGGACGGCCAGGTGTTCAACCGCCAGATGGACTTCGCCGAGGAGGTGTCGCCCGACGAGCTGGCGCGCGTGCAGCGCTTCCTCGCCGAGGTGATGGGCGGCAAGTCGCTTCAGGAGATCGAGGACGGCCTGGGCGAGGGCATGGCGGAGGCGTTCCGCGACCCGCTCGTGCGCATGGCGCTGGACGAAGTGCTGTCGTGTTTGCAGGAAGGCGACGCGTCGCGCACGCATCGCCTCGGCGTGAGCTCGCTTCTGACGAAGCCCGAGTTCAGCCAGTCCCAGGCGCTGCTGCCCGTCATGCAGGTGCTCGAGGACGACACGGTGCTGCTGCAAATCCTCGACGATGCCGCCCGGCAGGGCTCGGGCGCGCCCAGCGTGCGCATCGGACGCGAGAACGACGCGGCTGCGCTAGCGGGCGTGTCGGTGGTGGCCAGCCGCTACGGGCGAGGCGCGTCGGCGGGGGTCGTCGCCGTGGTGGGTCCCACGCGCATGGATTATTCCAAGGTTATACAGGCGGTGCGCATCGCGAGCGCGGCGCTGGAGGACGTGTAAACGACATGGGAGACGGCGCGTCCTGCGCCGTCTATGAGGAAAGGTAACGAGCGTACAATGGCGAAGGATCTGTACGAAGTTCTGGGCGTGTCCCGCGAGGCGACCGAAGACGAGATCAAGAAGGCGTTCCGTCGGCGCGCGCGCGAGCTTCACCCGGACGTGAACAAGGCGCCCGATGCCGAGGACCAGTTCAAAGAGCTGAACGAGGCCTACGACGTGCTGTCCGACGCGCAGAAGCGCAGCGCATACGATCGCTTCGGCACGGTTCCCGGCGCGGCCGGCGGCGGCAGCCCCTACGGAGGCGGCGGCTACGTCGACTTCGAGGACCTGTTCGGCGGCGGGTTCGGCATGGGCGACATCTTCAGCTCCTTCTTCGGCGGGCAGGCCGCCGGCCGCGCGCCTATGCGCAAGGAAGGCCGTGACATGGGCGTGGGCCTGCGCCTGACGCTGGAGGAAGTGGCCGCGGGCGCCAAGAAGGAGATCGTGTACGATCGCCTGGCGCCGTGCCCCGACTGCGAAGGGTCGGGCCTCGGCCCCGACGGTCGCGAGATCTCCTGCCCCGATTGCCACGGCCAGGGCCGCGTGGTCACCATCCAGCACACCTTCCTCGGCGACATGCAGACGGCCACCACGTGCAAGACCTGCGGCGGCACCGGCCACACCATCGAGAACCCGTGCCCCGAGTGCGAGGGGCAGGGCCGCGTGCCCGACCGCCAGCGCGTCACCGTCGAGGTGCCCGTGGGCATTCGCGACGCCCAGCAGCTGCGCCTGTCCGGTTTCGGCGAGGCCGGCATGCACGGCGCCCGCCCGGGCGACCTCATCGTCACGTGCCGCATCCAGCCGCACGAGTTCTTCGAGCGCGACGGCGACAACCTGCATGCGCGCGCGAACGTTTCCATCGTGCAGGCCACCCTCGGCGCCGAGATCGAGATCGACGGCATCTTCGAGGACGAGAAGGTGCAGGTGCGCATTCCCGAAGGCTGCCAGAACGAGCAGGTGGTTCGCGTGAAGGGCTTCGGCATGCCGAAGTTCCGCAGCGAGTCGCGCGGCGACATGTACGTGCACGTGAACGTCGTGGTGCCCAAGAAGGTGACGAAGAAGCAGCGCGAGCTGCTGGAGAAGCTGGCCGAGGAGCTGGGCGAGGACGTGGCCGACGAGCGCACCCCGCTTCAGAAGCTCCGCGACGCGTTCAACTAGCGGGTCGCCATGTCCCTGCAGCATTTCTACCTGCACGACCAGGTGCTTGCCGACGAGGGGGCGCCGACTTTCCCGCTGCGTTTGTCGCCGGACGACGCGAAGCACGCCCGCGTGCTGCGGCTTGCGCCGGGCGAGCATATCGCGGTGGTGGACGCCGCGCAGGACTACTTCGAGTGCGAGATCGCCGCTTTCGACGATGCGGTCCCGGTGGTGCGCATCGCGCAGCGCCTCGACGACGAGGAGCGCCCCCTCGTGATGCTCGTGCAGGGCCTGGCCAAGGGCGACAAGATGGAGACGGTGATCCGACACGCCACCGAGCTGGGCGTTTCGGCGTTCGTCCCGATGGCGTGCGAGCGCTCCATCGTGAGGCTCGATGCGAGGAAGGCGGCGGCGAGGACGCAGCGGTGGCGCGCCATCGCGAAGAGCGCGGCCATGCAGTCCGGTCAGCGCGTGTGCCCCGAAGTGGGCGAGCCGATGGCGCTGGCGGACGTGTGCGCTTCCTTGGCGCACGCCACCGCCGTGCTGGTGTGCTGGGAGGAGGCGCCGCTGGACGCGCGCATCGAGAAGGCGCTCGAGCGCGGCCTTCGGCTCGACCGCGCGCTTCCCGAGAACGCGCGCATCGCCGTGGTGGTGGGCCCCGAAGGGGGCCTTTCGCGAAGCGAGGCGGACGCGCTTCTGGCCTGCAACCCGCGTGCGTCGCTCGTGTCGCTGGGCTCGTCCATCCTGCGAACCGAGACGGCCGGCATCGTGGCTCCCGCGCTCGTCCTGCACGAGCTGGGCCGCATGATGCACGACGCGCGCGAAGCGCAGGAACGCACGTCCGCCCATGTCGAAAGCCGTCGCGAGGAAGCCGGGGACGCGTGCGAGGCAGGCGGGCAATCGTGAATTTCGCCGTCGTCAACCTGGGATGCAAGGTGAACCGCGTGGAGTCGGACGATGCGGCGGCGCGCCTCGCCCTGCGCGGTGTCGAGACGCCCGAAGCGTCCGCCGACCTCATCGTGGTGAACACGTGCACGGTCACGGGGGAGGCCGAGAAGAAGACCCGCAAGGCCGTGCGCCGCGCCCTGCGCGCGAACGACCATGCCCGCGTGCTGGTCACCGGCTGCGCCGCCGCCATCGACGCCGCGTTCTACGAGGCGCTCGACGAGCGCGTGAGCGTGGTGGGGAAGGCCCAGCTGGCGCAGGCCATCGATGCCCTGTTCGACGAGGCGCCCTTTTCTCCCGGCGAGGACGCGCCCCTCCATATCGGATCCGGCTTCCGCACGCGCGTGGGCGTGAAGGTGCAGGACGGCTGCGACAACGCGTGCACGTACTGCATCGTGCACGTGGCACGCGGGCGCGCGACCAGCCGTCCGGCCGACGACGTCGTGCGCGAGTGCGCGGCCTATGCCCGCGCCGGCGCGCGGGAGATCGTGCTCACGGGTATAAACCTGGGGTCGTACTGCGACGGAGGACGGCGCGACCCCTCCGCGATCAGGCTGGCCGCTCTGCTGCGACGCCTGCTCGACGAGACGGCCGACCTGCACGCGCCCGGCGAGGCCCCGGCGCGCTTCCGCGTGTCCAGTATCGAGCCGCGCGATGTGGACGATGCGCTCGTCGACCTTCTGGCTTCGGCGGACGGTCGCGTCTGCCGCCATCTGCACCTGCCGTTGCAGGCGGGAAGCTCGAAGGTGCTGCGCGAGATGGCGCGCCCCTACGATGCGGAGCGCTTCGTCGCGCTCGTGGAGCGGCTCTATCGCCGCATCCCGCAGCTGGCGCTGTCCACCGACATCATCGCCGGCTTCCCCGGCGAGACCGATGCCGAGTTCCAGGAGACGCTCGACGTGGCGCGCGCCTGCCGCTTCGCGAAGATCCACGCGTTCCCGTACTCGCCGCGCGCCGGGACGCCCGCCGCGGCCCGCGCCGATCAGGTGCCGCCCGCCGTCAAGGAGGGCCGCGCCGCCATGCTGCGCGCGCTGGGCGACGAGCTGCGCGCATCCGAGTGCGCCCGCCGCGCCGGAACCGTCGAGCTCGCCTTGGTGGAGGAGGGCGGCGTCGCCATGACGGAGAGCTACTTCGAGGTGCCCGCCCCCGCCGGCGCCGCCCCGGGCGCGCTGGTCGAGGTGACGCTGTAGCCGGTCGCGCATCGCCCCCGAACCGGCGCGCCAAGAGCGGGCGAGCGGCCTGTTTGCGCGAAGGATCGCCATGGGCGCGCGATGCTCCGAACGGGCTGCGTCAATCTTGGTTTAACGGCGGGGCAGTCGTTTTCCGGCACGGGAAGCTCTTCACGGAGAGCGCGTATTGGAACAGGTCGCGTATGCTCACCCCGAGTCCTCGGGCAATTTCGGAGAGCGCGTCGATGTTCGGGTTTTCGTATCTGCCATGATGGCAGCCTCTCTTGTTTTCTGAACCCCTGCGGCTGCTGGCCCTTTCTTGAATGGGGCGATTCGAAATGCCTCTGTTTTCCGATAGGCTGTATACTAGCCAGAATAGCGATTTAAAACGGGAGGCGCGAATGGGCGACGACGAGGCGCGCGAGCGGGCGCGCAGGAGGCTCGAGGAGCGCAAGGCGCGCATGCGCGGGGAAGCGTCCGCCGGCCGCGATACGCACGGCGTGCATGACGCGCGCGAGCCGATAAGCTCGGGTCGTCTCCGTTCGAGCCGTCCTGGAACGGGCAATCGGCACTCATGGGAGGCGCACGGTTCGGAGCTCCTGTTCGCCTTCTCCGAGGCTGCGACGAACCTCGTGCGCGCCGTCGGTCCCAAGCGCCTCGCGATCGCGGCGGCCGCGATCGTGCTGGTCGTCGTGCTTGTCGCGGGCGTTCGCGGCTGCATGGCCGCCGGCGCTGCGACGCAGGCGCCGGACGAGGCTGACCGGGCTCCCGTCCAGCAGCAGCCGCAGCGCGACCCCGTCGACGAGGCCAAGCTCAAGGCCGTGCTCGGCGACGATTTGGCCGCCCAGCTCGTCCAAGCGGCTTCGGCGAGCGACGACGCGGCATGGATCGCCGCCCATCCGGACGCCTACGCCGTGGACGGCGAAGCGGTGCAGCGCAAGCTGCTCAAGCTGGCCGCCGTCGAGCCCGAGGCCGTGGCCTTCGTGCGCACGTTTCCCGACGCCTATCCGGCCGAGAGCGCCCTCGGCACGGACGACCCCGCCTCCGGCGAGGTGCCGCGTCTCTACCAGTGGGATCAGCGCTGGGGCTCCACCGTGTACAGCTCCACGACGTTCGCGCTGACGGGATGCTGCCCCACGTCGCTTTCCATGGTGTACCAGGGCCTCACCGGCAAGGGCGATCTGTCGCCCTACGATATGGGGAAACGCGCGAGCGACGGCGGCTTTGAGACGGCGTTCGACGGCACCGACTCCTCGTTCCTCGTGAGCGAGGCGGCCTCGCTCGGCCTTTCCTGCGAGGCGCTCTCGGTCGATGCGGGCAGCGTGCGCGCGGCGCTCGAAGGCGGCGCCGTGCTCGTCTGCAACGTCGGCCCTGGAGACTTCACCGACAACGGCCACTTCTTCGTCGTCACCGGCATCGACGGCGACGGGAACCTGCGCATCAACGATCCGTACTCGGCCGAGCGCTCGAACAGAGCCTGGAACGTGGACACGGTGCTCGGCCAGACGAAGGCGCTGTGGGCCTACCGGCTGGCCTGAGGACGCGCGTGCGGGCAATGCGTCTTCGCCCGTAAAACACGGAAAACGACCCTGAGGCGTGTTTTCGGAGCGAAGATGCGAGGCGGGAGCGGCGCGGCCTCGAACCGCCTCGCCGTTCCCGGCAGATCTTGATCACCTGCACTATATTCCCTTGTCGGTTCGATGACATCGAAGCGCGCGCCGGCCGTGCGTGGTACAATGCCCCCATGACAGACCAAACCCAAATCACCCTCACGGCCCCCCGAAGCGTGAACATGGCGCTCATCGTCGGCCCTGCGGACGAGATCCTCCATGCCGTGCAGGACGCGTTCGCCTCGCGGATCACGGTTCGCGGCGACACGGTCGAGCTCGTCGGCGATCCGCTGGAGGTGCAGTCGCTCACGGCGCTGTTCTCGGATCTCATCAAGCTCGTGGAAGGCGGCGGCGAGCCTACGCTCGAGTACGTGCGGCACGCCATCGACCTGTTGCGCACGGCCGAGTTCAGCCCCCAGGCGCTGCGGGAGGACATCCTGCTCACGTACCGCGGCCGGGCCATCCGTCCGAAGACGGCGGGCCAGAAGCGCTACGTCGACGCCATCCGCGAGCATACCATCACGTTCGGCATCGGGCCCGCGGGCACCGGCAAGACGTACCTCGCCATGGCCATGGCCGTGGCTGCGCTCAAGCGCAAGGAGGTCGGCCGGATCATCCTCACGCGCCCCGTGGTGGAAGCGGGGGAGAGCCTGGGCTTTCTGCCCGGAACCCTCACCGAGAAGGTGGATCCCTACATCCGCCCGCTTTACGACGCGCTGTTCGACATGACCGACATGGAGCGCGCCACGCAGCTCGTCGAGAGCGGCGTCATCGAGATCGCCCCGCTCGCGTTCATGCGCGGGCGCACCCTGAACGACAGCTTCATCATCCTCGACGAGGCGCAGAACACCACGCCTGAGCAGATGAAGATGTTCCTCACGCGCCTGGGCTTCGGCTCGAAGATGGTGGTCACGGGCGACGTGACCCAGCTCGATCTGCCGCGCGGCGTCTCGGGCCTCAAAGGCGTGCGGGCCATCCTCGAGGACATCGACGATATCGCGTTCTGCGATTTCACCGGCAAGGACGTGGTTCGGCATTCCCTGGTGGCCGCCATCGTCTCGGCCTACGATCAGGCAAGCAGAAAGGCTTGAGGTATCATGGATATCCAGATCAACTACGACTACCGCAAAGAAGACCTCGAGAAGCTGCCGCTGCACGAGCTGACCCAGTTCGTGCTGGCGCGCGAGGACAAGCCCTTCAACACCGAGGTGTCCATCAGCTTCGTCACCGACGAGGCTATCGCCGAGCTCAACGAGCGCTACCGCCACAAGGAGGGCCCCACCGACGTGCTGTCCTTCGAGTGCGACGGCGTGGACGACGACCTGTCGGCCATGACGCTGGCGGAGGATCCCGTCTACGAACTGGGCGACGTGGTGATCGCCCCCGACGTGGCCAGCCGCCAGACGCGCGAGTTCGGCACCACGTTCGAGGAGGAGATCAGCTTGCTGCTCGTCCATGGCCTTCTGCACCTGTGCGGCTACGATCACATCGAAGATGACGAAGCCGAGGTCATGGAGAAGCGCGAGGCCGAGATCCTCGAAGCCTGGTCCAAGCGCTGAGATCGGGGGAGGGGCTGGATTGCATGAACGCGACTGACGCCATGGGCGAAGGCGATCGCACGGAGGGGAATCCGTCGCCGGAGGACGGCGCGGCGGACGGCGTGAGGTTCGTCCGCAACCGTGCTGACAAGGATTCGCGCGCCCGGTTCTCGCTCGGACGCGCGTTCTCGTGCGCATGGGAGGGAGTCGTCTACACTGCGCGCACGCAGCGCAACATGAAGATACATTTCGCGGTGGGCGCCGCGGCGGTGCTGCTCGGCGCCGCGCTCGGCATCGACGCGGCGTCGTGGGCGGCCATCGTCATCTGCATCGTGCTCGTGCTGGCCGCCGAATGCCTGAACACGGCCGTCGAATCGGTGGTCGACCTCGTGTCGCCCGACTACGCCGAGCTCGCCAAGCACGCGAAAGACTGCGCCGCCGGCGCAGTGCTCGTGTGCGCGCTGGGCGCGGTGGCGGTAGCCGCCGCCGTGTTCGTCCCGCGCCTTGCGGCGCTGTTCGTCTAACGCATCGGAAACGTCGGAAGGCTTTTCATGGACAACATCTATCCCGCAGTCGGCGATTCGTTCAAGTCGGGGTTCGTCACGCTGGTCGGGCGCCCGAACGCGGGCAAGTCCACGCTGATCAACGCCATTATGGGCAAGAAGATCGCCATCACGTCGAACACGGCGCAGACTACGCGCCATCGCTTTCGCGCGGTGCTCACGCGCGAGGGCTTCCAGCTCATCCTCGTGGACACGCCGGGCCTGCACAAGCCGCATGACGCCCTCGGCGAGGAGCTGAACACGTCGGCACTCAAGGCGCTCGAGGACGTGGACGTGGTCGCCTTCCTCGTGGACGCGTCGAAGCCGGTCGGCACGGGCGACGAGTGGGTGGCCGCTCAGCTCAAGCGCGCGCGCTCGAAGAAGATCCTCGTGCTGTCGAAGATCGACCTCGTGGACGGCGAGCAGCTGGATCGCCAGCGCTTCGCCGCAGCCCAGCTGGGCGATTGGGACGCCGTGGTGGAATTGTCGAGCCAGACGGGCGAGCATGTGCAGGATTTCGTCGACGAGGTGGTGGCGCTGCTGCCGCCGGGTCCGGCGTGGTTCCCGACCGATATGGAGACCGACCAGCCCATCGAGGTGGTGGTGGCCGAGTTCATCCGCGAGAAGATCCTGCGTTCGTTCCACGACGAGGTGCCCCATGCCATCGGCGTGCGCGTGGAGGAGATGGAGTACGATCGCAAGAAGGATCTCTACCGCATCTTCGCCATCGTGTACGTGGAGCGCGACAGCCAGAAGGGCATCATCATCGGGAAGAAGGGCGCGGCCATCAAACAGATCGGCACCGAGGCGCGCCAGGATCTCGAGCAGCTGCTGGGCTGCCGCGTGTTCTTGGACCTGTCGGTGAAGGTGAAGAAGAACTGGCGCCGCGACGCGAACCAGATCCGCCGTTTCGGCTACGGCGAAGGGGCTTAAGGGCTTTGTCTGCCCGGCCGCCGGCGGCCGGAACGGCTCGGCGCTTATCGCCGATCGGCTGCGCCAACCTGGAAGCTCGCCTATTTTCTGCAGGTATTGTCACGAAGCGTGCAAACGGGGCGTTGTCCGGCTGCGCTCGGCCCGTTTTCGGCTACAATCGTCGTATGTGCCATTTGCGCGAGGGAGTAAGCCAGCATGATCTGTCCGAACTGTCAATCTGAGAACAAAGACGGCGCGAAATTCTGCAACGATTGCGGATTTCCCCTGACCGGCCGTATGGCGGCCGTCGCCGCGGCGTCCACGAGCGATGCGACGCTGCGCTCGATCGCGGCTGACGACGGCCCCGAGGATGCGCAGGCCGGCGAGTCCGATCCCGACTTCGAGGGCACGGCATCCGCCGTCGAACCCGAGTCCGCCGGGGAACCCGACGCTTCGGGTCCGCTCGATCGTTCGAGCATCCCCGCCATCGACGTGGCGGGCGTGAACGTCGACGAGAACGGCAACGCGTTCGACTTCGGCTCCATCGGAGACGACGAGGCCGCGCGCGCTGCCGACGATCTCACGCCGTTCGTGCCCCGTCGCCCCGACGAAGAGCCGATCTCCGGTCGCTCCGATTTCTCGGGCTTCGACGAATGCCTCGTCGATGCGGGCTACGTGCCCCCGAAGAAGTCGTGGGGGCCGGGCGATACCATGGAGATGCCGCGTATCGAGGGCCAGGCCGCGCCCAAGCAGAAGGAGTTCCGCGCACCTGATGCCAACCAGAGGAAGGGCGGCAAGGGCAAGATCGTGGCCATCGTGCTCGTATGTCTGCTGGCCGTCGGCGGGGCGGCCGCGGGCGTCACGTACTATCTGGAGCTATGGGGCGGCAAGATGCTGCCCGACGTCGTGGGCATGACCCAGTCCGACGCCGTCTACGTTTTGGAGTCCAAGGGCTTCGCCGTGCACGAGGAGAAGATCAAGTCCGACGACACCGAGGGCGTCGTGCTGCTCATGGATCCCGTCGCCGGCTCTCGCGAGGAGGAGGGCACCGAAGTCACCATCCATGTTTCGGAGGCGCGCACGATCCCCGACGTCGCGGGCAAACAGCGCGACGAAGCGGCGGCTCTGCTCGAGAAGGACGGGTTCGAGAAGGTTTCCTTCGTGACCGAGAAGTCGAACGAGCGTGAGGGCCTCGTGCTGGGGATAGCCCCCGAAGCGGGGTCGAAGGCCGCTGCCGGCACCGAGATCACCGTTACCGTTGCCGTCCCCTTCACCGTGCCCGACGTGAAGGGCAAGACGTGGGACGAGGCTTCCAAGATGCTGACCGACGAAGGGTACGAACCGGTGGCGAGCTACGTCTACGACGACAGCGTGCCTGCCGGTACCGTGCTCGGCACGACGCCCGAAACCGACGCGAAGGCCGACTCCGGCTCTACGGTCACCGTGTCGGTCGCCTTGTCGCGCGGCGCCGAGTTGGAGCAGGCGGCGCTGTCGTATCTCGGCGGTTTGCGCGATTCGGGCTCGACCGTCACGGTCGGCGGCACGGCCTATCTGGTAGAGTCGGTGGATGCCGTGAAGTACGAGGGAGGCGAGACCACGTCGTTCACCATCACGGGCAAGGCGGTGACCTCGCTCGACGGCGAAACCGTGTACGGCTCCTCCAAGCAGAAGAGCGGTGCCATCGTTTGGACGAGCGACAACGCCATCGCCAGTATCTCGTAGCGCGCGTGTCCCAGCCTACCTACGACGCGCGCGCCATCGTGCTGCGCAAGACGAAGCTCGGCGAGAGCGACCTCATCCTGGCGCTGCTCGCCGAGGACGGCTCGCAGATACGGGCCGTAGCGAAGGGCGCGCGTAAACCCGCCAGCTCGTTCGCGGCGCGCCTCGAGCTGTACTCGGTCGTCGACTTGCTCGTCGCGCGCGGGCGCAGCCTCGACATCGTGAAGGAAGCGCGGCTCGTCGAGAGCAACGAGCGTCTTCGCCGCGACATCGAGCACGCTGCCGGGGCTGCGCCCATGGCCGAACTGCTTGACCGCGTCACGCAGATGGGGCTGGAGAACCCGCGGTTGTTCGCGCTCACGCGCACGGCGCTGTCCAGCCTGGGTCGGGTCGATCCCGCGCAGGTGCCGGCCGTGTGCGCGGCGCACTTGCTCAAGACGCTTGCGTTTGCGGGGTTGCGCCCCAGCCTCGATGTGTGCGTCTCCTGCGGGCGCGACGTGGAGGCGGTTCCCGAAAGCGGACTCATGGCGCTCTCGTACCAGGAGGGCGGGGCGGTGTGCGCCGCATGCCGGTCGAGCGTGGAGACGGTGCTCGTCCCTGCCTCTACGGTCGCGTGGTGCCGGGCTCTGCTGAGCTCCACGTTCGCCGAGATCGAGATTCTCGAGGCGGATCCTTCCGCCGCGTTTTCCGTGCTGCGTTTCTGCCAGCAATGGGTGAGCGAGCACGTCGGGGCAAACTTGAAATCGTTGAACTTCCTGTTCACTTGCGGATTGTTCTGAAAGATGCGGGCGGGACCCGCGAAGAGGAGGAGAGAGGCATGTACCGTTACACCCCGCGCGGCGTATGCTCGCGCGCGATCGACATCGACCTCGACGGCGACAAGGTGGCGCGTGTCGAGTTCGTCGGCGGCTGCGACGGCAATTTGAAGGCGGTGTCGAAGCTCATCGAGGGCATGACGGTGGAGGACGTCGCCGCGGCGCTTGAGGGCAACACGTGCGGTCGGCGCGCAACTTCGTGCGCCGACCAGCTGGTGAAAGGGCTGCGCGAGGCGCGTCAAGCGGCCGTGTAGGCCCAGATCGCGCGGCATTGGCCGAGCACGGTGGCGAAGTCCCAAGCCTTTCCCGTGCGTTCGGGGCTGTTGGGGTCGCGCACGAGCAGGCGGCCCTGTTCGTCGATGCCTGCGAGCACGATGAAGTGGCCCGTGCTGGTGAAATCGCCCGGTCCCACGCTGCAAATGACGGGGGAGCCGGACAGGAGAGCGCGGCGAACGCTCTGCTCGTCTGCAGGCACTTCTTCGGCGACGAGGCCAAGCTCGGCCGCGCCTTCGGTCATGAACGTCCAGGCGGTGCCGTCGGGGGTCGCGCATCCGAGGCGCTCGGAGAACGCGCCCATGTCGGCCGGTGTCATGTCGGTGCGGCCGGTCAGCGCCACGTACGCCATGGCCATGCACGTAGGCCCGCAACCGGTGGTTCCGAAGTCGTCTTCTGCGTAGGTTCCGTCAGCCCATGCGGGATCGCGCTGGTACAGCGCGGGCACCTCGCCGGCCTTCCAGGCGCTTTTCGGCGTCGATTGCGGGCCTGTGGAGAGGGATCCGCTGGCCCGCGCGCCGTCGACGAGGCCCGTCAAGGTGCTCACCGCGTACCAGCAGGCACCTCCGAGGGCGATCAGCAGCGCCAGAACGACGGCGAGCTGCGGCAGCGATCGCGAAGGGATGCGCCGCACGTCGGATGCGGCGTGCGTGCGGCTTTCGGGAGCGCAAGCGCGGCGTAGGGGCCGAGCGCGATAAACGGAGCGGTTCGGGCGAAGCCTTGCATCGAAGGAATTGGTGTACGGCACGGGGAGCCTCCTCGAAAGCGTTGGATACGGGGATAGCGAGGCGTCGCCCGGGACTGCGCCCCGGGCGATCTCCGGCAGCGCTCGCGGCTCGCCGTCCTCGCCGTCAAGTATCCCTCGGGCGCGCCCCTCCCGTCCCAGAAGAAACGTCAACCGATTGCTTAAGTTTTCCTTAATCTTGCCTCGTCAGGGGCGTGATCGCGCACGGGGGCTTATACAATGGGAGAGACGGCGCGCCCGAGCGGGCGCGGACGGCCCGATGGGCCGCGGAGTGCGAGGAGGAACGCGTGGAATCGAAGATGCGCATCGCCGTATGCGACGACGAGCAGGCCATCGCTGATTTGGTGGGGCAGCTGCTTGTGGAGGCCGGGTTCGCCCCGACGGTGTTCTACGCAGCTCCCGATCTGCTGGCCTGTCAGGCGGACGATCCGTTCGACCTTGTCATCCTCGACATCATGATGCCCGGCATGGACGGGTTCGCGTGCTGTCGCGAGCTTCGGCGCACGAGCTCGGTTCCCATAATCTTCCTCACGGCGAAGGACGAGGAGGTCGACAAGGTGGTGGGCTTCGAGCTGGGTGCCGACGACTACGTGGTGAAGCCCTTCAAGCCGCGCGAGCTCGTGGCCCGCGTCCGCGCGCGCCTGCGCCGCGCTACCTCGAACGACGTCGCAAGTGAGGATGGGCCGGGTATGCTCGAATGCTGCGGCATCACTCTCGACGAGAGCGCCTACACGGCCACGCTGCACGGCGAGGCGTTGAGCCTCACCCCGAAGGAGTTCGCCATCCTCGCCTGTCTCATGCGCGACCAGGGCCGGCCTGTGGCCTCGCGCGATCTGTTCGAGTCCGTCTGGGGCGAGATCGCCAACGCCCAGAGCAACAACACGGTGATGGTGCACATCCGGCATCTGCGCAAGAAGCTGGCTGCCGTCGACTCGTCCCAGGAGTTCGTCGAGACCGTCTGGGGCGTCGGTTACAAGCTGGGCTAAAAGGAGGAAGACATGGAGGAACCCGTACGCTCGCAGGCGCGGCTCGACCAGACGAAGCGGCTCTCGAACGCCATCCTGCGTCGCACGGTGGTGAACGTCGTGCTGTTTATGGTCATATACCTCGTGCTGTACGGCGGCTTCGTGACCGTGTTCGGCTCGACCGTGTCGAACGCCGTCTACGAGCTGCTCGACTACAACTACACGCTGCACACGATGCTCGCCAGCACATTCATGATATGTTCGGCCATCGGCTTCGTACTGGGCATCGTGCTCGTGGTGCGCTCGGGCATCAACCGGGCGCTGCGCTACTTCGACCTCTTGCTCGATTCGGTGTCCGACATCCTGGCCAAAAGCGACGGCCCGGTCATGCTGCCCGGCGAGCTTGCGCCCACCGCTATGGCGCTCAACACCATCAAGGCGACGTCCGAGCAGAACGAACGCGCTGCGAAGGCCGCCGAGGATCGCAAGAACGAGCTGGTGGTGTATCTGGCGCATGATATCAAGACGCCGCTCACCTCCATCATCGGCTATCTTACGCTGCTCGAGGAGTCTCCGGACCTGCCGCTCGAGGTGCGTGAGCGCTACACGGGCATCACGTTGGACAAGGCCTACCGGCTCGAGGAGCTGCTCGACGAGTTCTTCGAGATCACGCGCTACAACCTGCAGACCATCCCCATCGAGCGCTCGCGCTTCGATGCCGCGCTGTTCGTGAACCAGGTGGTGGACGAGTTCTTCCCCCTGGCCGAGGGGCGGCGCCTGAACCTCGTGTACGAGGGCCCCGCCGAGCTGTCCGTGTTCGCCGACGCGGGGCGCGTGGCCCGCGTGCTGAACAACGTCATCAAGAACGCGGTGGCCTACGCCGATCCCGGCACGGACGTGAGGGTGCGCACGGGGCTCGTGACGGCCGCCGACGGCTTCGTGTGGTGGGAGCTCACGGTGAGCGACCAGGGACGCGAGCTGTCGCCGCAGCACCTCGAACGCATCTTCGAGAAGTTCTACCGCGCCGACGAGTCGCGCGGGTCGGCAGCGGGCGGCGCAGGGCTGGGGCTGGCCATCTCCCGTGAGATCGCCCGCGCCCACGGCGGCGACATCTACGCTTCGAGCGACGCGGGCCTCACGTCGTTCACCGTCTGGATCCCCCAGGGACCCAGTGTGGCGCGCTCCTGACGGAGGCCTTCTGCAGCATGTGTCTGTCCTGATGGGGGCGCGGCTTCGAAGCGTCGGCGCTTTGTGCGGAACCTGTGGGCGCCCCGCGTCCCGCTTGCCGCGCACCGTGCTTGCCGTTACAATAGGCGGGCTGCGAAAACGCAGGCACGTTCCGCTTGGTCCGCATGTTCACCGCATGCCTTCCCAGAGGGACGCGCATACGACGCGTGCAGGCCCGGGCCGGGCAGGCGCGCAGGAGGCGGCGTCCGACGAGGGCGCTGCGAACGAAAGGTGGAATAGCACATGGCCAGCAAACTCAGCATCAGCAAAGAGCGCACTGCCGAGCTCGTCAAGGAATTCGGCAAGGGCGAAGGCGATTCGGGCAGTCCCGAAGTGCAGGTGGCGATCCTCACCGAGCGCATCCGCAACCTCACCGAGCATCTCAAGGTGCACAAGAAGGACAACCACACTCGTCGAGGCCTCATGATGCTCCTCGGTAAGCGTCGCGGTCTTCTGAAGTACATCAAGAACCGCAACATCGAGGAGTACCGTACGCTCATCAAGCAGCTCGGCATCCGCGACACCATCTAGCGTATGAAAGCCCGCCTTGGCGGGCTTTTACATAGAGGCGGTCGGAAGCGCAAGGGCGCATCCGCTCGCGGCGGCGGGGGAACGGTAAGTACCCCGCGCCGAAGAAGCTGGGCGGCACTAGGGCCGTTCAGGTGAAGAGAAAGAAAGCAGCATATGGAAAAAATCGTCGAATCCTTCGAACTGTACGGGAAGCAGTACCGTTTGGAGACAGGCGAGCTCGCCAAGCAGGCGACCGGCTCGGTCGTCGTCACGCAGGGCGACACGACGGTGCTCGTTACGGCCGTCATCTCGAAGGAGGAGAAGGACTACGACTTCTTCCCCCTCACGGTCGACTTCATCGAGAAGATGTACGCGGTCGGCCGCATCCCGGGAGGCTATCTCAAGCGCGAGGCGCGTCCTTCCGACAAGGGCACGCTGACGGCCCGCATGGTGGACCGTCCCATCCGTCCCGGCTTCGCCGACGGCTTCAAGCGCGAGGTGCACGTCGTGTGCACGACGCTCGTCGTCGACAGCATCAACCCGCCCGACACCATCTGCGTCATGGGCGCCAGCGCTGCCCTCATGCTGGGCGCGGCTCCCTTCGACGGCCCCGCCGCTTGCGTGCGCATCGGCCGCGACGTGGAGACGGGCGAGTTCATCGTGAACCCCACGTTCGAGGAATCCGAGAACTCGGATCTCGAGCTGACCATCGCCGGCACGGCCGACTACATCTCCATGGTGGAGGCCGGCGCCGACGAGATCTCCGAAGAGGACATGCTGGCCGCCATGACGTTCGGCCAGGAGGCCATCGCCGCGTTCTGCGAAGCCCAGCAGCGCTTCCTCGACCGTGCGAACATCGAGCCGGTCGAGTGGCCCGTCCACGTCGCCGACCCGGCCATCGCCGAGCGCGTCGCGCCGTTCATGGCCGAGATGTCCGCCGCGTTGCGCGATGCCGACAAGCTTTCGCGCATGGGCAAGGTGGAAGAGCTCAAGGCCCGCATTAAGGAGGAGCAGTTCTCCGATGAGGAGCGCGCCGCATGGAAGGGCGACATCGCCGCCGAGCTCAAGAAGCTCGAGAAGAAGGCCATGCGCGCGATGGTCATCGAGACGGGCGAGCGCGCCGACGGCCGTCGTCCCGAGGACATCCGCCCGCTGTACATCGTGCCGGGCTACCTGCCCCGCGTGCACGGCTCGGGCCTGTTCCAGCGCGGCCAGACGCAGGCGCTCTCCGTCTGCACGCTCGGCATGCTGAACGAATGGCAGCGCCTCGACACCATCGACCCCGCCGAGGGCAAGCGCTACATGCACCAGTACAACTTCCCGCCGTACTGCACGGGCGAGACCGGCCGCATGGGCGCTCCGAAGCGCCGCGAGATCGGCCACGGCGCGCTGGCCGAGCGCGCGCTGATCCCGGTGCTTCCCAGCGAAGACGAGTTCCCCTACGCCATCCGCGTGGTGTCCGAGGTCCTCGAGTCGAACGGCTCGTCGTCCATGGCCTCCACCTGCGGTTCGACGCTGGCTCTCATGGACGCGGGCGTGCCTATCAAGGCGCCTGTTTCGGGCATCGCCATGGGCCTCATCAAGGAGGGCGACGACGTGGTCATCCTCTCCGACATCCAGGGCATCGAGGACTTCCTCGGCGACATGGACTTCAAGGTGTGCGGCACGGCGAAGGGCATCACCGCCCTGCAGATGGACAACAAGGCCCGCGGCCTGTCGGTCGACATCCTCGCTCGTGCGCTCAAGCAGGCCAGCGAAGGTCGCGCCTACATCCTAGACGCCATGCTGGAGACCATCGCCGCGCCGCGCGAGGAGCTCTCCGAGTTCGCACCGCGCATCGAGACCATCCACATCCCGGTGGACAAGATCCGCGACGTCATCGGCTCGGGCGGCAAGGTCGTCCGCGGCATCCAGGAGGAGACGGGCGCCAGCATCAACATCGAGGAGGACGGCACCATCCACATCGCCGCCATCGAGGGCCCGGCCGGCGATGCCGCGAAGGCCATGATTCTCGGCATCGTCAAGGAGCCCGAGGTGGGCGAGACGTTCGACGGTGAGGTCGTTGGCATCAAGGACTTCGGCGCGTTCGTCAAGCTGACGCCGGGCAAGGACGGCCTGCTGCACATCTCCCGCGTTGCCAACGGCCGCGTCGGCAAGGTCGAGGACGTGCTGAACCTCGGCGACATCATCAAAGTCGAGGTGCTCGAGGTGGATCCGAAGACGGGCAAGATATCACTCGACCGCCTCGACAAGCCGGACGCCCCCGAAAGCAGCGCTTCCAACGGCGAGCGTCGCGAGCGCGGCGATCGCAACGGCGGCCGCGACAATCGTCCGGGTCGCAGCGGACGCGAGGGCAACGGAGGCGGCAACCGCACGCCGCGCCGCCGTCACGACGCGTAAGCGGTTTTGATTCGAGCGAAGGGGCCGAACGCGGCCCCTTCGTCGTTGCGGGAGGGCGGATGGCCGACGAATCGTGCCGGCCGGGTAACGGCGGCGCAAGCGGCGTATATCCGCGTGGTAGGATGTTCGGTACATGAAGCGAAAGGCAGGCAGCGATGATCAAGGTGGCAGTTGCGGGATGCGCGGGCCGTATGGGCAGGACCGTATGCGACGCGGTGCGCGCGGCGAACGATATGGAACTGGTGTGCGGCATCGACCCGCACAGGCCCGAGGTCGACTTCCCCGTGTACCCGACGGTGGCGGCCGCGCTCGAGTCTTGGACGGCCGATGTGCTCGTCGACTTCACCCAGCCTTCCGTCGTGGCCGACAACCTGCGCGAGGCGCTTCCCGCGGGAGTCGACTGCGTGGTGGGCACTACCGGCCTGTCGAACGAGACGTTGCAGGAGCTGGCCGCGCTCGCGCCCGACGGCACCTGTCTGTTCTACGCGCCGAACTTCACGACGGGCGCGGTGCTCATGATGGAGTTCGCCAAGGCCGCCGCGCCGTACTTCCCGGAGGCCGAGGTCATCGAGTTTCACCACTGCAACAAGAAGGATGCTCCTTCGGGTACCGCGGTGCGCACGGCGCAGATCATCGCTGAAGCGCGTGGCGGGCGAGCGAGCGAGGCTCCCGGCAAGGAGACCGAGATCGAAGGCGCCGAGGGCGCGCGCGGCGCGCTCGTGGACGGCGTGCCGGTGCATTCCGTGCGCTCGATGGGCTACGTCGCCAGCCAGGAAGTGATCTTCGGATCGCTCGGCCAGACGCTGTCCATCCGCCATGACTCATGGGACCATACGTCGTACATGCCGGGCGTGCTGTTGGGCATTCGTAGCGTGGGCTCGTGCGACGGGCTGGTTGTAGGTTTGGAGAACTTCATGGCCTGAGGGCTCATCTCGTGGGATAATAGCCGTTCAGGCACTTGTTTTTGTATGTTGGATGCGCAAGCGGCACAGGTCGCGCGCATGGAAGGTGAGGAGTCAGAGCATGTCGCAGCCTCGGTTCGGCCGGATGATCCCGGCCATGGTCACGCCCTTCGATGAGAATCGCGAGCTCGATCTTGACAAGGCTCAGGCGCTTGCCGCGCGCCTCGTCGACGGCGGCAGCGACTCCCTCATCATCAACGGCACGACGGGGGAGAGCCCGACCGTGTTCTACCCGCAGAAGATGGAGCTGTTCCGCGCTGTGGTGGAGGCTGTGGGCGACCGCGTCCCCGTCATCGCGAACGTGGGCGACAACTGCACGGCCGACACGGTGGGCTTCGCCCGCGACGTGGCCGAGTTAGGTGTCGACGGCTTTATGTGTGTGGTGCCCTACTACAACAAGCCTCCCCAAGAGGGCATGTACCGTCACTTCCGCACCATCGCCGACGCGGTGGAGCTGCCCATCATCCTGTACAACATTCCGGGCCGCTGCGTGGTGAACATGGAAGCCGAGACCACGCTGCGCCTCGCCCACGACTGCGACAACGTCGTGGCCGTGAAGGAGGCGTCGGGCAAGATGGACCAGGTCGAGGCCATCGTCGCAGGCGCTCCGGACGGCTTCGTCGTGTACTCCGGCGACGACTCCGCCACGCTCGACGTCATGAAGCGAGGCGGCGCCGGAGTCATCTCCACCATCGGCAACGTGTCTCCCGCTCGCATGAAGGAGATCGTCGAGCTGGCGGCTGCAGGCGACTGGGAGGCCGCCGAGGCGGCCAACGAGCGCTTGATGCCGCTCATGACGGGACTGTTCGAAACGTCGAACCCCATTCTCGTCAAGGAAGCGCTCAAGCTGCTGGGCTTCCCCGTGGGCGGCGTGCGCCTGCCGCTCGTGGATGCCACGCCCGAGCAGTCCGAGCGCCTGGCCGCCACCATGCGCGAGGTGGGCGCGCTGTAGCCGTTTGCCATCCTGAGCGGAGCGCGTAGCGCGGAGTCGAAGGATCCCGTGCGACGATAGCAGGAAGTACCCCGGCTGGCGCCGTGCGGAATCCTTCGACTCCGCACCAACGGCGCTCTGCTCAGGATGACGACATGAAGAAGGACCGAAGCGCCGCGCATCGCGGCGCATGATATAACCGCGACGTGCGGGCTTGCAGGCTCGAGCGAATTTCAGCCTGCTGCGAGACCAGCCGGGATACCCGGCTCCTCGTGCATGCGCCCCCGTCGCCTGAGAAAAAAGGAACGATATGGAAGAGAAGAACCCGCGCGTCCAGCGCGGAAGCGATCGCGCACGCACGGAAAACCGCTCCGGCGGGAGCTCGCGCAGGGGAGAGAAAGCGCCCCGCGCGAACGGAAACGAGAACGGCCAGGGCAACAAGAAGACCCGCACGTACAAGCACGTGCAGCTCGAGCACAAGCGCCCGCAGCTGTCGAAGGCGGGGGAGGGCGGTCAGCGCGCTGCGTCCAACCGCGGCGACCAGAGCGCGCGACGCAACTTCGCCTCGCCGAAGAAGGATCCGAACGCCACGCTCAAGATCATCCCGCTGGGCGGTCTCGACGCCATCGGCAAGAACATGACGGTGTTCGAGTGCAAAGGCGACATGATCCTCGACGACGCCGGCCTGATGTTTCCCGACGACAACCATCCGGGCGTCGATCTCATCCTGCCCGACTACACCTACGTGCTGGAGAACGCCGACAAGCTGCGCGGCATCGTCATCACGCACGGCCACGAGGACCACACGGGAACCCTCCCGTACCTCATGAAGGACCTCGATCGCAACGTGCCCATCTACGGCACGAAGATGACGCTGGGCCTCATCGAGGGCAAGTTCGCCGAGCATAAGATCAAGAACGCCAAGCTCGTCGAGATCAAACCGGGCGACCAGATCAAGCTGGGCTGCTTCACGGCCGAGTTCTTCGCCGTGAACCACTCCATCCCGGGCGCCGTGGGCGTGTTCTTCCAGAGCCCGGCCGGAAACGTGCTGCACACGGGCGACTTCAAGCTCGATCAGACCCCCATCGACGGCGTGACCACCGACTTCGGCGCGCTGTCGAAGTTCAGCGAAATCGGCGTCGACCTCATGATGAGCGACTCCACCAACGCCCAGAACCCCAACTTCACGCCGTCGGAGGCCGAAGTCGGCAAGGAGCTGGCGAAGATCATATCGCAGGCGAAGGGTCGCGTCATCATCGCGTCGTTCGCCAGCCATATCCACCGCATGCAGCAGATCTGCGACGCCGCCGTAGCCAACGGCCGCAAGGTGGTGGTGACGGGCCGCTCGATGATCCAAAACACCGATATCGCGCGCCGCCTGGGCTATCTCAGCATCAGCGACACGGACCTCATCGACGCATACGACCTCAAGGGCATTCCGCCCGAGCAGGTGGTCATCATGTGCACGGGCAGCCAGGGCGAGCCGCTCTCGGCGCTGGCGCGCATCGCCAACGGCGAGCACCGCACCATCCAGATGGACGAAGGCGACACGGTCATCGTGTCGGCCACGCCGGTTCCGGGCAACGAGAAGGCGGTCACGCGCGTCATCAACGGCCTGGCGAAGATCGGCGCGGACGTGTACGACAAGAACCGCGCACGCGTGCACGTGTCGGGCCACGCCGGCGCCGAGGAGCTCAAGCTCGTGCTCTCCATCGTGCAGCCCAAGGCGTTCATGCCGGTGCACGGCGAGGCCACCCACCTGCGCGCGCATGCTCGTCTGGCCGAGGCGACGGGCGTGCCGACCGACAATGTTTTCATCTGCGAAAACGGCGAAAGCCTTGAGCTGACGTCGCAGGGCGTCGTTCGCGGCGAGACCGTGCAAAGCGGCATCGTGTTCGTGGACGGCCTGTCGGTGGGCGACACCTCGCAGGGCGTGCTCGACGAGCGCAACGCTTTGGGTTCGCAGGGGTTTGCGGCCATCGCCGCCGCGGTGTCGCCGAAGGGAAAGAACGTGGTGGGCAACGTGCAGATCGAAATGCACGGCATCACGGGCGGCGACGACGATTTCCTCGTGCGCGAGGCGCAGGGCACCGTGAAGAACGCGCTCGGGCGCGCTATGGGAAAGGGCGGCGGCCAGAAGGAGTGGAAGAAGGCCGGACGCGACGCCTTGCTGTCCCTCCTGTGGGAACGCACGAAAACCCGTCCCATGGTGATTGTGAACTTGCTCGAGGTTTAAGCTATAATGGCCGCATGCGCCCTCGCGGGGGCGTGCGGCCGCAGCATAGGCTGAAACAAACCCATGAAACGCAGATCAAACGCAGCATAAAGGAGTAGGGCGTGGCCCGACAGTCATCCAGCACCGCGAAGCCGAAAGCGTCTTCGGCGACGAAATCGAAGGGCAAGGCGGCCTCGCCCGCCGAAAAAAGGGCGAAGCAGGCCAAGGGCGCGCGCCCGCAGGCGACGGAGGAGCCCCGTCTGCTTGACGAGCGCACGCGTCGCGATATCACCGGCGTGGCTTTCGCCGTGCTCGCGGTCGTCCTGTTCGTGGCGGCGGTGCTGCCTACGAACGCCGTGGTCACCTCGTTCGTTTCCACGGCGCTGCACCTCTCGCTGGGTCTAGGCGCCTATCTTTTGCCGTTCCTCTTGCTGATCATCGGAGCCAGCTTCCTCGCGCGTTTCGACCGCGAACGCGTACCGGTGCGCGTGGCTGTGGGCCTTGTGATGATCTTCGTCGCCGCGCTCTCCCTGCTGGCCCTCTTCACGCCCGAATCCGCGCCCGATTCCGTCGACCGGCTGTTCCTGTCGGACGAGCTCGCCGCGCGAGGCGGCTATCTGGGCGCCGGCATCGCATGGGTTGGAATCAGCCTGTTCGGGCAAGCGGTGACGTGCATCATCATGATCGGGATAGTCCTGGCCGGGCTCGTGATCATCGGGTTTTCGGTGTCGAAGCTGGTTGAACGCGTACAGGACGCCCGTCGGGCGCTTGTCGCCGACGATGCGGACGACGACGTGCTGGCGGCTCCGCCCTACGCCCGCATGAAGCGCTCGACGGGCGCGAAGGTTCCCGTGGTGCCCACGACCGGCGAGGTTGTGGAGGCGGGTGCAACGAACGTCCTGCCGCGCGCCAAGGATGCAAAGGGTCGACCGAGCAAGCCCCGTCGCGCGTCGCAGTCGCTGGTCACTCAAGCGATCGGCAACCGTGCGGCTTCTACCGAGGAAGGGGGAGGCGAGGCCCCGCAAACGCTCACGCGCAAGCTCGGCCGCAAGCACGACAAATCCGATAGCTCCCCTGCGGCTCCCAAGCCGTCCGCGAGCTCCACGCCCCTGGCCTCTCCTCGTCCGGCGGACGGTTTCGTGCTACCGCCCGCGGACCTGCTGGCCGTGTCGAAGAACTCCAAGAAGGACCGCGCTTCCGACGCCGAGCTGGCCGACACCGCGGCCTGTCTCCAGGAGACGCTCGAAAGCTTCGCTATCATGGCCGAAGTCGTTGGCTGGGTCGCCGGACCTACGGTGACGCTGTTCAAAGTCGATCTGCCCGCAGGCGTGCGCGTCAGCCGCATCACGGCGCTCGAGCAGGACATCGCGCTTGCGTTGGCAGCGCCGGGCGTGCGCATCTTCGCGCCCATCCCCGGCACGAACTACGTCGGGATCGAGGTGCCCAACCGCACGCGCCAGAGCGTGCTCTTGGGCGACGTCATCAAAGATGCGGACGAGGGCCCGCTGCAGATCGTCATCGGCAAGGACGTCGAGGGCCGCTCCATCGTCTCCGACCTAGCGAAGATGCCCCACTTGCTCATCGGCGGCACTACCGGTTCGGGCAAGTCGGTGTCAATCAACGCCATGATCATGTCCATCCTCATGCGCGCCACGCCTTCCGAGGTGCGCTTCATCATGATCGACCCGAAACGCGTGGAGTTCACGCCCTACAACGGCATCCCGCACCTGTACGTGCCCGTAGTCACCGAGCCGCGCGAGGCGGCCAGCGCGCTTTCGTGGGGCGTGGCCGAGATGGAGCGCCGCCTGAAAGTGTTCTCGAAGGTGGGTGCTCGCAACATCGGCCAGTACAACGCGAAGGTGCAGGCCGAGCTGGCCGCGCAGCAGAAAGCGATCGAAGCCGGCGAAGAGCCGCCGGCCGGCGAGCTGGGGGCCGAGCTGCCCTACCTCGTCATCATCATCGACGAGCTGGCCGACCTCATGATGAACGTGGGCAAGGAGGTGGAGTTCTCCATCAGCCGCATCGCGCAGCTCGCGCGCGCGGCCGGCATCCATCTCATCGTGGCCACGCAGCGCCCTTCCACGAACGTGGTCACGGGCCTTATCAAGGCGAACATCACGAACCGCATCTCGTTCAACGTGGCCAGCGGCATCGACAGCCGCGTCATCTTGGACACGCCGGGCGCCGAGAACCTCATCGGCCTGGGCGATCTCTTGCTGTCGAAGCCCGAGTTCGCCCGTCCCCAGCGAATCCAGGGATGCTACGTATCGGAAGACGAGATCAACGCCGTGGTGGCCATGCTCAAAGACCAGGGCGAGCCGGAGTACCATTCCGAGATCCTGCAGACGAATCTCATCACGCTGGGCGCGTCGCAACCCGACGGTTCGGGCGGCGGCGTCTCCGACGACGATCCGCTCATCTGGGAAGCGGCGGACATCGTGGTGTCGAGCGGCCTCGGATCAACCTCGAACATCCAGCGCCGCCTGAAGGTGGGCTATTCGCGCGCTGGGCGTATAATGGACATGCTGGAGGAAAAGGGCGTCGTGGGGCCGCCGAACGGCAGCAAGCCCCGCGAAGTGCTCGTAGACGCCATGGAGCTCGAGACGTTGAAGGCCTTCGAGGCGCACGACGCGGCGAACCCTGAGGAATAACGAGGTGGCCAGGTGACATTCGGAACCATATTGAGAGAGGCGCGCGAGCGCAAGGGCTACGATCTCGCGACGGCTGCGCGACGGCTGCGCATCCGACCCGACATCCTGCGCGCTATCGAGGAAGACGATTTCTCCCGCATGCCGCCGCGCGGCTACGCGCGCAACATGGTGAACGCCTACGCGCGCCTCGTGGGGCTCAACCCCACCGAGATGACGCGCATGTACCTGGACGAGGCCTACGCCTACCAGGTGGGACGCGCGCGCAACGGCGCGCAGCCCTCGGGTTTCGATCGAGGAGGATCTTCGCGCACGGGACGCTCGACCTCGCGGCAGGGCGCTCGCCCCTCGCAGCAAGTCGACGAGCGCCCGCCGCGGCAGAATGCGTTCGGGCGTACGATGTACGACGACCGGCGCGACTACGGTCGCGATTACGGCGCGCGCGGGGGTTCGGAGCGCCTCTATTCCGAGGGACGCACGCATCCCAGCCGCCATGCGGCGCTGCCGAACGCCGAGTACACGAACTTCTACGCAGGGCCGAAGGCCTCGAGCGTCGTGCAGTCGAAGCTGCCTTTCGTCATCGCGGGCGGCGTGATCCTCGTGCTGCTCATCGTGGTGCTGGTGCTCGTGTTCGGCAACAACGGCGGGAGCTCGAACGAGGATGTGACGAAGCTGCCGGTGACGGGGCTCGCCGACCCGACGCAGGACGGCAGCGGCACGGAAGGCGGCGAAACCCCCGCGCAACCGCAGGCCAAGCCTGTTGAAACTGCTCCGACCAGCATCAAGGTGACCTACACGATCGCCAAGGACACCCCGGTGTACGCGGTCATCACGAAGGACGGGACGTCCGAAGACCAGATGTTCTCGGGCGGCGAGGAGGATACCGTTGAGCTGGCCGAGGGCGACGTGTGGACGTTCGCCGCTTGGGCGAGCGACGGCGTGACGATCAAGGTGGACGGCGAGGCGGTCAAGTTCGACGGCTCCGATCCGGCTACCGGCATGCCCATGGCCACGGTCGATTTCGACGCCTACCTGGAGAAGTGGTACGAGGATCATCCGGATGCCAAGAAGAAGGGGTCGGCCGACGCGGACGCCGCCGACAAAGCAGCCGAGGATGGCGCGAAAACCGGGGATGGAACATCCGCCGCTTAGGGGTTTCCGCCGGTCGGAGAACCCGTTCGTCATGGAGCGCCTCTGAAATTGCCGGCTTGGGCGCGAAAATGCGCTATGCTGTGCGCAAACGAAAATTCGAGCGGCCCGCCAGTGCGGGCCGCGTCGCGCGGAAAGGAACGTTCCATGGCCAAGGAATCCAGCTTCGACATTGTGTCCACGGTCGACATGCAAGAGATCGACAACGCCTTCCAGCAGGCGAAGAAGGAGCTCGCGCAGCGCTACGACCTGAAAGACTCGGGCGCCGAGATCACCCTCGACAAGGCGGGCAAGTCCATGACGGTGGCGGCACCCGCCGATTTCGTGGCCAAGCAGGTCATCGACGTGATCGGCTCGAAGCTCGTTCGCCGCGGCATCGATCTTGCCGCTGTGCAGTGGGCCGATCCCGAAGCGGCCGCCGGCCAGAGCGTTCGTCAGAAGGCCACCATCGTCGAAGGCATCGAAAAGGACGTTGCCAGCAAGATCAACAAGGATATCAAGGCCGAGAAGTTCAAGGTGAAGGTTCAGATCGAGGGTGACAAGCTGCGCGTCAGCTCTCCCTCGCGCGATGCGCTGCAGGAGGTCATCGCCTTCCTCAAGGGGAAGGACTACGGCCAGCCGCTCCAGTTCGTCAACTACCGCTAGGACGGTCTCGCCATATGGAACGCTCATCTGACGCGGCGCTCGTTGCGCCCTGCGTCGCTTTCGTCACGCTGGGATGCGCGAAGAACGAGGCTGACACGGCGCGCATGCGCGTGCGGTTGGCGGAGGCCGGGTTTCTGATAGAGGACGACCCCGCCGAAGCGGACGCCGTGGTGGTGAACACCTGCTCGTTCATCCAAAGCGCCACCGAGGAGAGCATCGAAGCCGTTTTCGATGCGGCCGGGATGCCCAACGTCGCGGCGGGCGCGCCGCTCATCGTGGCCGGCTGCATGCCCGCCCGCTACGGCGAGGAACTTGCGGACGAGCTTGTGGAGGCGCGCGCGTTCGTGCCATGCAGCCGCGAGGACGATATCGCCGCCATCGTAGCCGACGCGCTTGGCGTCGACGCCCCGGGCGGCGGAGCCGCCGAAGTCGAAGGATCCCGTGCGGCGCTTGCCGCCCTCCCGGCCGCGCCGTTCGCCTACGTGAAGATTTCCGACGGTTGCGACCGGTTCTGCACGTACTGCACCATCCCGTACATCCGCGGGCGCTATCGCAGCTTCCCGCTCGACGACGTGCGCGCAGACGTCGCCGCCCAGGTGGCTGCCGGCGCCCGCGAGATCGTGCTCATCGCCCAGGACACGGGGCGCTGGGGCGCCGACTTCGACGAGCCGTCGTCTTTGGCGGCGCTCGTGGCCGCGTTGGCCGAGGAGTTCCCGCAAACCTGGTTCCGCATCATGTACATCCAGCCCGAAGGCCTTTCCGACGAGCTGCTGGATGCCGTGGCCGCGCACGACAACGTATGCGACTACTTCGACATCCCGCTGCAGCACGTGGACGCGGGCATCCTGCGCGCCATGAACCGCACCGGCTCGCGCGAGGAGTTCCTGGCGCTCGTCGGCCGCGTGCTCGCGCACGTGCCGGGCGCCACGCTGCGCACGACGCTCATCGCGGGCTTCCCGGGCGAGACCGAGGAGCAGTTCGAGGACCTGTGCTCCTTCGTCGAGGAGGGGCTGTTCGACTACGTGGGCGTGTTCCCGTACTCGCGCGAGGAGGGCACGCGCGCGTTCGACCTGCCCGGCCAGCTGGACGAGGACGAGAAGAACGACCGTGCCCAGCGCCTGCGCGACCTGGCCGACGCCGTGTGCTGCCCGCGCATCGCCGCGCGCGTCGGACGCGAGATGGACGTGCTGGTGGAGGGCGTCGAAGAGGACGGCCAGCTGTTCGGGCGGGCCATGTGCCAGGCGCCCGAGGTCGACGGCGTCACGTACCTCGACGCCGGCGAGCCGGGCGAGATCCGCCGCGTGCGCATCGTCGACGCTCTGCTTTACGAGATGGAAGGGGAGTGAGCCCGATGGCGCAAGGTGCCGTGCACGAGAAGCTGTGGACCCCGGCGAACGTGGTGACGCTGCTGCGCATCTGCCTCGTTCCCGTGTTCGTGGTGGCCATCATCAGCCCTTGGCCGGAGTACTTCCCGTTCTGGGCGGACGCCGAGGCGTCGAAGCCCTGGATCGCCGCCGGCATCTTCATCCTGCTGGCCGCCACCGACGGCCTCGACGGGTACCTGGCGCGCAGCCGCGGCGAGGTGACGAACTTCGGCAAGTTCATCGACCCCTTGGCCGACAAGATCCTCGTGGCCGCCGCCCTGCTCGCGCTCATCGAGCTGGGCGTGCTGCCCTCGTGGGTAGCGCTCGTCATCCTCACGCGCGAGTTCATCGTGTCGGGCATCCGCATGGTGGCCGCCAGCCAAGGCGTGGTCATCGCCGCCAGCTGGTACGGCAAGGCGAAGACCGTCGCGCAGATCGTCGCCATCGTGCTGTTCATCGTCAAGGACAGTGTGGTGATCACCGATCCGCAGGGCGTGCTGCACAACCCCTTGTACCTCGTGTCGTGGCTGGCCATGCTGATCGCGCTGGCGCTCACCGTGATCTCGATGCTCGACTATTTCGTGAAGGCCAAGGAGATCCTCGGGTTCGCGCCGTCGGGCAAGCGCGCGAAGCGCCGTGCGGGTGCCGGAGAGGCCGCGGCTGCCGATGCGGGAGAGGACGAAGCGGGAGGGCGCGCGCTCAGCGCCCAGGAGGCCGCGAGCATCTCGCCCGAGGCGCTCGACGAGCTGGCCGGGCGCGTGCTCGAGGCGGCACGTGCCGCCGGCGCGACCGTCGGCACGGCCGAGAGCCTCACGGGCGGCCTCGTCGCCGCGACGCTCACCGACGTGCCGGGCAGCTCGGACGTCGTGCGCGGTGGCGTCGTCAGCTACTCCTCCGACGTGAAGCGCGACGTGTTGGGCGTGGGCCGCGAGACGCTCGCCTTGATCGGGGCGGTCAGCGAGGAGACGGCATGTGCCATGGCCGAAGGCGCCCGCGCCGCGCTCGGCTGCGACGTGGCGGTGTCGGCGACCGGCATCGCCGGCCCGGGCGGGGCCGAGCCGGGCAAGCCGGTGGGCACCGTGTGGATCGGGCGCGCGGACGCGTCGCTCACCTGCGCCCGCTGCTGCCATTTTCCCGGCACGCGCGAAGAAGTGCGCCTGCTCGCCGTGCGTGCGGCGCTCGAGTTCGCGCTCGAGGCGCTGGAAACGCGCTAGAACGACGTAGAAGGCGCGTGGAATCCGCGTCGGATCGGGTGGCGGGAAACGTGGAATCCGCGTGTCTTCGACGTGGGAAACGCGCTGGATCGGGAGGTGCTGCGCGCTGGATGCGCGCCATCGGGACGTGAGCCGGCCGCGCTATACTGGGGTTGCAAGCTTCTTTCGCGAAAATGCTTGACCAACAAACATATGTTCGTATAATGGTAAGCGGCAAACGCTCAGCGTCTTTGGCGCTCGCGGCAGGAAGAGAAGGAACCGCATGAACGAAGAAAAATCGAAGATGCTCAAGCTGACCACCGATCAGATCGAGACCAAGTTCGGCAAGGGCTCCATCATGAAGTTCGGCGAGGGCGGTCACGACCTCAACATCGGGGTCATCCCGACCGGCGCGCTGCCGCTCGACGCGGCGCTCGGCATAGGCGGCGTGCCGCGCGGCCGCATCGTGGAGGTGTACGGCCCTGAATCGAGCGGCAAGACCACGCTCGCGCTGCAGATCATCGCGGAGGCTCAGGCCATGGGCGGCATCGTGGCCTTCATCGACGCCGAGCACGCGCTCGATCCCGTCTATGCCGCGCGCCTGGGCGTCGATATCGACGAAGTGCTCATCTCGCAGCCCGACACCGGCGAGCAGGCGCTGGAGATCTGCGACATGCTGGTGCGCTCGGGCGCCATCGACGCCGTGGTCGTCGACTCGGTGGCCGCGCTCGTGCCCCGCGCCGAGATCGAAGGCGAGATCGGCGACACCACGGTGGGCCTACAGGCGCGCCTCATGTCGCAGGCGCTGCGCAAGCTGGCGGGCTCTCTGTCGAAGTCGAACACCACGTGCATCTTCATCAACCAGCTGCGCGAGAAGATCGGCGTGATGTTCGGCAACCCGGAGACCACGACGGGCGGCCGCGCCCTCAAGTTCTTTTCCAGCGTGCGCATCGACATCCGCCGCATCGACTCCATCAAGAAGGACGGCGAGATCGTGGGCAACCGCGTGCGCGCCAAGGTGGTCAAGAACAAGGTGGCCCCGCCGTTCCGCCAGGCCGAGTTCGACCTCATGTACGGCGAGGGCATCTCGCGCGAGGGCTGCATCGTGGACATGGCCGTCGAGGCGGGGGTCGCCAAGAAGAGCGGCGCCTGGTACACCTACGGCGAGGAGCGTCTCGGCCAAGGGCGCGAGGCGGCGAAGCAGACGCTCAAGGAGAACCCGGACTTGCGCGAGGAACTCGAGACGAAGGTGCGCGAATCCTTCGAGATCCCCATCATCACGCGCTCGACCGAGGAGGCCGACGCCATGAGCCCGGTCGCGAAGCCTGCGAAGAAGAAGTAGCATGCCCGAATCGCCCGAACAGCTCCGCGCGCGCCTGCGCGCGGAGATCGCCGCGATCGAGAAGGGCGTCCCGAAGCCTTCCAGGGCGCCCGACCTTCCCCACGTTCGCGAGGAGCGGGAGGATCGACGGCCGAGCCGCGCTTCGCGCTCCCTGTCTGCCAGTGCGGCCGGCGGACAGCCTTCCCGCCATGACGCCGGCGAAGTCGACGAGGATGTGCGGCTCTCCGATCCCGACGCCGCTTTCCGCAAGATCGAGCGGCTCTGCCTCGTGCGCGAGCGGGCTTCCGAGCAGCTGCGCCAGCGCCTTGCGCGCGGGGGCTTCGAGGCCGAGGCCGTCGAAGCGGCGCTCGATCGCGCGCTCGCCTGCGGCCTCGTCGACGACGGGCGCTTCGCCGACGTGCTCGTGCGCAGTCGCCTTGCCCAAGGGCGCGGCAGACGCGGCATCGCCGCCGAGCTCGAGAGCCTCGGCATCGACGCGGACGGCGTCGAGGCGCTGGCCGCTGCCGACGACGACGCGGGGGAGGTCGACCGTGCGCTCGCGCTGCTCGACCGCAAGCCGCCGCGCGCGAAGAACCGCCGCGACGCCGCCTACCGCCGCCTCGCCCAGAAAGGCTTCAGCGCCTCGGTGTCATCCTCCGCCGCCCGCCTCTGGTGCGAGGCGAACCCCGTCGAAGGATGAGCGCATCCGCGCCGTCGGCCGCGCCTGCGGCGGCGGCGCGGCCCTGCATTTCAGATTATTTCTTGTCAGGGCTTTTACAATTCGGGCACAACCTTTATCATATGGTATAGCTTGAATGATCGTACCTGATGAGGGTACTTCCTATAGACAAATTCATACGATGCTGCCCGTATCGCGTGCGTTCGTTCATGCCCGGTTTTTCCGGGATTTTTTATGCCTATGTTCTTTTGAATGTAACGCTCTATCGGAAACTGAAACGAAAGGGGGAGCGTATGCCCGAATTCATCTGGCTGATCATCGGAGCCGTCGTCGGCATCGCCCTCGGCTTCGTCGTCACCCGCTACCTGGTCAACGCATCCACGAAGCGAGCGGCGCAAGAGGCCGAATCCGTGGTGAACGACGCGAAACGACAAGCCGAAACGCTGCGCCGCGAGGCCATCATCGAAGCGAAGGACGAAGCTCTCAAGCTGAAGCAGGATGCGCAAGCCGAGAGCAAGGAGCGTCTGCGCGAAGTGCGTTCCGCTGAGAACCGCATCTCGCAGCGCGAGGAATCGCTCGACCGCCGCGTCGAATCGCTCGACGCGCGCGAGCATCAGATCTCATCCATGCAGGGCCAGCTCGAGCGTCGCGAACGCGATCTCGAAGAGGCCACGCGGGAGGTGAACTACCGCCTCGAGCGCGTGGCCGGCATGACGCCGGACGAGGCGAAGGCGGAGCTGCTCGACACCCTCAAGGACGAGGTGACGCACGAGTCCGCGGCCATCATCCGCGATGCCGAGGCGCGCGCGAAGGCGGAGGCCGACAAGAAGGCTCGCTCCATCCTCAGCCTCGCCATCCAGCGCGTGGCGGCCGACCACTCGGCCGAAACCACCGTGTCCACCATCCATATCCCCTCCGACGACCTCAAGGGCCGCATCATCGGCCGCGAGGGCCGCAACATCCGCTCGTTCGAACAGCTGACCGGAACGAACCTCATCATCGACGACACCCCGGAGTGCGTGACCATCTCGTGCTTCGATCCGGTCCGTCGCGAGATCGGCCGCGTGACGATGGAGAACCTCGTGGCCGACGGCCGCATCCATCCGGCGCGCATCGAGGAGATGTTCGGCAAGGCCGAGGCGTTCGTGAACCAGCGCGTCCAGGAAGCGGGCGAGCAGGCCACGTTCGACACCGGCATCCACGACCTGCACCCCGAGCTCGTGCGCACGCTGGGCCGCCTGCGCTACCGCACCTCGTACGGCCAGAACGTGCTGAACCACTCGCTGGAGGTGGCCTACCTCTCCGGCGTCATGGCCTCCGAGCTGGGTCTGGACCCCATCCCGGCGAAGCGCGCCGGCCTGCTGCACGACCTGGGCAAGGCGGTCGACCACGAGGTGGAGGGCAGCCACGCCGTCATCGGAGCCGACCTGGCCCGCCGCTTCGGCGAGCGACCCGAGATCGTGCACGCCATCGAGGCGCACCACAACGACGTGGAGCCGTCCAGCGTGCTGGCCGTGCTCGTTCAGGCGGCCGATGCCGTGTCCGCGGCGCGTCCCGGCGCCCGCAAGGAGACGCTCGACGCCTACGTGAAGCGCCTCGAGAAGCTGGAGGAGATCGCCAGCTCGTACAAGGGCGTGGAGCGCACGTACGCCATTCAGGCGGGTCGCGAGGTGCGCGTGATGGTGGAGCCCGACACGGTGGACGAAGCCGCCACCACGGTGCTCGCGCACGACATCGCGCAGCGCATCGAGAACGAGATGCAGTATCCCGGCCAGGTGAAGGTCGTGGTCATCCGCGAGAGCCGCGCGGTCGGCGTCGCGAAGTAGGGCGCGCGCGGCATGGCCGACGAAGCGCTGGAAGCCTTCATAGAGAACGTATGCGGCGACAGCCATCTCCGGGTCGAGGCCGACCTCGGGGATGGCTTCGTCCGTTTGAGGAGCGCCGAAGCCGAGCGTAGGCAGGCCGCGCACGACATCCGCTCCACCGAGGATATCGTCATCGAGATGCTGCGCAACGCCCGCGATGCGCACGCCAAGAGCATCTTCCTGGCCGTGTCGCGCGAAGGACAGCGCCGCCGCCTCGTCATGATCGACGATGGCGACGGCGTGCCGGCAGCCATGCACGAGCGCATCTTCGAGCCGCGCGTCACGTCGAAGCTCGACAGCATGCACATGGACAAGTGGGGCATCCACGGCCGCGGCATGGCGCTGTACTCCATCGCGGTCAACGCCGAGACGGCCCGCGTCGTCGCCTCTGACGCGGGCAAGGGCGCCGCGCTTTTCGTGGAGACGAACCTCGACAAGCTCGGCGAGAAGACCGATCAGTCGAGCTTCCCCGTGTTCGAGCGCACCGAATCGGGCAGCATCGCGGTGCGCGGCCCCAAGAACATCCTGCGCACCGCCTGCGAGTTCGCCATAGAATGCCGCCACGATTGCACCGTGTACCTCGGTTCGCTCACCGACATCGCGGCGACGCTGTACGCATTCGGACTGTCGTCGCTCACCTCGGCTATGCGCGCGTTCTGCGCCGATGCCTCCGAGCTGCCGGTGGCCAAGCGCTTGTCGGTGGCCGTGGATCCGGCGAGCTTCGCGGACGAGGCCGAGGCGCTGGGCCTGGTCATCTCGGAGCGCTCCGCACGCCGCATCCTGGACGGCGAGATCGCGCCGGTCGAGCCGCTGATCAACCGCGTCCGCATCGAAGGGGAGGCCGACGCGCGCCCGGCCGCGCGGCCGGCGAAGGCGCCGGCGGGAGATGCGCGCGGTCTCAGAATCGCGCCCGAAGACCTCGAATCGTTCTCGCAACGCGTAGCATGCGCGTTCTCGGATTTGGCGCGCGATTACTACCTGGAATCGGCGGTGAAGCCGGACGTGCGCGTAGGCAAGGATGGCGTGCACATCCGCATCCCGGTTGAAAAGCTACGATGACGAACCTGCTCGATAACAGCATACCCGCAGGTTGCGCACCATACCGCGAATAGGTAGAATAGCAAGGGCGTAAGAGTAACCTATCTATAGCACAACGGAATCCTAACGCAGCATACAAGACGAACCACACGGACTACCAACGACAAAGGATAGGCATGTCCACTTCCGAACAAAAGCCAGACGTTGGCTGCTTGAAGGTATCATCGAAGTCGTCGCCCGCCTCCGTTGCCGGAGCGATTGCCGGCATGGTGAAAGACGGCGTAAGCGTCGAGATCCAGGCCGTCGGCGCCGGTGCGGTGAACCAGGCGGTCAAGGCCATCGCCATCTCCCGCGGCTTCCTGTCTCCGATCGGCATCGAGATCGCCTGCGTACCGTCGTTCGCCGACATCGTCATCGACGGCGAGTACCGCACTGCCATACGCTTCACGGTGGATCCGCGCTATACGCGCGGCGTCGCGCAGTCTCTAGGCGACGATGCCCACCGTCCCGTCCCCGAGATTCGCTGAAAACGAGCCCATGCATACACCATTTACGAACTTGACGTTCTGCATCCGCACGTTCGGGTGCCAGATGAACAAGCACGACTCAGAGCGCATCGCCGGCATGCTCGAGGGCATGGGAGCGCTGCAGGTGGACGCCATCGAGGATGCCGACGTCGTGGCGTTCATGACCTGCTGCGTGCGCGAAGCCGCCGACACGCGGCTGTACGGCCAGGTGGCCTCGCTCAAGAACGTCCCCTTGCGCGCCGGCACGCCGCTGTCGAAGCGCATCGTCGCTGTGGGCGGATGCATCGGCCAGCGCGATGGCGAGAAGCTGGTCGACGAGCTGAAGCACCTCGACGTGGTCTTCGGCACCCATAACCTGGGGTCGCTGCCGCGTTTGCTGGAAGCGGCGCTCGAAGAGGGCGGCCATCAGGTGGAGGTGCTCGATGCCGCGTCATCGTTCCCCACCGAGCTGCCTACGGCGCGCGAGCACGAATGGGCGGCATGGCTGCCCATCACCATCGGCTGCAACAACTTCTGCTCGTACTGCATCGTTCCGTATGTGCGCGGACGCGAGAAGTCGCGGCCGTTGGAGGACATCGTGGCCGAGGCCGAGCGCTATGTGGCCGCCGGCGTGAAGGAGATCACGCTGCTGGGGCAGAACGTGAACTCCTACGGGCGCGACCTGTACGGCTCGCCGCGCTTCGCCCAGGTGCTGGACGCGCTCGACCAGACGGGCATCGAGCGCCTGCGGTTCGCCACCAGCCACCCGAAGGACCTCAACGACGAGGTCGTCGGCAGGTTCGCCACGCTGCGCTCGCTCATGCCGGCGCTGCACCTTCCCGTGCAGTCGGGCTCGGATGCGGTGCTTGCGGCCATGAACCGCCGCTACACGCGCGATCATTACCGCGCGCTTGTCGCGAAGCTGCGTGACGCCGTACCCGACATCGCGCTGTCCACCGACATCATCGTCGGATTCCCCGGCGAGACCGCCAAGGACTTCGAGGACACGTACCGCCTCGTGGACGAGGTGGGCTACCACCAGGTGTTCACGTTCATCTATTCGAAGCGCGAGGGCACGCCGGCTGCGTCCATGGACGACGACACACCGCGCGAGGTGATCCAGCAGCGTTTCGACCGCTTGGTGGATCTCGTGCAACAGCGCGCGTTCGAGGCGAACCAGCGCGATTTGGGAAGCACGGTCGACGTGCTGGTGGAAGGCGCGTCGAAGCGCGACGAGCGCCTGCTGGCAGGCAAGAGTCCGAAGAACCAGACCGTCCACGCGCCGGCGCCGGCAGGCGTGCGCGCGGAGGACCTTGCGGGCAGCACCGTGCGCGTGCGCGTGGATGAGGCGAAGACGTGGTATCTCGCCGGCGAGATCGTGGACGGGCCCGATGCTGCGGACGGGCGCTGATCCGACGGGCGGGGGAGCACCGTATCCGCTGAAGGCTCCGGCGGTCTGCGTCGTCGGGCCCACGGCATCCGGCAAGACCGACCTCGCCCAAGCGCTGGCTCTCGAGCTGGACGGAGAGGTGATCAGCGCCGACTCCATGCAGATCTACCGCGGCATGGACATCGGCACGGGCAAGCTTCCCGCGTCCGAGCGCCTCGTGCCGCATCACGGGTTCGACCTCGTCGACCCGGGCGAGCCCTTCTCCGCGGCGCTGTTCCAGAACTATGCGCGCGATCGCTTCCGTGCCATCGACGCGCGCGGCAACCGCTGCGTGCTGGCCGGCGGTACCGGTTTCTACGTGCGCGCAGCCGTCGACGACTACGACTTTCCCGCAGGCGAGCAGGTGGGAAACCCCGTTCGCGAACGCTACCAGGCCCTGGCGCGCGAGCAGGGCGCCGAGGCGCTGTGGAAGCTGCTGGCGGCGCGCGACGAGGCCAGCGCCTCCGTCATCCCGCCCGCCGACGTCAAGCGCGTCGTGCGCGCCTTCGAGCTGCTAGAGGAGGGCACGACCTACGCCGAACAGCGCGCCAAGCTCGCTCACATCCCGCAGTTGGTTCCGGCCGTCTTCTTCGGCATGGCGGTGGATCCCGACGTGCTGTGCGCGCGCATCGACGCGCGGGTGGACGCCATGGTGGAGACGGGTCTCGTGGCGGAAGTGGAAGGGCTGCTCGACAGGGGCTTTCGCGAAGGCGTGACGGCGCCGCAGGCTATCGGGTACAAGGAGATCGTGGAGGCTCTCGACGGGTTCATCTCTCTTGACGAGGCTGCGGAGCGGATCAAGCTGGCCACGCGCCGCTACGCGAAGCGGCAGCGCACCTGGTTTCGCAAGGACGCGCGTATCCGGTGGCTCGATGCGACGTCGCGCGATATTCCGTCGCTCGTCGAAGAAGCGCTCGAGCTGCTTGATGACGGCGTTGCCTGACGGTTTCTCCAGACGAAGGAACGCTTGTGATATGATACGAAGCCACGGGCACACTCCTGCCGTCGAACCGTTCAAGATCGGAGCACCTATCATGCAGACAGCGCACGCCTTTCTCTAGCGGCTCGCCGCCGCTCCCGACTGTCTTCGCACGCCGATGCCGGCGTGCTCGTCTCTGCATCGAAAGGTTGGATCCATGGCGGAATTCGAATCAGTCATCACGCGGGGCATGACCCCGATCTCCGAAGAGCGCCGCGAGCGCGCCGTGCTCGTCGGTGTGGATCGCCCCGGCTCCACGTGGCCGCTGGCATCGTCGCTCGCCGAGCTCGAGCGCCTCGTGGATACGGCAGGCGCCGACGCGGTGGCCACCACCACGCAGAAGCTCGACGCGCCCAATCCGCGTACGTTCGTGGGCACGGGCAAGACCGAAGAAGTGGCCGAGCTTGCGCGCGCCCACGCGGCCGACCTCGTCGTGTTCGACGACGAGCTGACGCCCTCCCAGCAGGCGAACCTCGAGAAGGCGATGGGTCGCGACGTGAAGGTCATCGACCGTACGGCGCTCATCCTCGACATCTTCGCCCTGCACGCCACCAGCAAGGAGGGCCGGCTGCAGGTGCGGCTCGCCCAGAACGAGTACCTGCTGCCGCGCCTGCGCGGCATGTGGGCCCACCTGGCCTCCAACCGCATGGGCGGCGGCGTGGGATCGCGCTTCGGCGAAGGCGAGAGCCAGCTCGAGGTCGACCGCCGCATGGTGCGCAAGCGCATCACGTCCATCAAGCGCGAGCTCAAGCATCTGGCCGAGGTGCGCGCCGTCCAGCGCGAGAGCCGCTACGAAAGCGGCATGTTCAAGGTGGCGCTGGCCGGCTACACGAACGCCGGCAAGTCGAGCCTGCTCAACCGGCTGACGAATGCGGACGTGCTGGCGTACGACAAGCTGTTCGCCACGCTCGACTCCACCACGCGCAAGTTCGAGCTTCCCGAGGGCCGCGAGATCACCGTCACCGACACGGTCGGGTTCATCCAGAAGCTTCCGACCACGCTCATCGAGGCGTTCAAATCGACGCTCGACGAAATCACGGGCGCCGACCTCGTGCTGCACGTGGTGGATGCCTCGTCGGACGAGTACGAGGCGCAGATCGCGGCCGTCGAGGACGTGCTCGGGCAGATACACGCGCAGGACCTGTCGCGCGTGCTCGTGTTCAACAAGTGCGACCTGCTCGGCGAGGAGCGCCTCGGCGCCCTTAAAGCGCGCCATCCGCAGGCTCAGTTCGTATCGGCGGCGATGGGGGAGGGCGTAGGCGAGCTCGTGGAGCACGTTGCCCGCGTCGCCTCGGCGCAAGACGAGCATCTCGACGTGCTGATTCCCTACAACCGCGGCGACCTCGTGTCGGTGGCGCACGAACGTTGCCACATCCTGTCGGAAACCCATGAGGAGCAGGGCACGCGCATCGTCATGCTGGCGGCTTCATCGTTCGCGAGCATGTTCCGTCCTTACACGGTCGGTTAGAGTAACTCTAAGGTAAGCGAGCCGCCCCGGGCATCGACCCGGGGCGGCTCGCTTCGTCGCAGGGTAGGCGCTTCGTTCTTGCGGTCGGTCTGCGGCGGCGCCTTATCGGACGGCGAAAGCGGGAACCGGCGCAGCGGCACGTTCGGAAAAGACGGAGAAGCCCTGCCGAAGCGGTCGGATTGCGACAGGGCTTCGCGGTTCGACCAAGCTGACGACCAGCGTGCGGTACGCCGCTACAGGCGGCGGAAGACCGCGACCACCTTGCCGGCGATGGCGCAGTCGGTGGTAATGATGGGATCCATCGTGGAGTTCTCCGGCTGCAAGCGGATATGGTCGCTTTCCTTGAAGAAGCGCTTCACCGTGGCCCCGTCGTCGATGATGGCCACGACGATGTCGCCGTTGTTCGCCACGGGCTGCTCCTTGACCACGACGTAATCGCCGTCGTTGATGCCCGCCTCGATCATGCTCTCGCCGCGCACGGAGAGCAAGAACGACGGGGCGTCGCCCACGATCTCGGTGGGAAGCGACAGGGTGTCGGTGATGTTCTCCTCGGCGAGGATGGGGGAGCCGGCGGCCACGTTGCCCACGAGGGGCACGTTCACGATGTTGCTGAAGCTGGGCTGCACCACGTTGGTGGCCAGCGCGGCGTCCTCGAGCTGGTAGGTGAGGGCGATGGAGCGCGACTTGAGCGGATCGCGCTTGATGAGGCCCTTTTCCTCGAGCGCCTTCAAGTGCACGTGCACGGTGGAGGGGGAGGAGAGGCCGAGGCTCTGGCAGACCTCGCGCACGGTCGGGCCGTATCCCTTCTCCCGAATGCACTCCTCGATGCAGTCGAGCACCGCTTGCTGGCGCTTCGTCACTTTCTCGGCCATAGGTAATCCTTTCGTCGCCTCTACGCCTATCGAACAAATGTATGAAATTTCTATTGACATGAACCTTTGTTCGACCTATTATATACGCGAACAAAGGTTCTACGCAAGAGCAGGAGGCCACAAAATGAAGAATTTTGAGATGAACTGCCCCGTCGAGGGAACGTCGGCCCTTCAACCGAAGCTCGATTCGGCGCCTGCTCGACGCGCCCGCATCATAGCGTTCCCTCAGCATGCGGTTCTGCCCGACCGCGACGTGCGTGCCGTCCGCGACGGCGCCTCCATCGTTTCGGCCGTGCGCACGGGTTCGGCGCAAGGCGTGGCGTTCGGCCGCGTGCAGCGCTGGCAGGCGGTCGTCGGCGGATGCGTGTTCGCGGCGCTCGCACTCGCCAGCCTGTTCGCAGGGTTCTAGACGGGCCCTTTCCCGGCCCCGCGCGGCCGTTCCATAACCCGCAGATGCTGCGTTTCTGCGGCTGCGTAGCGCCTCCGCCACCCCGGAGGCGCGTCCGTTCGGGGGTTTACGCGCCGCATGCGGCGTGCTAGACTCGGTCGAGCAGCCAATCATGCCGCGCCGACGCATCGTCATGCGGACGGGCGCTTCGCGAAGGAGAAACGGAACATGAAGCGATAACGAAAGCCCTTTTTCACCCCTTGCATTCATTCATCAGCCGCATCGGGTGCGCTTTCGTCATCGTTCTCTACTTCGCCTCGCGTTTCTTCCTCTTCCGATCCGTGCGGCCTTCCTTCATCGGCATCGCCGAACGCTGAGCAGAGCCACCCGTGCGCCTCTTAGACGGAGGTCGCCATGTTCGTTACCGCCCATCATCTTTCCCATACCTACGAAGGCGCCGACCAGCCTGCGCTCGACGACGTCTCGCTCGCGTTCGCGAGCGGCTGGACGGGCATCGTCGGGCCGAACGGCGCTGGCAAGAGCACGCTCGTGCACTGCATCTGCGGCACCCTGGCACCCGATCAAGGCGCCGTGACGCCCCGCGTGCGCGGCGCGGTGTGCCGGCAATCGACCGCGACGCCTCCGGAGACGCTCGAGGAGTTCGCCTGCGACTACGGTTCGACGGCGGTGAAGCTGCGCTCGCTATTGGAAATCGAGGACGAGCAGCTCTGGAGCTACGCTATGCTGTCCCATGGCGAGCGCAAGCGCATCCAGATCGCGTGCGCGCTTGCCGCAGAACCGCAGGTGCTGGCGCTCGACGAGCCGACGAACCACCTCGATGCTCCCACGCGCGCCCTCGTCGCGCAGGCGCTCTCCTCCTTCAAGGGCGTCGGCCTGCTCGTATCGCACGATCGCGCGCTGCTCGACAAGCTTGTGCGGTCGTGCGTGTTCGTCGAGGCCGGCCGAGCGCTCGCTATTCCGGGGACGTACACCCAGGCGCGCCGGGAGCTCGAGCTGCGCCAAGATACCGTGCGAACCGAGCGCCGGCAGGCGCGCGGCGAGCTGGCGCGCATCAAGGCCGAGCGAGATCGTCGCGCCGCCGTGGCCGCTCGATCGGCCGCCCGGCGCTCGGCGCGTCATCTCGACCGGCACGACCGCGACGGGCGGGAGAAGATCAAGCTCGCCGTCTATACGGGACAGGACGGCAAGGCGGGCAAGCTTTCGTCCCAGATGGACAAGCGCATCGAAGCTGCAGAGAAGCGTCTCGAGGGTCTCGATGCGAAAAAGGAGCGTCGCGGCTCCTTGGAGCTGGATACCGGGCCTGCAGCGCGCAAGGTGCTCGCCCGTCTTCCTGAGGGCGGCATGTCGCTTGGTTCGGGGCGCGTGCTGCACCACCCCGAGCTGTACCTGGGCAACGAGGATCGCAGTCGGGCTCGTCGGCAGGAACGGGCGGGAAGTCCACCCTGCTCCACGCCTTGCTTCGCCGGTGACGCTGGAGGAGGGGTGGCGTACCTTCCGCAGGAGGTGCCGACTGCCGAGGTGCGCGCGCTGCTCGGCGAGCTGCGGCGCTCCCGACGGCCGAGCGCGGGCGCGTGCTCTCCATCGTGGCGCGACTCGAATCGCCGCCGGCTCGCGTGATCGACGGCGAGGAGCTGAGCCCGGGAGAGGTGCGCAAGCTCATGATCGCGCGCAGCCTGCTCTCGTCGCCCCATCTCATCGTCATGGACGAGCCGACGAACCACCTGGACATACGCTCGATCGAGGCATTGCAGGACGTGCTCGACGATTGCGCCTGCGCTCTCGTGCTCGTGTCGCACGACGAGCAGTTCCTCGACGCGCTCGTGGACGAGCGCTGGGTGTTCGAGGTCGAGCAGGAGAAAGGGGAGGTTGGGCTGGGCGATACTCACGTGCGCGTTGTCCGATAGGAAGGAGCGCTTCTCGTGCAGGTTTTTTGCGCGAATCCGACATGTTGATTGAACCACTATATATTGTATGTTAGGCTGAACCCAAAATCGGCAAAGGAGCAAGTATGCGTTGTCCTTCCTGCGGCAATCCAGAGTCGAAAGTGGTCGACTCGAGGCCTTCCGAAGACGGCACGGCCATTCGCCGGCGCCGCGAATGCCTCGAATGCGGACGTCGTTTCACCACCTACGAACGCCTGGGCGACAATCCGCTCATCGTCATCAAGGCTGACGGATCGTCGGAGGCCTACGACCGTCAGAAGCTCATGCGCGGCCTGCTCAACGCCGCGGCGAAGCGGCCCATCGGGCCCGAGCAGATCGCCTCGCTCATCGACAGCATCGAAGCGGAGCTGCGCAACGCCTCCCGTAACGAGATCGGTTCGAAGGATCTGGGCGATATGGTGCTCGTGCGCCTCGCCAAGCTCGACGACGTCGCCTACGTGCGCTTCGCGAGCGTGTACAAGGACTTCCGCAACGTCGAGGAGTTCGCTGCCGCATTGGAGGGATTGCGTTGATAGAGCGCGTTTCGATTCCTTTGCAGCAGATCGACCCCGACCTGCCCGTACCTGCGTACGCCTACGTCGGCGATGCCGGCGTAGATCTGCGCGCCACCTGCGACGACATCTTGAAGCCCTTCGAACGCAAGCTCGTCCCATGCGGCATCGCCGTGGCCATTCCGAGCGGGTACGCCGGGTTCGTGCTGCCGCGCAGCGGGCTGGCTATCAAGCACGGCGTATCGCTGGTCAACGCACCCGGCCTGATCGACAGCAACTATCGAGGTGAGATCCAGGCCATCCTGGTCAACCTCGATCCGCAGAGCGAGTTCGCGATCAAGCGGGGCGACCGCATAGCGCAGCTCGTCGTCATGCGCGTGCCCGACGCCGCGTTCGACGTGTGCGCGGAGCTGCCGGATACGGAGCGCGGCGCGGGCGGGTTCGGCAGCAGCGGCGTGAGTCTTTGAACCTGATCCTTCCACCCACTTAGAGTTACTCTAAGCAAGAGCGAAAGGGGCATCGATGGACGCGAGCGAGCACGGAGCTCAAGCCGACAACACGCTGCCATGCTTCGGCATCAGCGAAGTCGCCGACATGGCGGGCATCTCCGCGTTCACGATTCGCTACTACGACAAATGCGGGTTCTTTCCCGAACTGGCGCGCGATGCGCGCGGCGTCCGCACGTTCTCGCAATCGGATGTGGCTCAGCTGTACTTCGTCGATGCGCTTCGGAAAAGCGGCCTGTCGATCGAGGGCATCCAGTATTACGTGAAGTTGCAGCGCCGCGGCGCGGCGACGCGCGACGAGCGGCTGGCCATCGTGCGGGCTCAGGAGACGGTGCTCGAGTACCAGCGAGCCGAGCTCGACGAGAGCTTGAAGCGGTTGAGCGCCGCAGGTGTGGAATTGTCGACGGATAGAAAGTCTCGATGACCTTCGTGGTATAGTACTCGCCGAATCCGGTTTGAAGAACCGCGATTTCCATGACCTAGGGCTCGTCCGAAGGCGAAATAGGGCCTTAGAACGGCTCTCAGAGCCTCGTTTGCAAAACCCCAGGTCAATGGCTATGAAATTTTGAGAAATAGGGAAAGAGCGCATGACTGACAACGAACATAGGCCGCCTGAGCCGCCTCAAGGGCGCGATCCCGGGCGCGAGCCTGACGATCGCAGCCGGCAGACGACGCTTAACGGCGTCCCGGTTCCGTCGTCGAACATGAACGACCTTCGCGAGCTGAAAAAGGCTCAGACGATGGTCATGGTGGCGAGCGTGGCCGGACCCGTGTCGCTGTTCATCGGCGGCGTGCTTCTCAGCGGCGTGGGACTGGCCTGCGCCATCATCGCGCTCCGCAAGCTGAACAAGCTCATCGAGAAGCGCACGGACGTATCCGCGCTTGCGCAGCGTCTCAAGCGCTCGGCGATCGTCGGCGTTGCCGTGTGCGGCGTGGCGCTCACGCTCAATGCGATTTCGTTCTATCTGATGATGCCCGTAGTACTCGAGATGATGGAAAGCGGCGATTACGCGGGAGCTGTGACGGATGCCGGGATCGGCGCTGCAGGATCGACCTCGACCTGGGGATAATCTTATCCGCTGTCGAAACCGCATAAAGCGCTGCAGGTTATGCACGGAACCCGCAGCGCTTTGCTTTTTGCTTCCGAATGCTCGCCAGCCCAAACTCCCCCGACCGCTCCTCAATTACCTATTTTATTGATAATATGTCTTATGTAAAGTTATACTGATACTCAGGATTTTTTCGACCAGAAGGGGTTGCCGAGCGATAGGAATTGCTCCCCGAAGTGGTTGTTCAAGATATTGGCGCCCGCGCAGTAGAAGCTGAGGAGCGAAATAACAAGCTCGCTGATCGCGGCGAGCATATGCGTCGCTTCCCGAGCAACCCCGAACGCGCTTAGAGCCAAGCCGACGAACAGAAAATCAATGGCGAGGAATATGAAGAACAGCACTTTCGTGGTACGCAGCGCTCCTATGGTCATAAACGCAGTCAAGATGAGGTACGCCACGAAAGCGGCTCCTGTTTGGCGCGGATCGAACGTTTCGGCCGCATAAGAGCCGAACATGCCGTTGGTCGTCGCCCAGCCGAATGCCATGGCAAGCCAAAACAACCCGTAAGCGATAAACGCGGTGCCGCCGAATGCGTTGTTCTTCCTCAAATCGATCAATCCGGCGATAAGCTGAGCGCATCCCCCGAGGAAAATGGCCCACCCCATGACAGCCGCCGTCCCGTCGGTGATGCCGAGTTTTTGAGAACAGGCCACGAGCGTGACTATCGCCAGCCCGAACAACCCTAGAGCGCTCGGATCAGCCCACGAGCCCCGCTCTTCCTTCTTCATCTCCCCCATGCTCGCAACTCCTTTCGATTAATTCCTACTAAAGTGGTAAATTTTGAGCAATGATACCGGCTTGCGGGCAGCCGAGCACGCCGATGCTTCTTCAGCTACCGAACGTACCTGTTTTGTCGGTGATCGTCCTTTCGCGCATGGGCGAAGGCTCAACTGCGACGTCGGAATAAGCCGGGCAAGCAGTACGGCGGCATCCCGATTTGCCAACGAACGTCTGACGAACCGTCCGCGGCTGGCGGTTCCGGCTTCGTCCGCTCGTAGGATGGCTGCGAGGTGATAGATATGAACGTATTGACGTACGGCGAGTGGCGCGACACGTGCGACACCGTGCATATGCTGCTGCAGATGATGGGAAAAGCGAAGCTGCAATCGATGGATCCGCAACCTGAATGGAAGCAAGTGGTGCTCGATGCCGATGCGAACGGCTTCACCACCGGACTGATCCCGTTCGGCGCGGACGGCTTCGAGATTAAACTGAACATCGCGGATGCCGAGATGGCCGCGATGACCGCGGCAGGCGACTGCGCGCGTTTCCCTATCGAAGAGTGCGTCTCGGTGAGCGAGCTGTACGGCCGTTTCACGGCGATGCTCGAAAACATCGGGCATCCGATAGCCATCAACACCGTCCCGCAGGAAATGCACACTGAGGTTCCGTTCGATCGGCAGAACATCGCGCGCGAGTTCGATGCCGCGGCTGCACGGCGCTGCTTCCGTCAGTTCCTGTTCGCGCGCGGGGCTTTGAGCGGGTTCGCAGCGCCGTTTCGCGGGAAGAAGATCCCGCCTTCGCTGTTCTGGGGCACCTTCGACATGACGACCGTGCTGTTCTCCGGAAAGCCCTGTCCCTTCGAACGCACGGCTTCCATAGTAGAGCGCGTCGCCTTCGACGAGCAGTTCGTGGAATTCGGGTTCTGGCCGGGCGACGATGCTACGAACGATCCTTCCTTCTTCGTACTGGCCTATCCGTTTGTTGAGAAAGGGTCGTCGAGCGATGCGAATGTCGACGAGGCGTTCTTCGATGCCGAGAGCTCCGAGTACTTTCTGCGGCTGAAGGATGCGTTGCGTTACGACGATCCCCAGGCCGCGGTTCGTCGGTTCTGCTCCTCAACGTTCGCGCGCATCATGGAACGGCAGAACTGGGAACGTCGCGACTGGTTCACCGAGCCGTTGCTGAACGGTTAGCCTCCCCCTCCTTCTGCAGCGGTCGATGCGACCGTCTTAGAGCAACTCTAAGACGGTCGCTCGCATTATGCCGTCGCCGATCAGCAAGCCGACAAACCGGGATGGACGCGAGGCTCGCAAGGCCTTATGCTGGAACGACGCATACCAGGAAGGGGAAAACGATGAAACCCATTAAAACGATCGTGGCGGCTTGCCTTGCCGCGGTCGCGCTGAGCGTCGGAGCCCTATCGCTCGGCGCCTGCGGCCCGAGCGCGGAGGAAGTGGTGCGACAGGGGGTGGCCGACGAGCTGGAGCGCCTGAAGACCCACGACGAGGCGCTGCTCGACGAGCTGGCGGCCGACAGCGGGGTGGACCAGCTGGCAACCTACGGCATCGACGCCAAGTCGTTCATAGCCGCTTATCTCGACGGATTCGACTACCGCATCGACGAGGTGAAGGTGGACGGCGACAACGCCACGGCGACCGTGGTGCTTACCTGCAAGAAGTTCGACGCGTTCGCCCAAGCGCTTACGGAGGCTACGACGGCGCTGGCAGAAGATGGGCAGACGGCCGAGCTCGATGCCGACCAGATCAACGAGAAGGTCGGCCAGCTGGTGCTCGAAGCGCTCGGCTCGGTGGAACCGACTGAATCCAACCCGGTGGAATTGCCGTTCGCGCGCACGGACAACGCATGGGGGCCGGCGAGCGGAGCCGAGCAGGCGCTGTCTACCGCGCTGTTCTCAGGCTAGAGTCCGCGTCATCTGCGGCGGTTACGTTTAGGATACTGCACGGTAACCGATATGAACGCTTTGGTGCGTTCGGTCTGCGGAATGGTATCGTGTGCGCCATGGATACCGTAGGCTCTTTGCAAGGAGGAATCATGGGGTACGTGGTTTCCCTGCTGTGCTTCCTAGGCGTGTTGGGATGCGTTTCGCTCGTCCGACGCCTTGCATAACGGGATACGAACGAGAAGGGCCGGCATATGCCGGCCCTTCCTCCGTCTTGGAGCCGCAAGGAAACGGAGGCTTGCATGAAGCGCAGGAAGAGCGTGCTCATCGCGTTCGGCACGCGCCCGGAAGCGGTTAAGATAGCGCCGGTTTTGAACGCGCTCGAAGCCGACAAGGCGTTCGAGGTCGAGGCGCTCTCGACGGCTCAGCACCGCGAGATGCTCGACCAGACGGCGGCTGCGTTCGACTTGCGCATCGATCATGACCTGAACCTCATGCGCGACCGTCAGACGCTCGACGGGCTCACGGCGCGCATTCTGACCTCCGCGACCCCCGTGCTGGAGCTCGCGGCGCCCGACGCAGTGCTCGTGCACGGCGACACCACCACTGCTCTCGCGCTGGCGCTCGCGTCGTTCTACCGACAGATCCCCGTGGGGCACGTGGAGGCGGGCCTGCGATCGGGAAACCGGTACTCCCCCTTTCCCGAGGAGATGAACCGTCGTCTTATCTCAAGCCTCTCCACCTGGCACTACGCCCCCACCGAAGGCAACCGAGCAAACCTCCTCGCGCAAGGCGTCGATCCGGATAGCATCCGGGTAACGGGCAACACCGTCATCGACGCGCTCCTTGAAACGGTAAGCTCTTCCTACCGCTTCGAGGAGCCGGCTCTCGAAGCGGTCGATTTCGACGGATTGCGCGTCTTAGGGTTGACGTGCCATCGGCGCGAGAACCTGGGCGAACCGATGGAGCGCATGTTCGCTGCAGTACGCGACACGGCAGACGCCCACGCTGACGTGCGCGTGGTGTACCCCGTGCACAAGAACCCCGCCGTGCGCGCGATAGCCGAGAGGGCGCTGGGCGGGCATCCGCGCATCACCCTCGTCGAACCGCTCGGATACGCCGATTTCTCCAACTTCATGGCACGATGCGCCTTCATGCTGACGGATTCGGGCGGCGTGCAGGAGGAAGCACCGGCCCTCGACGTGCCCGTGCTCGTGCTGCGCGACGATACCGAGCGTCCCGAAGCGCTTGAAGCGGGCTGCGCCGCCCTGGTCGGCACGACGTACGAAGGCGTGCGCGCATCGTGCGAGGCGCTGTTGGGCGATGCGGCGCTGTACGCGCGCATGGCGGTCGCTCCCGACCCCTACGGAGACGGACATGCGGCCGAGCGCATATGCAGCGCACTCCATGACGCCCTCGACTAGGAGAAACGCGACACGGCGAGGCCCATCTCGCAAGCGATGTCGTCGACCGAGCGGCCGAGATGCAGCGCGTAAGCCAGCGCCATGCCCGCCTGTGGCAGCTCTACGCTCGTCTCCTCCAGAAGCGTCGCCGCCCCGGCAGGTTGCGGAGCTTCCGCCGCGTTGTCGAACGCGAGAGCGCCTTCGAACGCTTCGAGCAGGTCGGCTGTGCTGGAGAACAGGAAGAACGTCGGTTCGCCCAGCAGAAACGCCAGTTCGTCTCGCTCCGCGCACGAAAGGTCGTCGTCCACGGCGACGATCCATCCTTTTTCGCTCTCGACCAGCGGCAGCGCGGCGAACCGATCCGCCGCGGCGAACGGCATGCGATCCATCAGCTCCAGAAGCACGAGGTCGGGCTGTGCGCGCACGTACATCGACTGCTGCTGCAAGGCGTAAGCCTGCGTGAGGTGCCTCTCTTCGACCAATCCCTGCCTCAGCAGCTCCCGCCCCAACCGCACGCCGCGCGCACGCGCCGATCCCACGGCGTCTTCCAGATGCCCTGGCTCCACGAAACCCCTCTCCAGCAGCTCGTCGCCCAGAAGGCGCCGATAGCGTTCGAGCACCGAAGCGGGGAGAAATTCGTGGTCGGTCTTGTTCCATGCGGGACCTTCCTGCGCAGACGTCGCATTCGAGGTTTGCGCGTCGTCTCCGTCCGTTGCAGGCTTTCCTTCGCCCTCCTCCTCTGCCGCGTTGCCCCGATGCTCGACGACCGGCGCGGCGGCCGCCTTGGCCTCTCGTCCGCGCAGCAGCACGTAGGCGATCTTCTGCCGCCATGCGCGAAACGTCGCGCACATGTTGATGAGGTTGCCCCATAGAAGCCTGAGCGGAAACAGCGGCGGCAGCAGGATGGAGAACGCCATCGTCTTCCAGCCGTACACGTTCGCTAGCGCGCGTCCGCGAAGCACCTGCCGTTCCACCATCATGAACAGCAGAAACACGCACATCCACCACGAAGGGCTGTGCAAGGGGTACATGACGGGCAGCTCCAGCTGCGGCGCGAACGTCTGCACGAGGAAGTACGCGAGCACGGCGTAGCCCGGCAGCAGCACGAAGTTCGCGAACTTCGCCTTGAGGTCCTTGTACAGAAACGTGCGCTCGGCGAACGTAAGCTCGCTTTTGCCGAACACATCGGCCATGCTCGCGCTCTGCATCGTGATGCCGTACACCCATCGCGCCTTCTGCCGCACCGCCGCCTTGAACGTCGACGGGAACAGCGAGCGCGTGGCGATGTAGTCCCACACGGTGCGCCCGCGCGCGTCGACGCGCGGCACCTTCTCAAGCACGTAGTGCACGCGGAAGCCGCGCATGCGCAAGGTGAGCGACAGCTTGTAATCCTCGGTCAGGCTGTTGCGCGGCAGCAGTTCCTCGTCGCGAAACGCGTCGAGGACGCGCCGGCCGATGGCGAAGCCCGTGCCCGCCGAAGGAACGAAGCCCAGCTCGTCGCGCATGACCATGGTGCGGAAGTGGTGCTCGGCGAACTCGTCGGCGTAGGTGGACGAGGTCAGCGTCTTGAAGAACAGCCGCAGCCGCGGCATGCGCTGCAGCGGGAACACGGGGAACTGGAGGGCGTCGTAGTCGTCGATCAGGTAGTTCGTCATCTTGAACTCGTTGGGGTGCACCACGTCCTCCGCGTCATGGATGGTGACGCTCGCGAAGCGCACGTCGCGCTCGGCCTCGTATTCCCGGATGGCCCGCACGGTATGGTTGATGTTGGCGGCCTTCGACGTGGGTCCGGGATCGTCTCCCACCACGCACACCACGGTGCCTCCATGGCGCGCCTCGAGCGTGCGAGCCACGGCCACGGTAGCCGCATCGTTGGGGTAGACGCCCAAAAACACCCGGTACAGCGAGCGCGGGTACTGCGCGGAGGCCACGAGGTTGTCCACCACTTCGCCCAACACGGCGTCCTCGTGCCAGGCGGCGATGACCACGGCCAGCATCTTCGGCGGCTTCTCGTTGATGAGCGACAGCTTCACGCGCTTCTTGCCCGTGCCGCGAAACAGCGCGAACACGTCCCACAGCACGTCGTCCGCGCCGAACACGATGAACGCGAGCGCAACGAAGAAGCCGATCCAATAGACGACCTGCTCGTCCATGCCCGCTTCCGCCTCCTTTCCTCGCCTCAGCTCATCTGCCAGCTTGCCCGCGTGAAAACGCCATCGTTGCAGTTCGTCCTCGGTCGATCTCCGAAGCGAGGCAGACGGCAAGCCCGCGCTACGATGCCGAGAAGCATCCGCGAGGAAGGAGCAGGTCATGGCCGGTAGGAAAGGCGCAATCGCGTTCGGTCTCGTGTACATCCCGGTGGAGCTGTTCACGGCGACGCAGGATGACGCCGTACGGTTCAACCAACTTGCCAAAGATAGCATGAAGCGCGTGCGATACGTGAAGACGTGCCCTGACTGTAAACGAGAGCTGAAACCGGAAGACATCGTGAAAGGCTACCAGTACGAGAAGGGCAAGTACGTAGTGGTGGACGACGAGGAGCTGGACGCCATCAAGACCGATGCCGATCGTGCTATGAAGATCGTGCAGTTCTCCGACATCGACGAGGTGCCGCCTCTCTACTTCGAGAAGCCCTACCAGGTGGTAGCCCAGCCCGGCGGCGAGAAGGCGCTCGAACTGCTTCGACGAGCCATGGTGGACGAAGGCAAGATCGCCATCGGCACGACGGTGCTGGGCAATTCGGAAACGCCCATCGCGCTCATCCCCCACGACGATGACCTGGTCATGATGACGCTGCACTATCAGAGCGAGGTTAAGGACGTCCCCAAGACGCTCCAGCACCCCGACGTGGCCGACGAGGAGCTGTCCATGGCGAAGCAGCTGGTGGAGAGCATGACCGCGCCGTTCGATCCGAGCCGCTTCCGCAACACGTACCAGGAGAAGCTCATGCAGCTCATCCAGGACAAGATAGCCGGCAAGCAGATCGTGGCCGAAAGCCAAGAAGCCCAGCCGTCGAACATCATCAATCTCATGGACGCCCTGTCGGCCAGCCTCAAGGCGCGCGACGGCAAGGACGGCGTGCCGAAGAAGCCCGCTCCGGCGAAGAAACCCGCGCGCAAGCGGGCGTCGGCCTAGAGGCTCGCGACGGGAGAGGCCTCTTCGGCAACGCTTTCAGTCTGACGACGATTCGGGCCAGGTCTTCTCCACGAGCCAAACCGAACCGATGCCGACCGCGATGCCGATGACGGCGCCCGCCAGGATATCGGAGGGATAGTGCACGTACAGGTAGAGGCGCGAGAAGGCGATGAGGCATGCGACGGCCACGGCCGAGACCTTGAGCGCCAGCACGCCTCTGCCCTTCCCCGGCAGGCAGCACAGCGCCGCGGCAGCGGCGAACGACACCATGGAGTGGTTCGAGGGGAACGAATCGCCCGACGGCGGCGGGATGAGCAGACCGGCGAACTCGTAGGCGACGAACGGCCGTGCGCGCCCGAACAGCGGCTTCAGCACGAACATGCCGAGGATCGCGGTCGCGACGACGGCCAGGAGCACGGCTACGCCCCACCTGCGGTACCTCGGCTGCGCGACGAGCACGGCGCCGGCGACGAGCCACACGAGGGCGAGGTCTCCCAGATGCGTGGCCAGCAGCATGATCTGGTCGAGCAGCGGCGTGCGCAGATGCTGCTGGATGGCGTCGAGAACGGCGATGTCCACGCGAGGCTCCTACGAGCGGGGCGCGCCGGAATCCAACCACGCGAGAAGCCCCGCGCAACCGGCCAGCACGTCGTCGTACGTGACGTCGAAATCGCCTGTGTACCAAGGATCGGCCACGTCACGCGCGGAATCGGCGAACTCGAGCAGCTTGAAGCAGCGGCCCTCCGCAGCCCGTCCCAGCTGGCGACGCATGTCGCGCATGTTCGCCTCGTCCATGCCTACGAACAGGTCCCATTCGTCAGCATCGGCGCGGCGCAGGCGACGGGCGGTCTTGCCGGAGCAATCGATGCCCTGCGCTTCCAGCACGGCGCGGGTGCCGTGATGCACGGGGCTGCCGATCTCGTCGTCGTGCGTGGCTGCCGACCCGATGACGAAGGCGTCGGCCATGCCTCGGCGCGAGACGAGATCCTTCATCACGAACTCAGCCATGGTTGAGCGGCATATGTTGCCGTGGCACACGAATAGGATGCGATGCGGCGCGCTCATCGGCTCTCCCCCTCCTCGGGTTCGAGGACTTCGAGGTAGCGTTCGTACAGCTCGGGCACGGCGCGCTTCAGGCTGACCGGCTTGAACGTTTCAGCATCAACGAGGCAATGGGTGCTCCGTCCCGTGCAGCAGGGCTTCTCGACGTCGAGATCCTGGCCTTCCCGGAACACCTCGTAGGCGTATACGGTCTTCGTCGGGCGCGAGGACACTACGCGCGTGCGCACGACGGCCGTGTCGCCGTAACGCAAAGGCGCGCCGTAGTCGCATTCGAAATGCGTGACGGGCGACAGGTAGCCCGCCTGCTCGATATGGTCGTACGGAAACCCGATAGCCTCGAGGAACCGCGTGCGCGCATCCTCGAAGTACAGCAGATAGTTGGCATGGTAGACGATGCCCATCATGTCGGTCTCCGCATAGCGTATGGTGATTGGCGTGCAAACCCGCATGGCTTCGCTGTCCGTCCTTTGCAATCGGCTACAATGTTCGCATGAGGAATATCGTAACGTATATGGCCGAAGAGCAGCGCACCTTCGCGGAATCACCGTTTAACCCCGTCGACTCGCTTGTGTTCGCGACGCTCGCGTACTTCAACTACGAGGTGGCGCCCGGCGTCGACCTCGCTTCCCCCGACGGCGTCCTGCTGCACGACGTGGTGATGCTGTCCGATTGGGAAGCGCTCACCGCGCACAGCTGGATGGAGGACGCGAAGGACACCGAGGCGTTTCTGCACGTCCTGTCGGCAAGCCGCCGCATGCGCGACGTGCGCGCCTCGTTCTATGCCAACGAGCGATCGGAGATCGTGGAAAAGCAATTCTCCGCCGTCACGCTGACGTTCCCCGCCGCCGACGGCGAGGTCGCCTACCTCGCGTATCGCGGCACCGACGGCAGTTTCGCCGGTTGGAAGGAAGACTTCAACCTCTGCTTCAAGGAAGTGATCCCTTCCCAATGCACGGCGGCGGCGTACCTGTCGGGCGTGGCGTCGGCGCTCGCCTGCCCGCTCATCGTCGGCGGGCACTCCAAGGGCGGCAACCTCGCCGAGTATGCTGCGCTCGTAGCCGACGAGAGCGCCTTCGAGCGCTTGCGCGGCGTGTTCAACCACGACGGGCCGTCGTTTCTGGACGATCCGTCACCGCGCATCGACGACGATCGGTTCCATGCCCTGCTGCACAAGACCGTGCCCGAGTCGTCGGCGTTCGGCATGATCCTCGAGCGCCGCGCCGACTACCGCGTTGTACGATCCTCGGCTATGTCGGTGTTCCAGCACGAGCCTTTCACCTGGTTGACCGAAGACGACGACTTCGTGTACCAGGAGGCGCTCAACCCCTCCGCCGTGTTTTTCGACGAGGCGCTTGACGCGTGGCTGCGTAGCAAAGCTCCCGACGAGCGCGAGCGCTTCATCGACACCATCTACGAGCTGTTCGCCTCCACCGAGGCCGGAACCTGGAGCGAGTTCCAAACCAAGCTGTTCGCGAACACGAGGCAGCTTTTAGGCGCGCGCTCGAAGCTGGACGCGGAGACGAAGAGCTTCATCTGGCAGACGCTGGGCTCGCTCGGAGGCATACTCAAGGACGAGACCGTCAAGCGCTTCAAGCCCGCCCCGCCTACCTGGCTTCCCCGACGCCGCGAAACGTACGACCCCGAGAAAGGAACCGAAGCATGACCGCTAGCGCGTACGGACGACTGACCCCCCGCATGGCCTGGCAGCTGGCCGCGCCGCATACCTGGCCGGCCGCCATCCTGCCCGTGCTCGTCGCCGCCGCGGCGGCGGCCGTTACCTCCTTCAGCATCTCGGCGACCATGGTATGCGTGCTGCTAGTCATCTGCGTGCTCATGCAGTCGGCGGTGAACACGTTCAACGACTACTACGATTACGTGAAGGGCGCCGACTCGGCCGACGACAACGTCGACCCGACCGACGCGGTGCTGGTGTACAACAACGTGAACCCGCGCGCGGCGCTGGCTCTGGCCGTCGGGTTCCTCGCGGCGGCGTTTCTGCTGGGGGCGTACGTGATCTGGATCGCCGGATGGATCCCGCTCGCCATCGGCGCGGCGGGCGCCGTCGTCGTGGTGCTGTACTCGGCGGGCAAGACGCCCATCTCGTACCTGCCCATCGGCGAGCTGGTCAGCGGGTTCGTGATGGGCGGGCTCATTCCGCTGGCGTGCTACCAGGCGCTTTCCGGCACGTTCGACCTCCGTGCGCTCTTGTGGGCCGTGCCCACCATCCTGGGCGTGGGGCTCATCATGTTCACGAACAACACGTGCGACGTTGAGAAGGACGTGGAATCGGGACGCCGCACGCTGTCGGTGCTGCTGGGACGCGAGCGGGCGCGCAAGCTGTATCACGGCGTCGTGTACGCCTGGGTGGCCGCCATCGTCGTGCTCGTGGCTGCGTTCTTCACGAACGGGCTTCTGGTGATGCCGTTCATGCTGCTGGCAAGCTATCCCCTGCTCAAGGCGCTGCTGGGCAACCCGTTGGCGCCGCAGGCCCGCATCGGCGCCATGGCGCAGGTGTGTAGCGCGAACATCGCATTGGGCGCGTTCTACGCGGCGGCCATCCTGGCAAGCGGCATCGCGGTCGCGCTCTAGCGGAAGGAACGGGATCTCATGGAAGCGACCGTCGCGGCGGGGCTGTAGCGACTCGGGCCGATCTGCCTCGCTCGAAGCACGACGACGCGAGCTCCCTCGACGGGACTGCGGCGATTTCTCGGATCGCGAGGGCAAGCCGCTTCTTTCCGCTTGTGCCCTTCCGAGCAGCCCGCCGTCCTCGAAAAGGCGAGAACACATCGAATTCGGAAGAAATCGCGTACCCTGCAAGAAAGCGAATTCGATGACAAGAACGGATCTTTCCATTGAACAGGCCGTATGCGGAAGCGAGCACGCCAACACGTCTGCTATCCGTTTGAAAACTTCCGAATCCGATGATTTTTCGCCAACGGAGGCGCTTTCGGATGCACCGAGGGGAGGACTCGAGATGCTCGGCGGGAAGGCGCCTCCGACGCGAGCCCCCGAAACATCGTGCTCGCACGACGCACCGTGCGAGAGACCCTTCCGCTTTCGGGACATCTCGCGTCACGTGGTGGTCGGAAGGGCCGTGCATGCCGTATACTTCCAAGGACGTGAAAACGACGAGGCGGGAGACGCCGCCCGGGGCTGCGGCTACGATGCGGCAACGGCGACGGACGCCGCTTGCGAGGAACAAAGGAGAATGCGGATGGAGATCGCTCGTTTGGTTCTAGGCGTGTTGCTGCTGGTCGCGTTCGCGCTGCTGACGGTGCAGCTGTACAACGGGCGCTGGCTGTTCCTCATCGCCAAGCCCGAGAAGACGAAGAAGGGCACGTTCTTCCCCGAAGGAACCGCTAATACGGGAAAGCGCGCGGCATGGGTGATGGTCGCCTGCTTCGCCGTGACGGCCACGCTCATGGCCTACGAGATGAGCAAGATGACCGGCGTGCCGGCGTTCGCGCAAACCTCCTCCATCCTCAACAACATAGCGCTGGTGGCGTTCTGCCTGAGCCTGCTTTGGACGCTGTTCGCGGGTCGCGACGAGCAGAACTATCGGGATCGCTTCAAGAAGGACGGCGCGCGCCTGCTCGTCTTGCTGCTGGGAGCCTGCGCCGTTATGACCGCGCTCTCGATTCTGTTCGTCTGATCAGCGCTCCTGCGTACGTTCGGTGGCGCGGTCGACGAGGTCGATGAGCTCTTGGCGCGAATGGATATCCAGCTTCGCGTACACGTTGCGGGTGTGGGTTCGCACGGTATTCCACGACACCTGAAGGCGCTTGGCTGCGGCGCCGGCATCGTAGCCCATGGCAAGGCAGCGCAGCACGTCCTTCTCGCGTCGCGACAGCCCCGCCTGATCGGCTAGCGCATCGATGGCCAGCCCGAAGCGCCCCTTCTTGTTCGTATGCGCGTCAGCGTCGTCGGGGCGCATACCGGGCAGCTCGTCGCCCAGCAGGTCGTCGAGCGAGGCCTCCCCCTCCCCTTCGGGCTTGAACAGACGATCGAACTCCTTCTCCGAGAACAGCACGAACGCGCAGGCCAGCACTGCGAACGCCAGCACGAGGTACAGCACGATCGAGTTGCCCGTGGCTGCTATCTGCGGAAACACGTGCACGCCCGCCAGCCATCCTGCTCCCGACCCCGCCATGAACGCTCCATAACCGAAGCCGAACACGAGTACGGCCGAGATGTGGCGTTGGTACACCACGAACGCGAGGATGCACCACAGCACGAATTCGAAGACCGCCGAGAGGAACGTGACGAGCGCGCTCCATCCAAGGTGCGTGACGCCAACGATGGGACAGAACGCGATGAGCGCCACGACGGCGGCCATGATGACGGAGTAGATCTTTCCGAAATCGAACCGTTCGCCCTCCACGCCGATGGCGGCCGCTGCGAAGACGAGCGCCATCGCCATGCGCAGCAGCATGACCAGGCGCGTGTTGTCCAACGTGACATCGATCGGCGACACCTCGACGAGCATCGAGCGCAGGGCAACCACGACGAACGAGAACGCGAACGTGACGGCTGCCAGCTTCCAGAACGAGCGCGGGAAGCGGGAGCGGCTCTCGCCGCGCTCCGCCTTCTCGCCCGACGGCGCGATGAACGACAGCGCGGCGGCTCCGGCTGCCGCAAGCGGCATGCCCACGAAGGCGAGGATGCCCGCGAGCGACGGCCCGCCGGGCACGGGCTGCCATGAGGGCGATCCGATGACGGTGAAGTAGATGACTGCGATCGCCACGTGCGACAGCGCCGTGTACAGGATGGCCTTGCGCGGCGCGATGGCGCCGTAGAGCTGCCCGCACTTCAAGCCGACGACGGCCGTGCCCAGCCCCGTGCAGGCGCTGGCGATGTAGAAAAGAGCGGTGATCAGGTCGTACGGAAGCACCTTCGTGAGGTAGTACGGCCCGATGAGGACGATGACGAGGCAGCCGAGCGAAGCGAACGCGCCGCCGGCGATCACCACGGCGGGGCGGTCGAGCAGCTGCCGTATGCGAGCCGCCCGAAAGGTGGACGCCAAGAGCACGATGCCGAACGTCAGCGTGGACACGATGTACATCGTTGATATGTTGGCGCCGTTCATCTCCGTGTCGGAGAGCCATGCCGTGCCGCTGTAGGCGATGTAGGCCCATGCCAGCCAGACGCCCAACGCCAAAAACGGCAGCGACGGGCACGCCTTGACGAGCTTTTCGAAAAATCCCTTCATGAAGCCGTCGACTCCCCCTCCCGAAACGGACGACAGCCCGAACCGCGCGCTTCCCCTCGAGCGTCAGACGGCTTCGCGGATACGGCGTTCCTTCGCCGCGCGGACGAGCCGTAAAACGACGTATGCCGCGAACACGGTCGAGTATACCGCAACGCTTGTCGTCGCCGCAACGCCGCCATGCAGCGCCGAAGGGGCCAGCATCAGCAGTAGGTGCACGTACGTGAGCAGGAAGAACGGATAGGCGAGCTTCTGCACCTTCTTCCAAGTTTCGGTGCGCATGCGCCTCTTCACCAGGTTGAACGACGTGACGCCCAGCACGGCCAGCAGCGCCAGCAGCACGACGGCCACCGCGAACGAGGCGACCACGTTGCCGTTCGTCGCCCCGCCCGTCGCGATCCGCGGCAGGTACGTGGCCCCGTACACGGCCACGTGGCCGAGCGACAGGAGCCAGGCGACGATGGACAGCTCGGCGCGCACGGGCTTGAGCCACATGCAGGCGCGCGAGCCGCGATCCAGCACGCCGATGTACATGACCACGACGAACAGGGCAAGCGGCAGCAGGCATTTCTGGATAAGAACGAAGAACACGCTCCATGCGTCGCGGGGCATGCCCCAGAACGTCCCCGCCACGAAGGCGACGTCCACGAGCAGGGCCGCCGCATAGAACGCCATCGGGCAGGCTTTGAGGGGGTTGCGCAGCGCGAAGCAGGCGGCAACCGTGCATGCGAGCACCAGCGCGAACGTCATAGCCTCTCCAACTCCTCCGCCATATCGGCCAGCACCTCGGCGTCGAACAGGAAGAAGCCCTTGCTCATCTTCAGCACGCCGCGGTAGAAACGCGTTTTCACCAAGTGCAGCGCCAGCTCCTCGAAGTCGTCGAACCACGACAGGATATGGTCGTGCAGCACGTGCTGCGAAAGGCGCACTTGCTCGAGCGCGCATTCCGCATCGTTCGCTTCGAGCGAGCGCACGGCCCGCCTCGCCAGGAGAGCCTGGAACTCGCAGAGGTACGACAGGTGGTCGTCGGGGAAGTCGTAGCCGGGGCTTTTCCGCACGCTGTTCTGGCGGTACAGGCGGTACACCTCGTGGTAGGAGTCCTGGAACAGCAGGCCTTCCTCGCTCGTGAACACCGACTCGTAGGGCGTGGCGTAGCGGCCTTTCCACGACGACGTCCCGGCGAAGGCGCCCGTGAAGTCCACTGCCAGCTCCTGGCGCGTGCCGGAGTGCCGCTTCGACAGCGCACGCTCCATGTCGTGCAGGCCCTCCGCCATGAGTTCTCCCGCGCCGGCGAATGCCGCAAGGCCTCCCTCGGCGATGCGGTCGATCTGCTCTTGGGCGAGCGGTTTGTAGTACAGCGCCGCCACCACGTCGTAGAAGGCCGCGCGGCCTTCGAGCGCCGAGGCGATGTCCGCGCAGGTCTGCGTCTCCATCATCGTGACTCCCCTTTCTCGTTGCTTCTCGACCCCTGGCTTGGGCGCGCCGCCGCGTCCCGGCAGGCCTTGGGAGGGGTTCGGCCTGCCGGGACGGGTTGCAGCGCGCGGGCTTACGATGCGGACACGCGGTCCGTCGTCACAGGATCGCCCTGCCATGTCGCCGTTGCGGCAGACAAGATGTAGACCGTCGCCGGTTTGAGCCCGTGCGGATCGTCAAGCTGGTGGCAGTTCTCCGCACCGGCCGCCGCAACGGCCTTCGCAGCGGAGCTGTCGGGATCGTCCAGGTCGCCGAAGTAGCGCGCGCCGCAGCAGCAGTTGTGCACGCAGGCCGGCACCCAGTCCTCCTCCTCATGTCGCTGGAAGCACAACGTGCACTTCTCCACCACATTCGTGTTCGGATTGAGCGTGCGCACATTGTACGGGCAGCCCTTCAGGCACGATTCGCACCCGATGCACTCCTCGGCATTGACCAGCACCACGCCCGTGGCTTCGTCGCGGTACGATGCGCCCGTCGGGCACACTTCGATGCAGCCGGGGTTCTCGCACTGCTGGCATTGCAGGGGAATCCAGTACTGCTCGATGTCCGGGAAGGTGCCCGTGGGTCCCACGGCGTGCACGCGGTTGTAGCACACGCCCAAATCGACGTTGTTCTCAAGCTTGCAGGCCGCAACGCAGCCGTCGCATCCGCTGCAGCGGTCGAGATCGATAACCAGGCAGTTTCTCATCAGAACACATCCTTCGTCTGAGCTTCGGACAGCATTTCCTCAGTCGGCAGGAACGGCGCGAACTCCTCGGGCTCCACCCATACGTTCGCAGGTTTCTGGGACTTCTCGATCTTCACCGTGAAACCGCGGTTCGTGTAGGAGCCGTACACTTCGTTGAACGGGGCGTCGTTCTTCGTGAGCACGTTCACGTTGCACTCGCGCCAGCCGGCCGTCGGGTTCGTCTGGGACTCGTCGTAGCACTCCGGGTTCCAGAAGCGCTCCATCCACACGGTTTTCGGATGCACGCCCTCGGTGAGGTAGGCGCGCGCGTGCACCTCGCCGCGGCGGCTGGTCACCTTCACCCAATCCATATGCTCGATGCCCAGCTCCTTGGCGCTCGCCGGATTGATGCGGATCTCGGCCGTGGGGAACAGCTCGCGCGACAGCGCGGCGTGGCGCATGGTGCCATGGTGGAAGTACGGCACGCGGCCCGACGTGAGCACGAAGGGGTATTCCTCGTCGGACAGCGGGCTCTCCGCCGGCTCGATGTACGAGCAGATGGGGCTGTAGTCCTCGCAGGGCTCCTGCGGCTCCGGATAGCAGAACGGATATCCCGTGCGCGCCAGCTTGAGCAGGATCTGGCAGTACACCTCGATCTTGCGGGACTCGGTGCCGAAGCCGGCAGGCAGGCCATCGTCCACCACGGTTTCATGTTGGCCGTAATGGAAGTACTCGCTGGCCGGCGTGACGTAGGGCACGTACTTGTCGGCGTTCTTCACCAGCTCGTCCCAGCTGGGCGCGTGCAGCGTTTCGGCGACGGAGGCCTTGACCTCCTCCTCGGTGGCGCTGCCCAGGTATCCGGGCTTGAGGCCGGGAAGCTCGCCGCCCATCTTCTCCGCGCATTTCGCCACCACCTGCGCGGCTGGGATGGAGTGCGACACCGTCTCGCCGATGTGCACGCACTCGTTCTGCAGCCACTGGGTGTTGAGCTGGGTCATGTTCACCATGGGCTCTTCCAGCCACTCGCGCACGGGGAACACGAGGTCGGCGGCCTCGATGTGGAAGGAGGTGAGCATCGGGTACTGGCCGATGATGTAGTCGACCTCGGGGAACACGTCGTACCACGACTTCGCGTTGCCCAGCATGGCCAGCTTGTTGCCCGACATGTCGAACCACACGCGCGGCTTGTACGGCTCGCCGGTGGCGATGGCCTCGCGCACCGTGGGGATATGGCTGTGGCACCATGCGTACAGACCCTTGTGGTCTTTCATGCCAAGTCGATCGACGAGCAGCTGGTTCGCCAGCTTCTGCTGCGGGTTCTCCTCCCCCAGCTTCTTCGCGCGCGCCTCGTTCTCGGCATCGCTCATGCCCACGACCGCGCCGATGCCGTACATGTCCGAGAACATGCCGTCGAAGCCGTTGTTGTACGTGACCGGGCGCTTCGTCGGCGGCGCGCCGGCGGCGCCGTACTGCGTCATCGTGCAGCCGGGCTTGTTGACGTAGCCCATGATGGAGTCCAGGCCCATGCAGCCCAGCGGCACCTGCGAGGCGGACTCGGTCATGTCCGACGCCACGCCGTTCGCGATGCCGGCAACGGAGGCCTCGGCGTAGATCTTGATGGCCTCTTCGATCTTGTCGGCCTCGAGCCAGCAGTTCTCGGCGGTGTGCTCGAGCGTCCAGGGATCGGCTTCTTCCTTGTAGATCTGGCCGGCGGTCTTGTACGTCTTCCCTTCGAAGTCGCCCGTCCAGAAGATCTCGGGGTCCACTGCGGCGTCGGCGGGCGCGGAGAACTCGAAGGGCGCCACTGCGTTCGTCTTGAGGTCGTAGCAGACGTAGGCCGGGGTGTTCTCGGGCGTGGTCTGCTGGAAGTCGGGGAACAGTTCCTGCGCCTTCACCGGCAGCTTCGTCTCGGGGTCGATAAGGAAGGGCAGGTTCGTCCAGTACTTCGTGAACTGCTCGTCGTAGAGCTTGTTCTCGAAGATGTAGCGGAACCAGCACAGGAGCAGGCCCGTGTCGGTGGCCGGGCGCACCGGCAGCCACACGTCGGCCTTCACCGCGTCGGGCGAGAAGTTGGGATCGACCACGATGGTCTTCACGCCCTTGGCGCGCAGCTCGGCCATGCCGCGGCCCGATTCTGCCGTCTGGCTGACGGAAGGCTGGGCGCCCCACAGCACCACGACCTCGGCCTTGTTGTCGGGGTCGGGACGGAATATCTCCTGCACGGCGTTGTCGGCGATGGACTGGTCGTTGCCGCCGTAGAACAGCTTCGACATGCTCCAGCGCGGCAGATAGCACTGGGCGCAGCCGGGCTCGAACACGGTGGGCGACCCGAACGCCATGGGCAGGGTCATGGCCTCCATGAACGAGTAGGCCCCGCCGCCGCCCACGCTGGCGAAGAAGGAATAGGGGCCGTATTTGTCGATGGCGTCGCAGATATGCGTGGCCGCTTCCTCGACGGCCTCGTCCCAGCTGATGACCTCCCATTTGTTCTCGCCGCGCTCGCCGGCACGCCGAAGCGGATGCAGCACGCGGCGGGGGCTGTACATGGTGTGCAGCTGGTTGAGGCCCTTGATGCACAGGCTTCCGCGACTTACCGGCGCGTCGGGGTCGCCTTCCAGCTTTACGACGACGCCGTCCTTCAGATACGCGATAGCCGGGCACATCTGGATGCAGCCGTGGCAGGACGTCTTCATCCTCACGAGACCCTCGTCGGCGCCGCCGCCGGACGGAGCCTGCTCCTGCGGAGTCTCCTGCATACAGCCGGCCATCGAAGCGCCGAACGCCGCCGTCGCGCCCACCAGAGCGGACGCCTTGACGAAGCTTCGACGTGTCAACGTGGTTTCAGCCATGTTCTCCAACCTTTCTCCTTATGATGGTTCTACTCGCTTGCCTTCAGATCCCGCAGAAACGCGTCCCCCTCCTCCGTCAGACACCAACCTTCTTTCCAGACCAAAGCGCCCGAGCGCTCCAGCTTGTCCACGAACACGCTGGGCTGCATGCGCCGCCGCTCGCCGTCGACGACGGTTTCCAGCACGGGGCGCCCGCGCAGCAGTTCCACGATGTCGTTGTAGGCGCGCGGACGAGCTCGGACGAACTCCAGCAGCTCGATATACACGTCGGCGCGTTCCGGCGCGAGCTGCAGCAACTCCACGAGGCGCGCCCGAGGGCGATGCTGCTCGACGAAGCGCACTCCCGCTTCGGTGGTGCGAAACGCTACGGAACGCACGAGGTCGTCGACGGCGTCCTCGTCGAGCCCCTCCTTGTCCTGTTCCATGACGATGGCGCCGCGCTCGTCTCGCTCGATCCTATCCAGCCCGCCGGCGCGCACGAGATGCTCGGCCAGGCGGTACTGGTTCTGGGTAGCGGTTTCGAATTCGGGCCAGGATGCTGCTTCGCGCTCAAGGTCGTCCAACGCGCGCTCCTCGGCGCAGTACGCGAGCATGCGATAGAGCACCTCGCGGTTGAGCGGATGGCGGCATACCGTGTCCTCGATTGCGGCCAGCCGATCCTCGACGGCTTTCGCGTCGACGACGGCTTCATCTTGCATGGCAGTCATGCGCCTCCCCCTTCGCTGCATTCCTCCGTTGGGCTAACTTTAGGCAGCGAACGATGGCGAAACTATCTGCATTCTGGATGAAATGTGGAGGAATTATGGCGAAAGTTCTCACGCAAAATGCGTGAGTGAGGGAATTTCAGCTGAGAAAACAGGGGGTCGGCGAGCGATTCGCCGTTGTGGGCGCAAAACGGCACCCATGGCAATTTGCGCGTGCCGTGCGGGCGCGACGTCGACCAAAGCCCCTGATGGCGAATTTTTCGATATACGATTTCCCAGTGGATAGCCTCAAGAAAACGTCATGGGTGCCGTTTTGCGCCCACGGCAACGGAGTCGCTGCGGCGGGGCGACTCCGGTAGGCTTACCTCCAGCGCACTTGCACGAGGTCGTCGAAGGTCGTCGGCAGCGCGGCGAGATCGAACGTCGCCAGCAGCTCTTCGGGCGTTGCAGGGTCGCATGCGGGAGCGAGGCCGGTGATGCCGGCGATATGGCCGATGACGGCTTCGGGCGTCTTGAAGCGCGCGAGCAGCGCGTCGAGGGCAGCGTCGCGATCGCGCTTCGACAGGCGACGGTCGCGCTCGGCCACGAGCAGCGGTATGTGCGCGTAGACGGGATGCGGCAGACCGAGCAGCTCTTGCAGGTAGAGCTGCTGGGGCGTGGAGCACAGGAGGTCCACGCCGCGCACCACCGAGGTGACGCCCTGAGCCGCGTCGTCCACCACCACGGCCAGCTGGTAGGCGAACGCGCCGTCCGAGCGCTGCACGAGGAAGTCTCCGCAGTCGGCGGCGAGGTTCTGCGCGTAGGATCCCTGCACCTGATCGACGAAGGCGACCTCCCGATCGGGCACGATGAGACGCTGCGCGGGCATGCGCTGCTGCGCGCGGGCGGCGCGCTCCCCGTCGCTCAGATGCCGGCAGGTGCCCGGGTACACCGGTTTCTCGCCGCGATGCGGCGCCGATGCCGCATGCAGGTCGGCGCGCGTGCAGAAGCAGGGGTACACAAGGCCGCGTTCGCGCAGCTCATCGTACGCGGCCCGGTAGGCCTCCGTGCGGTCGTGCTGGAAGTACGGCCCTTCGTCCCAAGTCAGCCCCAGCGCTTCGAAGTCGCGCTGCACGGCATCGATGTAGACGGGCTTCGAGCGCTCGGCGTCGAGGTCCTCGATGCGCAGCACGATGCGGCCACCTTGCGACTTGGCCACGAGCCATGCCGTCAACGCCGCGAGCACGTTCCCCGCATGCATCCGCCCCGTCGGCGAAGGAGCGAACCGCCCCACCACGGGAGCGGACGACGAGGCGGTTTCCACGCGGGACCCTCTACTTTCTCAAATCTTCGACGTGCTTGGTTTTGCCGGTGCTGCGCTCGATGCCGCCGGGCTCGACGAGCTTCGCCTTCACACCCACCAGCAGCACGCCCTTGAGCTTGTCTTCGATGGAGCGGCGCAAATTCTCCATGTCCTCGTACGAGTCCGAGAACGCCTCGGGCTTGAGCTCCACGTGCACGGTCATGCGGTCGAGGCCGCCTGCGTTCTCCACGACGATGCGGTAATGCGGCGTGACGCCGTCGATGCCGGCCAGCACGTCCTCCACCTGCGAGGGGAACACGTTCGTGCCGCGGATGATGAGCATGTCGTCCGAGCGGGCGCGCACCTTCTGCATGCGGGCCGTGGTGCGGCCGCACGCGCAGGGCTCCGTGACCACGCGGGTCAGGTCGTGCGTGCGGTAGCGCAGCACCGGGATGGCCTGCTTTCCCAGCGGCGTGAGCACGAGCTCGCCCATCTCGCCGTCGGGCACGGGCTCGCCCGTCTCGGGATCGACGACCTCCCAGAGGAAGTGGTCCTCGGCGAGGTGCTGCATGTCGCGCGAGGCCAGGCACTCGCCCGACACGCCCGGCCCCATGACTTCGGTCAGGCCGTAGTTGTCGGTGCACACGATGTGCATGCGGCTCTCGATCTCGGCCTTGAGGCCTGGCGGGCACGGCTCGCCGCCGAACAGGCCCACGCGCAGCGGGGACTTCTCCCAGTCGTAGCCCATCTTCTCCCCCACCTCGCACACGTGCAGCGCGTAGGACGGCGTGGCCACCAGCACGGTGGTGCCGTAGTCCTCGATCATGGCGATGTGGCGCTCGGTGTTGCCGGAGCCGGCGGGGATCATCATGCAGCCCAGCTTCTGCAGCCCGTAGTGCAGGCCGAAGCCGCCGGTGAACATGCCGTAACCGAAGGCCATCTGCGCCCGATCGCCCGGCACGACGCCCGCCATCTGCACGAGCCGCATGATACAGTCGGCCCACATGGCCATATCGCTTTCGTTATAGCCCACCACGATGGGCTTTCCCGTGGTGCCCGACGACGAGTGCAGCTCCACCACTTCGTCCAGCGGCACGGCGAACAGGCCGTACGGGAAAGTGTCGCGCAGCACGGACTTGTCCGTGAACGGCAGCATGCGCACGTCCTCGAGCGTCTTGATGTCGGAGGGGGTCACGCCCGAATCGTCCATGCGTGCACGGTACCAGGGCACGCGCTCGTACGTCCAGCGAACCTGCGCGACGAGCTTCTCCAGCTGGATGGCGCGGATGCGCTCGCGCGAGGCGCATTCGGCAGCCGGATTGTGGATGGGCAGGCTTGAGAAATCGCCTGCCGCGACGGCGGCCAAAGCCGCGCCTTTCACGGTGATGTCGGTCACGCGGATCACCGGCTTTCCGGCGCGACGGGGCGGGCGAGGTCGTCCTGCCCGATGAGCTCGACGGGCTGAGCCGCCAACAGCTTCTCGGCGCGCGCGATGTCCTTGACGGACAGCGCGATATAGGTGGAGATGAGCGAATAGCTGTACGTCACGTTGATGCCGCAATCGGCCATGATGCCCATGACGCGCGCCAGCTCGCCAGGCACGTCGTCGAGACGCGCGCACAGGACGTCGGTCTGCGTGGCCGCCGCGCCCATATCCTGCAGCACGGCGAGCGCCTTGTCGGGCGCATCCACGATGAAGCGCACGATGCCGTAGTCCCCCGTGTCGGAGGCGCTGTAACCGCGCACGCTGACATGCGCGTCCTCGAACGCATCGAGCACGCGGCGCAAGTGCCCGGGGCGACTTTCCAAGAATACGCTGATCTGTTGAACGCTCACGTCTTAAGCCCCTTCCCCGTCCGCAGCCTCGCGAGCGAACGCGAGACCCGCTCGAAACGCTGCCAAGTTGGCATCGACGGTCTTGGGAGGCACGCGGCGCGCGACGACGCGCTCCCATGCCTCTTGCGAGAAGTCGAGGCGGGTCGCCAGCGCCCCGAGCAGCACCACGTTCACCGACTTCGGCGCGCCCACGCCGACGGCGATGTCTCCGGCCGGGATGAGCGTGGCGCCCGCAGCGGCCAGCGTCTCGCGCGCATGCTCGGGCATGGAAGCGCGCCCGATGAGCACGGGAAGCGGCTGGATGGACTCGTCGGCAACGAGAAGGTAGCCGCCCTCGCGCACGTTGGGAAGGTTGCGCAACGCCTCGGTGGTCTCGAAGGAGACGACGCAATCGGCGCATCCCGGGTCGGACACCATGGACTGCACGCCCGCGCGCCCGAAGCGCACGACCGTGGTCACCGCGCCGCCGCGCTGCGACATGCCGTGGATCTCGGACACCTTCGCGTCGTAACCGGATTCCAGCGCCGCATGAGCCAGGAGGTCGGCCGCCAGGATGGTGCCCTGGCCGCCCACGCCGCACAGAAGGACGGTGACAGTATCGTTCGAGGTCATCATGCGACGCCTCCTTTCTCCCCAGCGGGTTGCGCGATGGCGTTCCAAGCGCAGTACTGGACGCACTGGCCGCATCCGATGCACTGGGCGGCATCGATGAGCGCGTGGTCGTTCGCCGGATCCTTCGCGATGGCCGGACAGCCTAAAGTCGAGCACACGCCGCATGCCGTGCAGGCGTCGGTCACCGCGTAGTCGGGCTCGCGATGCCGGTCGATCAGCACGCAGGGGCTGCGGAACACGAGCACGGAAAGCTCCTCCGAGGCCACAGCCTCCTTGAGCGCGCGGCGAACGGCTTTGGCGTCGTTCGGGTCGACGGTGCGCACGTCCTCGACGCCGATGGCGCGCACGACGCCCTCGAGGTCGAGCTCGCGCGAGAGGCGGCCTTGCAGCGTCTCGCCGTTGAAGGGGTTTCCCTGGCGACCCGTCATGGCCGTGGTGCGGTTGTCCAGCACGCAGACGGTTCCGCGTCCTTGGTTGTACACGGTGGAGATCAGCGCCGACAGGCCCGAGTGCGCGAACGTCGAGTCGCCGATGACGCCCACGACGGGACGGTGGTCGGTGCCCGCCCAAGCCAGCTCGAAGCCATGCGACATGGAAACCGACGCGCCCATGTCGATGGTGGTGTCCATGGCGGACAGCGGCGGCAGCGCGCCCAAAGTGTAGCAGCCGATGTCGCCGGTGACGACGGCCTTCATGCGGGAAAGCTCCTTGAACACGAGACGGTGCGGGCACCCGGCGCACAACGCCGGCGGGCGGCCCGGAAGGCCGGCGGGCAACGGCTCGTGAGCAGGCTCCTCGAAGCCGAACGCCGCTCTGATGAGGCCGGGGGTCAGTTCGCCGTCGCGCGGCAGCGGGCTCTCGAACGCGGCAACCTCGATGCCCAGCGCCCGCACGCCCTCGTCCAGGTACTCGGAAGCCTCCTCCACCACGTAGAGCGCGTCCACGCTCTCGGCGAAGTCGCGCAGCGCCTGCTGCGGAAGCGGCCAGGTGAGGCCCAGCTTGAACACGGACGCGTCGGGCAGCGCTTCCACGACGTGCTGGTAGACGGCGCCGGCGCACACCACGCCCACGGCGCTCCCCTTGCGCACGACCTCGTTGTAGGGGCACTCCTCGGCCCAGGCGCGCAGCGCGTCGATGCGCTCCAGCTGCACCTTGCGACGGGGCTTGGCGAACGCGGGCATCATGACCCACTTCGCCGGATCGCTTTCGTAGGGCTTGAGCGCGATCTCGGTGCGCTCGCCGGGCTCCACCGGCGTTTTCGTGTGCGACACGCGCACTGTGGAACGGATGAAGACGGGCACGTCGAAGCGCTCGGACACGTCGTACGCCTCGCGCGTGAAGCGCAAAGCCTCGGCGGAATCGGCAGGGTCGAGCATGGGGATGTGGGCTGCGCGTGCGTACCAGTGGGAATCCTGCTCGTTTTGGGACGAGTACATGCCCGGATCATCGGCAGCCAGCACCACGAGCCCGCCGCCCACGCCCGCGTATGCCGCAGTGAACAACGGGTCGGCCGCCACGTTCACGCCGACGTGCTTCATCGTGGACAGCACGCGCGCGCCGGCGACCGACGCCCCGATGCCCACCTCGACGGCCACCTTCTCGTTGACGCACCATTCGGCGTACACGCCGTCCTTCTTCGCGAACGCCTCGAGCGTCTCCGTCGACGGCGTGCCGGGATAGGCCACGCCGATGCGCGCGCCGGCCTCCCATGCCCCCTGGGCTATTGCCTCGTTGCCTGACATCAATTCCATGAGCGAACCCTTCCGTGTGATAAACCCACTGGGGAATTATACGGCAACGCGCACCGCCCGCCCCGGTCAAACGTCCAAAACCGAGCCGAACGGCGCGCGTTTTGCGCATGTTGCCATCCTGGGTGCAGTGCGAAGCGCGCCTGTCGACACGCGAGATCGCGTCTACTCCTCCTTGTAGACCAGGCAGAAGGCGCCGATCTGGATGACGTCTCCCGAGACGAGCCGGCGCGTTTCCACGCTTTCGTTGTTCACCCATACGCCGTTGAACGAGTTGGCGTCGCGGATGACGTAGCCGCCGTCCGCAGGCTCGACCGAAGCGTGCTCGCGCGACACGGTCATATCGTTGAGGAACAGGTCGCACTGCGGGCTGCGCCCGATGGTGAGCGCCTGATCGCCCAGTTGGTAGGTGACCCCGGTCTGCGGGCCGCGCACCACGTGGAGGGCGGCAGCGGCCTGGGGGGCGGCCGCGACGTGCAGTGCATCGTCGCCGAACGACACCGGCTCGAAACGCTGGGTGGCTCCGAGCAGCTTGAACCCGCAATGCGGGCAGACCGGAGCCTGCGAATCGATGGGGTTGTTGCAAACAGGGCACATGCTCATGGCGTATCCTCTCTTCAGTCCGGCGCTACGCTGCGGACGCGGTCTTGTCGATGACGAGCGGCGTCTCGTTGAGCGTGATGGAACGCGCCACTTCCTGGCCTCCGGAGAAGCTGCGGAACAGGCGGTCCCACCACACGCCCACGCCCTCGAAGAAGTCGGGCGCGTCGACGTCCTCGCATGCCACGAGGTCCATCGTGGCGATGACGGTGTTACGCTGCTTGAAGGTGATCGTGCCCACCTTGTCGCCTTCCTTCACGTTGCCCGCCAACTCGTCGAACTCGAGCGACTGGCTCACGTTGCCGTTCAAGTCGAAGATGGTGACGGCTGCCGCAGGGTCGCGCAGCGTCGCCTTCACCGTCTTGTCGATCCAGCCGGAATGGGCCACCTCGGCCACCACCGGCACCTCGGTGCCGTTCATCGTGGCGGTTTCGGGGCTGTTCGCAAGCTGGTAGGATATCTCGTGCTGGTACACCCATTCGCAGAGGCTCTCGGCGTCTTTGAAACGCTGCGCCTCGGAGGACGAGTTGATGACGATGGCGTACAGCTCGCGGCCGTCCTTGTTGGCGGCGCCCGCGAACGACGGGCCGGCGAGTAGGGTGACGCCGGTCTTCACGCCTATGGCGTACTCGTAGATGTCGAAGAACCCGTCGGTGGTCTCAAGGTAGATGTCGGCCTTCGCGCCGTCGGCGCGCGTCACCTGGATGGTGGTGCTCCCGCCGCCCACAGCCGCGCGAAACGTGTCGTTGGTCATGGCGTACTGCACCACTTTCGCCACGTCGGCCGCCGTGCTGTGCAAATCGCCCGCGTAGGCGTCGAAATCAAGCCCGTGCGGGTTGTCGTACACCGTGTCGGTGCAGCCCAGCTCCTGAGCCTTGGCGTTCATGGCGTTCACGAACACGGCTTCCGGATCGGACGTGCCCGGCTCCATGAGAGCACCGATCGTCTCGGCGATGGCCACGGCGGCATCGTTGCCCGAAGGCACGAGCAGCGCCTTGAGCGCCGCATCGAGATTCATGACGTCGCCCTCTTGCAAGCCCGCCGACGACTCGCCTACCGCGGCGGCGGCGGCGGAAACCGTGACGGGCGAATCGAGCGACAGGAGCCCGTCCTCCACGGCATCGAGGGCAACCACGCCGGTCATGATCTTCGTGATGGACGCGATCTGCGTGGGGCTTTGGGCGTTGCGTTCGAAGTACACGGTGCCGTCGGCCCCCATGACCATGGCGAACTCGGCGTCGATGCTGGGGCACTGCGCCACGGCCAGGCCGCGTGCGTCGACCGTTTGGCCGTATACGACGTCTGCCTTGCGCACGTCGGCGAAGGCGGGTGCCGTCCAAGCGGCGCCCGAAAGCGCCAGCGCGCAGGCGAGCGCGCATGCTAGAAGGCGCGCTCGCCCGACGGATGCGATATGCTCGAAGAAGTTAGTCAATGCGGTAGATGTCCTCCGGTCGCACCGGCTCGAAGCCGGCGTCGGTCAGCTTCTGCTCCAGGTCGTCCGAACCGTCGGCCTTGAGCACGTCGACGGCGTAGTCCTCGTTCACCGAGAAGCAGTAGCCGTACTCGACGTTGGCATCCTGCTCGTCCATGAACTCGAGGAGCTTCGCCAGGCCGCCCGGCACGTTGGGAACGCGCACGGCCAGCACCGGGGTGACGGTGGCGCGGTAGCCCTGCCCGCGCAGCGCTTCGGCTGCGGCCTCGGGCGTGTCGGTCAGCATGCGCACCACGCCGAAGTCCGACGTGTCCGCCAGGTTCAGCGCGTGCATGTTGATGCCCGCGTCGGACACGGCGCGACAGGCGGCCGCGAGGCGGCCCTTCTCGTTCTCGAGGAAAACGGTCAGCTGCGAAATCATGCCTTCTTCCCTTCTCTCAGGTCGATGATGCGCTTCGCCTTGCCCTCGCTGCGCTCGATGGTCTTCGGCTCCACGATCTTGATGTCCACGGCGATCTGCAGGTTGCTCTTGAGCTCGGCGGCCAAGCGGCGTTTGAGGTCCTGGAGCTTGCGGATCTCGTCGAACGGGAATTCGGGCACCGTCTCCACGTCCAGCTCGACGTGGTCGAGCGGGCCCTTCGAGGTGAGGATGATCTGGTACTGCGCCGCGATCTCCGGGAAGCTGACGATGACCTGCTCGATCTGGGACGGGAACACGTTCACGCCGCGCAGGATGAGCATGTCGTCGGTGCGCCCCACGATGCGGTCGATCTTGCGGTGGGTGCGTCCGCACGCGCACTCCTCGGGGATGATGCGCGTGACGTCGCGGGTGCGGTAGCGCACGAGCGGGCAGCACTCGCGCGTGAGCGTGGTGAACACGAGCTCGCCGTACTCGCCGTCGGGCAGGGGCTTGAGCGTATCGGGATCCACGATCTCGGCGTAGAAATGATCCTCCGCCACATGCAGGCCGTGCGACTCCGCGCACTCCATGGCCACGCCCGGGCCCATGACTTCGGACAGACCGTACACGTCGCAGTACTGGATGCCCAGCTTCTTGCGGATGTCCTCGCGCATGCTTTCGGAGGCGGGCTCGGCGCCGAAGATGCCGGCCGAGATCTTGAAGTCGACTGCCGGGTCGTATCCCATCTCGATGGCGGTGTCGGCGATGAGCAGCGCATAGGAGGGCGTGCAAGCGAGAATATCGGTGCCCAGGTCCTTCATCATCTGGATCTGGCGCTTCGTGTTTCCCGAGGAGGTGGGGATGACCGTGCAGCCCGCGGCCTCGCCGCCGTAGTGCGCGCCCAAGCCGCCCGTGAACAGGCCGTAGCCGTAAGACACCTGGATGGTGGAGTCCTCGTTGCCGTTCACCATATGGATGCCGCGCGCAAAGCAGTCGCCCCAGTTCTTGAGGTCGTTCGCGGTATGCCCCACCACGGTGGCCTGGCCCGTCGTGCCCGACGACGCGTGGATGCGCGCCACGTCCTTCTGCGGCACGGCGAACAGCCCGAACGGGTAGGCGTCGCGCATGTCCTGTTTCACGACGAACGGGAACTTCGGCAGGTCCTCGAGGGTCTTGAGGTCGCCCGGCTCGACGCCGGCCTCCTTGAACGATCGCTGGTAGAACGCCACGTTGTCATAGGAGTGCTGCACGGTCTTCTTCATGCGCTCCAGCTGCAGGTCGCGCAGCTGCTCTACGGGCATGGTCTCGATGTCTGGCTGATAGTACACCTTGGATGCTCACCTCTCAATTGCTCGTGACGTTGGATGAAGAACCCTCCGTCGCAGCGTCGTTTTTTCCGTCGCCCGCGACTTTGGGACCCTCGACGACGACCTCCGTTACCGGATCGTACACGGAGCTGAACGGATCTTCGTGCAGAACCTCGCCGGATTCGTCCTTGACCGTACGGATAATGGTGATGGTGCGCCCATCGGTTCCGCGCGTCTTGACGTAGCTCGTGTTCGGCGCGAGCGTATCGTCGATCGTCGTCCTCGTCTCGTACTTCCGGCCTTCGCCCCAGTCGCCCGTCGTCGTGGACACCTTGTATCCGGGGTCGACTCCGTATAGTGTAGCCGTTACGGACCCGTCCACACAAGAAAGACGCACCAAAACATCGCTAGCGGAATCGTTTTGCCATACGAAGTCAAGATCGGGCCAGCTGACCGCCGCATCGCGCCCTGTGGGGTAGCTGGCGATGTACAGCGAGTGGTTGTGCCTCGTGAGCACGGGGAATCCTGCATCGTACACGGCGTTGAACACGGTGGTGGCCACCTGGCAGATGCCCCCGCCGATGGCGTCGTCGTACTCGCCGTCCACGATGGCGCCTGCGCCCTTGAAGCCGCGCTCCTCGGTGCTGCAATCCCCCGCCGTCCCGTTGAACGACCAGCTGTCGCCGGGCTTCGCCACGGAGTCGCTGAGGTACTGGGACACGAGCGCGATGTTGTGGTTGCGCGCCTCGGTGCCGGGGCCCGTGGCGTACTCGGTGGTGTAGGAGGCGATGGCGCCGATCACCCCGAGATCCATCGCCTCGTCGAACGGCATCGCCTCAGGTGCGGGACCGGAGCCGATGGCCACTTCGACCGGCGCGCCCGCTCCCACGCCGGTACGCGCTTTGCCGTCATCGCCGAACAGCGCGGCATCCAACAGCCCCGTAGCTTCCGCGACTAGCGGAATAGCGCCCTCGCCATCGGTGCGGACGATCACATCGTCGTCTGCGACCTCGAACGACACGTGCACGGGATCCCCTTTGCCCACCTCGGCGACATGCGCCAGCAGCGCAGGCTTCGCCTTGGCGGCATCGACGAACGCCGCGAGAGACGACCCGTCGATGCGCGTGGACACCCAGCTGCCGACGTCCGAAGCCGACGCGCTCCAAGCGGCGCCTTCGTACGTGAACCGCGCCCCGTCGGCAATGGCCGCGTTCACAGCGTCGCATGCATCCTGCGCGGCGGACTCGTCGATGCGCAAAGGCGCATGCTCGGCTCGGGCGACGAACGACCCGCTACCGTCCTCCTGACCGAGCAGCAGCTCGTCGAGCGTCCGCCTGAGCTCGTCGCGATCCACCATGAAGCCGTCATGGCCTTCGGTGACCGAAGCCGTGCCGTCCTCCACGACGATCCCGTAGTCGACGCGCGGGTCGCCGATGGCCGCGTCGATGTCGGAAGCCAGCGACTCCACCGCCGTCTCCGCATACGCGGCGCGAGGCTTCAGCTCGCGGCCCGTCGCCAACGCAGCGAGACGCGCCAGGATGCCGCCGTCCTCGCGACCCACGGCGAGCGCCTCGGCGGCCAGCTCGTCGGAAGGAACGCGCGCCTCGAGCGAGGCCGCGTCGGCCGTCCAAGCAAGCTTGTTGGCGCGCGCCTCCTCCAACGCCAGCTGCTCGGCAAGCGCCGCGTCCTGCGCGGCGGCCGTCTCGTCGGCGATGCGCGCCTCCGCTTCGTCGTTCGCGTAGATGGTCACGCTGCCTTGGGCCAGGCGCGCGCCGTAGACCTCGTCGATGAGGGCGGCCAGCTCGTCGGCCGTCTTTCCGGCGGCGTCGATCTGCCCCACCCGCACGCCGGGGTAAGCTTTGTTCGCGTTTACGGCGAAGTCCGCAACGCCGAAGACGAGCAGCGCCGCGCACACGAAGACCACGGCGAGCGCGATGCGGCTGCGCGCCACGAGAGCCGCGAGCGCGCGGAGCAACGTCGCGAGCCCCTTGCCGACCAGGGCGAGCAAGGACAGCAGCACGCCGCCGACCGCGCCGAGCGCTCGGCGCGCGGCTCCTCCTGCGGGATTCGAGCGCGGCGCCTCCTTCGTCCAGACGGCGGGCGTGTTGTAGGAACGGGAACCGCGCGGCCGTTGCGCGGAAGAACGAGTCTGCCGCGACCCCTTGCCCGCGTTCGTCCCGCCGCGGCGGGACGGCGTCGTCGGAGCGCGCCGCGGCGCGGAGGCGGCGGGACGCTGGGGGGCGCGCTCGCGCATCTCGCGCGCAGAAGGCGCTCGGCGAGCAGGATCGGGTCGTCCGGTGCGGCTCGCGTTCGCTTTTCTGGGCGTCCGAACGGCCATGCGCTACCGCGTGCTCTCCGCCTGCGCATCCTTGACAGCACGCAGCTTCCGCAGTGCCGCAGCGATGTAATACGCGGTAGTGACCAGCCCCAGCGCAAGTCCGGCATATACGAACCAGATGCCCCACGAACAGGGCAGCCCGTTCAAACCCGGCAACCAAACCGCGTCCACGAGACCGAGTCCCGGTACGAGCGGCCAGTTCAGCAGCAGGCCGGCGAAGCCGACGAACAAGAGCGTCGTGGCCACCTTGCCCGGAAAGATGACGGCCACGCGCACGCGAAAGCGCTTGAGCAGCACCGCGCCGCCCACGAGCAGCAGCAGATCGCGCACGAGCACCACGAGGATGATCCACAGCGGCAGACGTCCCACGAGGAACAGGCCGCACACGCCCGAGATCATGAGGATGCGGTCGACCGCCGGATCGAGCAGCTGGCCCAGACGGGACACGGCATTCGTCCGGCGGGCGATCTGCCCGTCGATCCAGTCGGTGCCCGCTGCCAGCGCGTACAGCAGCGTAGCCGCGACGTTGAAACCGTTGAGAAGCAGCACGAGGAATACGGGCACGAGGCACAGCCTGACGAACGAGATGATGTTCGGCACGGTGAAGATGCGGTCGCTCACCTGGTCGGCTGCGCAGCCCTCATCCTTCTGTCCCATACGAGCATCCTTCCCTTCCGCGCCGTCTCTCGACGCAAAAACCGGGCCATGCGCTCGGGCCCGGTAGAACGTGTTCCGATTTGCACCATTCTAGCAGGTTTCCCCAGAACCCCGTCCTTGTTCACGTCTTCAACGGGATTTCCATTCGCCCGCGCACCTCGCGCGACGACGGCCAGAGAGTTCCCCTCTGGCGCGTTCGTTTGGTTCATGCACGCTTTTGTCAAGCGAAAGGGATCCATATGCCCGCACCTGGTTGACAAAAGCGTGCATGAGGAACTGCATCCCCGGGGCCGGAAACGAAAGAAGACCCGGGAACCGTCAGGGTTCCCGGGTCTTCGCAGTTCCGACGGAACTCGTCTTACGCCGTTTTCTTGGTCTCCGGAACCTCGAAGGAGTCGACGTGCTTGCTCGTCGCCGGCGGCGTGTACGTGGGCTCCATGGTCAGGCAGTCCTTCGGGCATTCGCGCACGCAGCTGCCGCACTGCACGCAGCGGAAGCGGTCGATGGTCCAGGTGCGCGCCGGCTTGTCCACTACGATTGCGGCGCAGGGGCAGCGCTTCTGGCAGATGCCGCACAGGATGCATCGGTCAACGTCGTTCACCACATGGCCCTTGAGACCCGCGGGAGGGGTTTTCGTCTCGACGGGGTACATGAGCGTCTCGGGCTTCTTGAACAGGCCCCCGAGGGTCATTTTTCCCAGCTTGAAGCTTCCCATGGTCCTCCTACCTTTCCGTGCAGCTGATGCAGGGGTCGATGGTGAGCACGATCATGTTGACGTCGGCCAGGTCGCACCCGGCGAGCGCCGTGGCCATGCCGGCCAGGTTCTGCGACGTCGGCGTGCGCATGCGCATGCGGTCGAGGAACTTCGACCCGTTGCCGCGCGCATAGTAGTAGCATTCGCCGCGAGGCTGCTCCACCACGTTGGCGGCCTCGGCACCGGCCGCAGGGGAGCCCTTCACGTCGACGGCGATGTCGCCGGCGGGGATCTTGGCGATCATCTCCTCGATGATATCGATGGACTGCAGCACCTCGAGCGCGCGCACCTTCACGCGAGCGTAGCAGTCGCCTTGGCCGTCGAGGATGGGCTGGAAGTCGGACAGGAAGCCGTAGCCGCCGTTGCCCAGCATGCGCGCGTCGTAGTTCACGTTGGAGGCGCGCGCGAACGGACCCACCATGCTCTGGGCCAGCGCATCCTCATGGCTGATATAGCCCACGCCAACGGTGCGGTTCTTCACCGAGCTGTCTTTGAGGAACGCGTTGCACAGCTGGCGGTATTCGTCCTTGATGCCCTCCAGCACGCGCTTCATCTCGGCGAACTGCGCGTCATCGATGTCGCGGACCACGCCGCCCACCTTGACGACCGAGAAAATGACGCGCCCGCCGGTGGTCTTCTCGAAGATGTCCAGCACGCGCTCGCGCAAACGCCAGCAGTGCATGAACAGGCTCTCGAAACCGAATGCGTCGGCCGCGAGTCCCATCCACAGCACGTGGGAGTGGATACGCGAAAGCTCGTGCCAGATGACGCGCAGGTACTCGGCGCGCTCGGGGATCTCGACGCCCATGAGCTTCTCGACGGTCTCGGCGTAGCCCATGGAATGCCCGAACGCGCAGATGCCGCAGATACGCTCGGCCACGTAGATGAACTGGTTGTAATCGCGCGTCTCCACGAGCTTCTCGAGGCCGCGGTGGATGAAGCCGATCTGCGGAACCGCCTCGATGACGGTCTCGTCCTCCACCACGAGATCGAGGTGCAAAGGCTCGGGCAGCACCGGATGTTGGGGGCCGAACGGGATGACGGTCGCCTTTCCCATGCTACTCACCTTCCTTTTCTGTTTCCGTCTTCGCCGCTTCGCGCGCGGCCTTGGCTTCCAAAGCGGCCTTCACTTTGGCTGCTTTCTCAGGGTCGAGGTTCGCGATCTTCTCATCGGCGGCCGCCTGCTTCGCCGCAGCCTCCTTCTTGGCCTTCGCGGCGATGGCCGCCTTGACGCGGGCGACCTTCTCGGGATCCACGCCGGCCAGGCGCGCGTCCAGGTCATCGGAGCCCGAAGGCTTGATGACGTCGCCTGTCGGCTTGGACTTCGCCTCGGGATGGCTCGCCACGTACGAGGCCTCCGCGGCCTTCGCAGCGCGCTCCTTGGCGGCTTTCGCCTCGGCCACCTTCCTCGCCTTCTCGCGAGCCGCCTTCTGCTCCGGCGAGATGATGGTCATGGGCTCTTTCTGCGCGAGCGCGTAGAAGTTGCCGCCGAAGTCGATGGCGATGCCCTCGATGTCCACGCCGAACAGATCGTGCGCCTCGTTCTCGAACACGAACGCCGCCAGGAACTGATCGGTGACGCTGGGTACGGTCGTGCCCTTCTTCACGCCTTTGATCTCATGGTTCGTCAGCACGCCGTCCTTCATGAACGAGTACACGAGATCGATGCCTTCCTCGGTGTTCACGCACAGCATCTGCACGAAGCGCGCGCCTTCCGCCTTCTTTTCCGCTGCGAGCGCCGGCAGGCCCTCGATGGTGAGCGGGATGAATTCCGATTGCAGGGTCACGTTTCTCACGCCCCTTTCTTTTGCGCCTGCAGGGCTTTCGATTTTTCTTCCAGGATACCGAGTCCCTGCACGACCGCATCGATGATGGCTTCGGGACGCACGGCGCAGCCGGGCGCGTACACGTCCACGGGGATGGCCTGGTCGACGCCGCCGATCACGTTGTAGCAGTCGTGGAAGATGCCGGCCGAGCATGCGCAGATGCCGCACGCGATGACCACCTTCGGCTCGACCATCTGGTTGTAGATCTCCTGGACCACGCCGATGTTCTGCTCGTTCACGCTGCCCGTGACGAGGAAGATGTCGGCGTGCTTGGGGTTGCCCGTGTTGATGATGCCGAAGCGCTCCACATCGAACCCGGGGCACAGCGCGGCCAGCACTTCGATGTCGCAGCCGTTGCAGCTGGAACCGTCGTAGTGGATGACCCACGGTGATTTGGTTGCATACGTCATAGGTGCAGCTCCTTTACAGGTAGGCCAAGAACGCGATGTTCACGCCGCCCGCGACGAGGGCCACGCCCCACGCCGATGCCAGCAGGGCCTGCCACTTCACGCGAGCGAAGTTGTTGTCGATCCAGATCTCAAGGAAGTACACGAGCACCACTACCACGAGCGCCAGCACGATGGACAGCGGGTTGCCCCAAAGGAAGAACAGCGCGGTCCAGCCGAGGAACAGCACGTTCTCGCACCAGTGCATGATCTCCACCTTCGCCAGCGTCTTTCCGCTCATCTCGGTGGTGATGCCCTTGACGATCTCCTGATGCGCATGATGCGAGTACGACAGGTCGAACGGCGACTTGCGCAGCTTGATGGTGAGCACGAACAAAAAGCCCAGGAATACGAGCCAGATATTGGTCACTACGGGCGCGTCGAGGAAGAACACGCCTGCGGAGTTGAAGGTTCCGGCCGCCATGTAGAACGCCACGGCCATGAACAGCACCATGGGCTCGTACGCCATGACCTGCAGCGTCTCGCGGTTCGCGCCGATCTCGGCGTACGGCGAGCGCGTGGAGTACGCGGCCACGATGAAGAACAGGCCCGACAGCGTGATCACGAACACGCTCATCAGCAGGTTGCCGCCGGAGAAGAAGATGCCGCCGGCGATGAGGGTGAACACGAGGGCGCACGTGATGTAGGTGCCCTCGGTGGAGTTCACCGACACGTTGTCCTTCTCGATGAGCTTGCGGACATCGTAGTACGGCTGCAACAGCGGGGGTCCCACGCGACCCTGCATACGAGCCGAGATCTTGCGGTCGAGACCAGCGAGCAGGCATCCCAGAACCGGCGCGACGATGGCGAAGACGAGGGTGCCGATAAGAGCGAAGAGCATTGTCATGTCAGATCACACCCTTTCCTAGAACAATCCCGGAACGCCCACGGCCGCCGCCGCGAATGCGATCACGATGATGACGGTGCAGCACGCGGTGCCGAACGGCGACAAGCGCTTCTCGCCGAAGATGCCCTCGAGGTACCAGTTGCGCGCCGATGCGGTGGACTCGCCCGACAGCGAGTTGGAGAACGTGCGCTCGGCGTTGTCGCGGCTCACGCCTGCCAGGTAGATGTCGACCTTCTTGGCCTTCGAGCGGCCGAGTCCGGCGAACAGGACCACGGCGATGAACGCCGACAGGATGGAGGCGATCCACAGGTTGGACGACGAGATGTCCTGGCCCACGGTGCCGAACACGCTGTAGATGTACGGTTCCACCACAGCCCACGAGATGATGGGCAGTCCAATGCAGCACAGGATGACGAGCACGGCCATGACCATGATGGCCACCCACTCGCTGGAATGCACCTTGGCCTCGACGTTCTCGGGACGAGCGGCGATGCCGGAAAGCTTGCCCAGCCACTTCGCCCAGAACATGAACGTGGCCGCGGAGCCGAACGCCAGAAGCACGATGAGCGCCACCTGACCGGTATCCGCGAAGGAGACGAGCGTGGCCCACTTGGCCAGCAGCATGCCGAACGGGGCGATGAACATGCACAGGATACCCAGCATCATGAAGCGGGCGAGACGCGGCATGCGCTCGAACAACAGGTCCATGTCCTCGATGTCGCGGCTGCCGATATGGTGCTCGGCGGTGCCGACGCACAGGAACAGCAGCGACTTCGCGATAGCGTGGAACAGCACGAGGAAGGCCGCGGCCCAGACCGCCTCGGGCGTGCCAACGCCCGCACAGGCCACGATCAAGCCGAGGTTCGCGATGGTGGAGTACGCCAGCACGCGCTTGGCGTTCGACTGCGAGATGGCCATGAACGAGCAGAACAAGAACGTGAGGCCGCCAACGAGGATAACCATGACGGACGGAACGGGACACGCCATCATGATGGGCGCCAGCTTGATGAGCAAGAAGACGCCCGCCTTCACCATGGTCGAAGAGTGCAGCAGCGCGGACGTGGGAGTGGGCGCCACCATGGCGCCGAGGAGCCACGTGTGGAACGGCATCTGCGCAGCCTTGGTGAGGCCGGCGAACGCGAGCGCCGTGACCGGCAGCACGACCATGCCGGGGTTGGCGATGCCGATCTGCAGGAACTCGAGGAACGACAGCGTGTTGAACTGGATGGCCATGACGTACAAGGCCGCCAGGAAGGCGATGCCGCCCAGCAGGTTCATGATGATCTGGCGGAAGGCGTTCTTGATGGCCTCCTCGGTACGGGTGAAGCCGATGAGGAGGAAGGAGCACACCGTGGTGATCTCCCAGCCGGTGAACAGCCACAGCATGTTGTTCGAGAACACGATGAGGAACATGGCCGCCAGAAAGACGAACATGAGGGCGAAGAACGTCGGCCGGCGGTCCTTCGCGCCTTCCGGCTCGTGCGCCTGTAAGTCTTCCATGTAACCGAGAGCGTACACGCAGATGCCGGAGCCGATGACGCCGATGATGAACGCCATGAGCAGCGACAGCGAGTCGAGGTACAGCCCTTCGGTCACGAGGACGTCGTGGGCGAAACCGAACTCGAACACAAGCGAGCCGACCACCTGGACGGCTGCGAGCACGCAAGCCCACAGGTTCTTGTACTTGATGCCGAAGTACAAGATGGCGGCAGCGATGAGCACGCTGACGGCCATGCAGACGTAGTCGACCACCGGGGAGTAGAAATCATACGTTATCCACGGAGCTCCCAGATAGGACACGACGAGCCACACCGACGCTAACCCGATGACGAGCGCGGAGGCTCCCACAATCACGTTTCTCGCTCGGTTGTTGCGCACGACAAGCAGAACGCCGGCAACAACCAGCGGGAAAAGGATTAAAAACCCGAGCATAGCCACGTAGCTTCCCCCTTTACCTTTACCGATTGCACTTGAACAATAAAAGCGAGCGATATCGCCCGCCAGGCCACTCTACCAGAGAAAAGTAAACGGTCGGATGACATGGCCCCTCCGGAGGCGATTGCTCGGTAAAAGGGAGCCAACGGCGAACACGGATTCGATCAGCGGCGAGACGTTGAAGGCAAACGGTTTCGCATTGACGAGCCGCTTCTTCTCCGTTACTCGACCGTTATTTCATTGTGCACGCACACAAAATACGAGGGATCGGCTCGAGCCGCTAGGCTCGATGGAGGCCATTCGAGCCCTCCCCCGCTTCCGCAGCGCGCAGGCGCCGCCATTCGAAGGCGAGAAAACCGCTTACGATGAGCGTGGATGTTATATCGGATATCGAGGGCGCCAGCCACACGCTCTCAAGCGCCGTGATGGGCAGCACCTGCGGCAGAACGAGCGGGCAGAACACGAGCAGCGGAATAAGGAACAGGATCTGGCGCGTGAGCGTGAGCACGGTCGCTTTCGCCGCCTGGCCTGTGGCGTCGAAGTAGTTCGAGCCGATGGTCTGAATAGGCAGGATGGGAATGAACATGAGGTACAGCACAAGCGCCCAAGCCGTTTCCTTCATATATATCTCGGGCAAGCCGAACAAGTGTGCGTACAGGTCGGGTGCGAGGACGACCGTTGCCCACAAAGGCGTCGTGATGGCGATGCCCAGCACTATGGCCTGCACGAGCACCAGCTTCATGCGGCCGTAAGCGCGAGCGCCGTAGTTGTAGCCCACGATAGGCTGCGCCCCCATGGCGATGCCCATGGCCGGCATGAACGTGAACAGGCCCACGGCCGACAGCACGCGCATCACCGCAAGCGCTCCGTCCACGCCGAGCGCATCGGCGGCACCGTACAGCACCAACAGGTTGTTCTCTATCATAGACGACACGGCGAAGCCCAGTTGCGTGACGCACGGAGCGATTCCGAGGGCGCAGACGCGCAGCGCGATGCGCGGGTCGAGCGACAGCGACGGACGGCGCAAAGGCATGGGTGAGCCCTTCTTGAGGAAGAACTGCATCACGAACAGAGCCGACAGCGCCCATGAGCACACGGTGGCCAGCCCGGCGCCGCGCATGCCGCCGTCGAGCACGATGATGAACAGGTAGCCCAGCACCACGTTCGCGCCCGTTCCGACGAGCATGGAGCCCAGCGCTCGGTTGGGGTGCCCTGCCGTGCGGATGAAGTTGTTCATGCCGAACGCGATGAACTGCAGCGGGCAGCCTGCCACGATCACCGTCATGAAGTCGAGCGCGAGCGGCAGCACGGAGCCGTCGGCGCCCGAGTAGCGAAGGATGGGCTCGAGCGCGAAGATGGCGATGCCCCACAGCACCGCCGTGGCGATCAGCAGCAGCACGAAGCTGTTGCCCATCACGCGTTCCGCCACGCCCTTCTTGCGCTCACCCAGCTTGATCGCCGCCAGCGCGTTGCCGCCCACGCCCACGAGCATGGCCACGGCCACCATGGCCGTCATCATGGGATTCGCGACCGTGGTGGCGGCCAGGCCGTCGGCGCCTACCGCATGTCCCACGTATACCGCATCGATGACGTTGTACAGCATCTGCACGAGCATGCCCGCCACCGCCGGGATGGAGAACTCCAGAAGCAGCTTGAAGGTGCTCTCAGTGCCCAAACGGTCGATCTTCCGATCGCTTCTCGACTTCGGTGCGATCTCGGCGACGACGCCCTCGCCGTCCACAGCCTCTTCGGTTCCGTGCATGATTCTTCGCTCCATACGTGCGCGAGCATGCGGCCCGCCGTTCGGCGCCGCGCGAAGCGGGCCGTCGGATGGGCCGCATGCTCGATGGTTTCCCGGGTTGTCCCGGCAGACGGGCTTGCGGCGGAGCAGCCTGCGAGGGGCTCGACGCCTGGCAAGGATCGGGTCATCCCGATCCTTGCCAGTATACGCAAGCCGCCTGCCGAGAACAACCAGCAGATCAGGCGGCGCCGTAGACGAGGACTTGGGCGACCAGCAGGATGCCGCCGAAGATGAGCACGAACAGCACCATGGGCCACACGAACTTGAGCCACTTGGAGTACTTCATGTCCAACATCGTGAGCGTGGCCAGCACGAGGCCGGTGGGCGCGAGGTACAGCATGGCGTATTGGCCCCACTGGTAGGCGCACACCACCACCGAGCGCGGGATGCCCACGGTGTCGGCCAGCGGCGCCATGATGGGCATGGACAGCACGGCCAAACCCGATGACGACGGCACCACGAAGCCCAGCAGGAAGAAGATCAGCATCATGACCAGGATGAAGACAGGTCCGGTCATGCCATGCACGAGCCCCGACGACCAGAACAGCAGCGTGTCGGAGATGAGCCCCTGCTCCATGATCAGGTTGATGCCGCGCGCGAGCCCGATAATGAGCGACACGCCCACCAGGCTTGACGCTCCGTGGATGAACGCATCCACCACCTTCTTCTCGGCGATGCCCGACAGGAACATGATGATGATCGCGATGGCCAGGAACGAGGCTGCCATCTGTGGGAACCACCAGCCCTGGCTCACGACGCCCCACACCATGATGGGGAACGCCGCCACGAACAGCACGAGGATTGCCTTCTTCTTAAGCGTGAAGCCGGTCGCGCGCGCCTCCTTCGTCTCCCCCGCCTCCACGTTGTACAGCTTCGCGAACTTCTCACGGTCCTCGTAGGTGTAGGAGAACGTCGGATCCGCCTTGATCTTGCGGCTGTACCAGTACAGGTAGGCGATGACCACGATGGCGCCCACGACGCATCCCGCGATACGCCATTCGATGCCCTGCGTGAAGTTCACGCCTGCGGCGTTCGAGGCGATGACCACCGAGAACGGGTTGATGGTGGAGAACGTCGTGCCCATGGAACCTGCCAGGAAAATGGCGCCGACGCAGATGATGGAATCGTAGCCGAGCGCCAGGAATATAGGCACGAGGATGGGATAGAAGGCGACGGCCTCTTCTTCGAGACCGCACGTGGTGCCGCCGAGGACCATGAGGGCGCTCACGAGGAACACGAGCAGGAACTCATGGCCCTTCGTCTTCTTCGTGAGTGCCATGAGGCCCGACTCGAACGCGCCGCTCGCGTTCACCACGCCGATAAGGCCGCCCAGCACGAGGATGAACACCATGATGTCGGCGGCCTCCACCGTGCCCGACACCATGCTCACCGTGATGTCGGCGAGACCTTTGGGCTGCTGCTCCAGGCGCTCGTACGTGTTGGGAACCGAGATGGGCTTTGACAGCGCGCCCGAGGTGAACTGGTCGATCCCGATGTTCACGCCGATAGCGTCGAGCGTCTCCTGCGTGGCGGGCTCTTCGCTCACCGCGCCCTGGGGGCTCGTGATCTGAAGCGTGCCCGCGTCGGCGTTGTACGCGAGCTTCGCGTACTGGCCCGCCGGCACGAACCATGTAGCCGCCACCGCGACGATGGTGAGCGCGAACAGGATGGTGAAGGCGGTGGGGAAGCTGAGCTTCCTCTTCTTCTTAGGCGGGCCTTCCTTGGGCGAGGCGGTGCTGGTGGGCAGTACGGCTTCCGTCGACATGCGCTTGTCCCCTTTCATCTACCTTCGTCGTTTCGTTCGGCACGTTCCGGACGTTGTCTTCATCGTGTCGCGCGAACGAGCGCGCGGGCAGTCCTAATCTGGTGGTAGGAGCGGGTGTATTTCGGGTGTAGAGCCGTTTGATCTGGCGCGTTGCGGCGAATCGTCTATACTGTTCGAGATGTGCGCCCGCTTGGGCGCGAGGCCGGCGACTGCGAACGAGGAAGCGCATGGATCTGGGACTGGGTCTTTTCTACTACACGCTCATCGTGCTTTTGGCCGTCATCCTAACGGCGGCGACGTGCCTCGCGTCGTACCTGGTGACGCGCAACAAGACCTACCGCTACGCGTTCGCCGGGTTCCTGTTCTACTTCTTCGATGTGGCGCTCGTGTTCCAGGACGATTTCCTCATGCAGCGAGCCTCCGACGCGTCCGTCTCGCCCTTCTTCATCGGCAGCCCTGTCGCTTCCGTCCTCGTCGGCGGCGGCGCGCTCATATCGTTCTGGCTCGTGCTGTGCGAGTACCTGGAGGAGGATAGGCCGGCGGTACGCTGGATCCCGGGTGCGGCGTTCGTGCTGACAAGCTTCGCCGTGCTTCTGCTCGCACCCGAGGGCAACGGCCAGATGTTCCTGTTCTACAGCATGCGCGAGGCCATGCTGTACGCGATGCTCGTCTACCTCGCCGCCCGCTACATCGGCACGCGCGACGACGTGTTACGGCTTCGCATGCGGCGCCATCGTGCTCTGTACGGCGCGCTATGGGCGCTCGTCACCTGCGTCCTGCTTGAGAACGTCGTGTTCCTGCTGGTCGTCGACCCGCATGCGATCGCAGGTCAGAGGCTGCCCTTCTTCCCCGAGCGCAACTTCGCCGAGAACGCGCTCGTGCTGTGCTGCGGCTTCGCCGCCTGCACGAGCGCGTGGCGCAGCCTGTCGCTACGACGCACCGAACCGCCCACGCAGGGAGGCGCATCGCTCGAGACGTTCATCGACCAGAATCTCGCAGCCTACGCGGCCGCGCGACAGTTGTCGAAGCGCGAGGCCGAGGTGCTGCGACTCGTGCTGCTGGGCAAGGACAACCAGAACATCGCCACATCCATGCATCTTGCGCCGAGCACCGTCAAGGTGCACATGCACCATATCCTCCAGAAGGCCGAGCGGGCTAACCGCAAGGAGCTTATCCAGGATTTTTGGGAATTCTCCTAGAAGATTCGCCCGCGCTGTCAGGATTCGCCCTGCTCGTTCGTATTGCAGGTGAAACGGCGTTGCCCGAAGAACGACAGGAACGGACTCTATGCGCAAACGACAACCCGATACCGAGGCGCAGCGGCTCGTGCAGACGTACGCCGACCTCATCCTGCGACTTGGCTACACGTATCTCAAATCCACACACGACGCCGAGGACGTCTGCCAGAACGTGCTGATCAAGTTGCTGCAGACCGATCGCGCCTTCGAGAGCGCCGAGCACGAGCGCGCCTGGATCGTGCGCGCGACGGCGAACGCCTGCAAGGACGTGTTGCGCAGCGCGCGACGCCGCACGTCGGTGGCGCTCGACGCCGTCGCGGAGGCGGCCGCGCCCGAGGTTCCCGACAGCGCCGTACTCGAAGCGGTGATGGAGCTGTCGCAGCCGTTTCGGGAGGCCCTGTACCTGCACTACTACGAGGGCTACACCGCGCGCGAGATCGCGGACATGACGGGCGGCACCGAGGACGCCGTGGCGGCCCGCCTGAGCCGCGGACGCAAGAAGCTGCGCGCCCTGTTGGAAGGAGCGGACGATGATCGATGAATACAAGGAAGCCCTCGACGAGCTGCGGTTCTCGCCCGAGGCCAAGCGACGCATGGTGCAGCGCATCGAAGTTGCCGCCGTCGTAGAGCCCCTTCCCCGTCCGACACGGCGCTCGCGCGCCCTTGTGATAGCCGCAGCCGCAGCCGTGCTGGCCCTGGCAGTAGGCTGCACGGCGTACGCATCGGGAATGCTCGGCCGAGCGAGCGCGCCGGCGAAGGAAACGCCGGCTACGACCGAAGTGGTCGACGGGATCGGGCGTCCCGACGCGCACGCGTCGTCGGATGGCGTGACCGTCACCGCCGAAGCCGTCATGGGAGACCGGTCGAACTACGCCATCGTGTTCTCCATCGCCAAGGACGACGGCACCCCGTTCGAGGGGATCCGGGAAAACCAGGACGGCACGCTGGCGCTGAGGTTCGAAAACCTCGCCACCGTAACCGTCGACGACGCGCCGTCACGGGGCACCGTCTCGTACTTCTTCGACGCCGACCCCCACGACAACGCCATCCAGTTCGTCAAAGCGAGCACCATCGATACGCACGGAGGAACCAGCTTCGTTGGAAAAGACGTGTACGTGAAGCTGCACGACCTCTTGGCGTTCGATGAGGACGGCGAGGCGCGCACCCTCGTGGAAGGCGCTTGGAAGATGGATTTCGTCGCCGATTGCGCCGACCTTTCCGTCGATCTACCGGCTGGCCAGACCTTCGCGTTTGATGAAGGCACCGCTACGATCAACGCGATCATGATCTCGCCGTTAAGTTTGTCGGTCGATCTCACGATCGACTTTCCAATTGAGGTGAACGTGATCGGCTTCGATACGCCGCAATCAAAGCGCTTGCAATACTTGCCCTTGACGGTGAACATGAAGGACGGCACCGTCATCGACGCGACGAGGAAAGCCGGCGGCGGAGTCGAGGTGCGGGAGCAGACGACGGTCACCGACAAGTCTATGGCGTTCGACAAAATCCTCGACCTCGACCAGGTGAAGTCCGTCACGGTCGGAGGCGTTGAAATCCCGATGCCGTGAAAAACGCGAAGCGGCCGGGAACGTTCGATCCCGGCCGCTTCGTCCCGAAAGAGGACCGCCGCCCCGCTTTCGGCTCGTGCGCACAACGTCGCTAGGCGCGCTTGCCGGTCAGCAGGTTGATGACGGCGATGAGAATGATCGAGCCTATCAACGCCACCAAGAACGACCAGAGGTTGAACCCGGTGAATCCCGCGGCGCCGAAGAAGCTCATGACGAAACCGCCGATC